>Ga0209208_10003187_pt1 | contig 23615 bp, 18 predicted proteins | sample S1TSphfallax_3_FD_187694 | JGI IMG/M metagenome (GOLD analysis project Ga0209208, IMG submission 187694) | Host-associated microbial communities from peat moss isolated from Minnesota, USA - S1T2_Fd - Sphagnum fallax MG (SPAdes) (version 2) | ecosystem: Host-associated > Plants > Peat moss >...
ACGTTGACGCGGTCGAGTGGTACGGCGAGGGAAGTGATCGTCTTGAAAGGTTCCATAGCTGGTGTCCTAAGTCTGTTGGTCGGGCGTGAATCGTTGAAAAGCGGCTCCTTCGTTGCGCTCAGGATGACAATATTCGTTGTTAGGACTGGGGGAGCGTAGTTAGTTGGCTCCCACAGTCTCTGAGATTTCGCTCCAGTTCCGCACATCGACGAAGTGCCCTGCAATAGCAGCAGCTGCGGCCATCTCGGGGCTGACGAGGTGCGTGCGTCCGCCGCGTCCTTGGCGGCCTTCGAAGTTACGGTTGCTGGTCGAAGCGCATCGCTCGCCCGGCGATAGAATGTCGGGGTTCATGCCAAGGCACATCGAGCATCCTGGCTCGCGCCAGTCGAAGCCGGCTTCTTTGAAGACGAGGTCGAGGCCTTCGGCTTCGGCTTGTTCCTTGACGGCCATCGAGCCGGGCACGACCATCGCGCTCACATGCGTGGAAACCTTGTGGCCCTTGGCGATCGATGCCGCCGCGCGCAGGTCTTCCATGCGCGAGTTGGTGCAGGAGCCGATGAAGACGCGGTCGATGCGGATCTCTTGGAGCAGCGTTCCGGCCTTCAGGTCCATGTATTCAAGCGCGCGGGTAAAGGCGCGTCGCTCGCTCTCGTTGGGCGTGGCTGCCGGGTCGGGAACCTTCGCAGTGATCGGCGCAACCATCCCTGGGCTGGTGCCCCAGCTTACATACGGAGTTAGTTTCGACGCATCGATCGTTAACTCACGGTCGAACTTAGCTCCTGGGTCGGAGGGGAGTTTGCTCCATTCAGCGACAGCCGCATCCCACGCCGCGCCTTGCGGCGAGTAGCGGCGGCCCTTGAGATACGCGAAAGTGGTCTCGTCGGGAGCGATCATGCCGGCGCGCGCGCCCGCTTCAATGCTCATGTTGCAGACGGTCATGCGCCCTTCCATACTGAGCGCGCGGATGGCCGATCCGGCGTACTCGATCACGCATCCAGTCGCGCCGTCGGTGCCGATTTCGCCAATGATGGCGAGGACAATGTCTTTTGCAGTAACGCCTTTGGGTAAGTCGCCTTCGACGGCAATTCGAAAGGTCTTGGGCTTGCTCTGCGGCAACGTCTGCGTGGCGAGCACATGCTCCACTTCGCTGGTGCCGATACCGAACGCCAAGGCTCCAAAAGCCCCGTGCGTCGAGGTATGGCTATCGCCGCAGACGATGGTCATGCCGGGTTTGGTGATGCCTAACTCCGGGCCGATGACGTGGACGATACCTTGTTCGCGGCTACCGACATCGTATAACTCGATGCCGAACTCCTTACAGTTTTCGCGCAGGGTAGAAATTTGTTTCGCGGCGATCTGGTCGAGGATGTTGAATCGCTCGGCAAGCAGCGTCGGGACGTTGTGATCGACCGTCGCGACGCAGCGGTCAGGACGGCGCACAGTGCGGCCAGCGAGGCGCAGGCCTTCAAAGGCTTGCGGCGAGGTCACTTCGTGGATGAGATGCAGATCGATGTAGATCAGCGCCGGTTCGCCTTCGGGTTCGGCGACGATGTGCTGCTCCCAGACTTTTTCGAAGAGTGTTTTGGGTGTTGCGCTCATCTAAATCCTCGTTGCATTGCGTCAGTTATTAGCGGGGTTGTCGGAGTACATCCAAAAATGGTCAATTGTCGCGCCTTGATGCTGTGCAGCACAGTCCCAAAACTCCTCCATAGCGGAAGCTAATACCCCCGCCTGAATGTTCCCTTCGTAGGTAGCGGTTGCTGCGGTCCTAGCGATTCCGTATCGAGAGAGAATGTTCCCAAGCGCGACCGTGAGCGTGCCGTCGTCGCCATCTAACGAAAATCTAACGATCACCCTCATCCCATCTACCCCCTAGTCTGATAGTTTTTATCCACTTAAACCGTTTGCGCGGTGACAATTTCACTGACAGTTGCGCGGACCTGCTGGCCCATCTCGGTAGTCGAGAGGACCTTGAAGTCCGTCGTATTGCCGCGGGCGAGATCCGCGGTGCGGTACCCGGCCTCGAGCACTCTGCGCACGGCAGTTTCCATGGCTTGCGCTTCGGCTTCAAGGCCGGCGGAGTGACGCAGCACCAGCGCCCCAGTAAGAATGGCGCCAAGCGGATTTGCAAGCCCTTTGCCGGCGATGTCCGGGGCCGAGCCATGGATCGGTTCGTAGAGATTCACTTTGCCGCCGATGGTCGCCGACGGAAGCATTCCGAGCGACCCGGTGATGACGGCGGATTCGTCGGAGAGAATGTCACCGAAGAGGTTCTCCGTAAGCACCACGTCGTAGTTGCGCGGGCTGGTAACAATGAGCATGGCCATCGAATCGACAAGCTGATGTTCGAGCGTGACGTCGGGGAACTCCGCAGCGACTTCATTCACCGTGGCGCGCCAGAGTTGCGAAACTTCAAGCACGTTGGCCTTATCCACGGAGGTGAGTTTCTTGCGGCGCTTCTGCGCGATCTGGAAAGCGATGCGGGCTACGCGGACGATTTCTTCGCGGGTATAGCGCATGGTGTTCCAGGCTTCGCCGGTCTGCTTGTTCCACTCGCGGGGCGCTCCGAAATACAGGCCGCCAAGTAACTCGCGGACGAAGAGAATGTCGGCGCCTTCGATGACTTCGACCTTGAGCGGGCTGTTCACGGCGAGTTCTTTGATGGCGAAGGCGGGGCGCAGGTTGGCGAATCCTCCCAGAGCCGAGCGAAGCTGCAAGAGACCGGCTTCGGGGCGGGTGTTGGGCGGCAAAGCATTCCACTTGGTGCCGCCGACTGCGCCGAGGAAGACGGCGTCTGAGGCGAGCGCGGCATTGAGCGTGTCGGCCGGGAGCGGCGTGCCGTCGGTGTCGATGGCAATGCCGCCGATGCGTTTTTCGGTGACGGCGATTTCATGGCCGCTCGCGTTCGCGACTGTCTGCATCACGGAGACGGCTTCGCGGGTAACTTCAGGCCCGATGCCGTCGCCGGCGACTACTAACAAGTTCAGCTTCATTGCATTCCTTCGGTCGGGCCGATCCCACGTCTCAAAATCGAGATGTGGGGCACCCGGATTTGTTTTATCGAAATTGCCTAATCGACTTCCGCGTACGACATCGGCCGCCGGTCGCGAATCTGCTGCGGCAACAGCCCAACCAAATCCTGGTCGTAGATGTTCTTCTTCCGGTCGGCAAGCGCAACGAAACGGTAGTACGTCTGTTGCAACTCCTCGCGCGAAAGCGTGTAGCCAAGCTGCTCCAGCCGATGGCGCAGCGCGGCGCGGCCTGAATGCTTGCCAAGCACAAGCTGCGTGGCGGCCGCGCCAACCAACGCCGGAGTCATGATCTCGTAGCAGAGCGGGTTGGCCAGCATCCCATGCTGGTGAATACCCGACTCATGCGCGAAAGCATTGGCGCCGACGATGGCTTTGTTCGGTGAAGGGCCAAAGGTGATGAGCTGGCCGAGCGTCTGGCTGGTGGCGTAGAGATTGTCCAGCTTGATGCCGGTCGAGACGCCGTAGCGGTCGGCGCGCACGTAGAGCGCGGCGGCAATCTCTTCCACAGCCGCATTGCCGGCCCGCTCGCCAATGCCGTTGACGGTGCATTCCACCTGCCGAGCACCCGCCTGCACGGCAGCCAGCGAGTTGGCGACAGCGAGGCCGAGATCGTCGTGGCAGTGCGAGGAGAGAACGATCCCATCGGCATCGATGGCCGGGATGCGTTCGCGGACTTCGCGGAACATCTGCCCATATTCTTCGGGTGTGCTGTAGCCGACGGTGTCCGGCATGTTGATCGTCGTCGCGCCGGCTTCGATGGCCACGCGAACCATCTCGACAAGGAAGTCGCGGTCGGAGCGTGTCGCGTCTTCGGGCGAAAATTCGATGTCGTCGCACAGCGACCGCGCCTGGCGGACGGACTCGGCGGCCTGCGCCAGCGCCTGCTCGCGGCTCATCTTGAGCTTGTATTCCAGATGCAGATCGCTCGAGGCAAGGAAGACGTGAATGCGGGCGCGGTCGGCGTGTTCGAGCGACCGGGCGGCCATCACGATGTCTTCGCTCTTGGCGCGCGCCAAGGACGTGATGCGCGGCTTGCGGATCGCCTGAGTGATGGTGGCGATGGCGGCGAAGTCACCCTCGGAAGCCATCGCAAACCCCGCCTCCAGGATGTCCACGCCCAGGTCTTCGAGCGCGTGGGCCATCGAGAGCTTCTCCTGCGTGGTCATGCTGCAGCCGGGGGACTGCTCGCCGTCGCGGAGCGTGGTGTCGAAGATGAAAACGCGGTTCTTGTCGTGTACTTCGCTCATATTTGTCGCTAATTCCCGCCTCAAACGGACGGAGCATATTTGCTCACTGGCATCAGTGTCTTCGATTTGGGGCATATAACGCAAAGTTATTCTTGTTTGGTATTCGATTACAATTATTTATGTACCGTCCCGGAGTCCGCATATGGAATTAAGTCAGCTTGAGACGTTTTTAGCCGTGGCCGAGGAGCGCAGCTTCTCACGCGCTGCGGTGCGCATGCATCGTACGCAGCCGGCCATCAGTCAGGTGATCCGGAAGCTCGAAGAGTCGGTGGGTGACGTGTTGCTGGACCGCTCGGCGCGAGATGGCTCGCTGACAGCCGCCGGCGAGCTGCTGCGCGAGTATGCCACGCGCCTCTTGGCCCTGCGGCGCGAGGCCAACTCGGCGATGGAAGAGTTGAAGTCGCTCGAACGCGGGCGGTTGCAGTTGGCAGCGAACGAGTACACCTGCCTCTATCTGCTGCCGGTGCTCGATGCCTTTCGACGCCAGCATCCGAAGATCGATGTGACGGTGCATCGGTCGCTGGCGAGCAAGATTCCAGAGGAGCTGCAACTGCGCCAATTCGAGTTGGGCGTCGTCTCGTTCAAGCCGGACGTGGAGCAGTATCGCTCGGTGGCCGTGTATGCGGATACGCTGGCGTTTGTGGTCAATCCGCGTCACGCTCTTGCGCAAGCGGAGCGGGTTTCGATCACCGATCTGGGCGAAGAGCTGTTTGTGGCGCATAACGTGCCATCGCCGCTCCGGCGCAAAGTCGTCGAGGCCTTCGAGCGCCATCGCACCCCGTTGCAGATGCGTATCGAGCTGCCGACCATCGAAGCCATCAAGCGGTTTGTGGCCATGGGCAACGGCGTTGCGCTCGTTCCGCGGCTGACGGCGGCGCGCGAGCTGGAAACAGGCGAGTTGATTGCCGTGCCTGTCGATGAGCTGGAGTTTCGCCGTCTGCTGCGCTTGGTTTACCGCAAGCATGGGAAGCTGTCGTATGCGGCGACCGCCTTCCTCCATACCGTGCGGTCCATGGCAACCGAGTTAGGCTCGCCATTTCATTATCAGGTGGAGAGATAGACGCAGGGAATAGGGAATAGGGAATAGCTCAAGGGCATGCAACGGAAAAGAACCGCCCTCACTGCCAAATACTAGGAAAGCATCGCAGAGGCGATGGCCAGCGCGGCGATGGCTGCGGTTTCCGCACGCAGGATTCTTGCGCCGAGCGATGCGGATTGCCATTGATGTTTGGCAAAGAGAGCGAGTTCTTCGCTGGTCCAGCCGCCTTCGGGACCGATGGCTAACTCGAAGTTAGGCAGGTCGACTTCGGTCGATTGCAGAGCGGCTTCGAGGCGCTGGCGCAGCATGGCGTTGCGCTCCGTCTCGGCAAGCAGAATGCGATGTGCTGTCGAGGCCTGTCGCAGGCGCACAGCCAATGCGATCGGTTCTTCGATGATAGGCACATCGGCGCGGCGCGATTGTTTTGCCGCTTCCTGCGCGAGCCTGCGCCAGCGCTCGACGCGCTTCTCCGCGGCGAGCGCCAAATGCTTCTCCGTGCGCCGCGCGACGATGGGAACGATGCTCGCAACGCCGAGTTCCGTAGCTTTTTCGATGGCCCACTCCATGCGGTCGAACTTGAAGATGGCAAGCAGCAGCGTCACTGGCAGCGACGACTCGGCGGCGATTTCTTCGAGCAGCGTGAACACAACTTCGTCACTGCTAACGGTTGCGATTTCCGCGCGATAGACGCGGCCATTCGCGACCACGTCAGCCTGCACACCGGGTTGCGCGCGCAGCACGCGCGCCAGGTGTTCGGCTTGCGCGCCGATGAGCGATGCGGAGGTTTCGGTGAAGGTGTCGGCGATCCAGCGGCGTCGGGTCATGCGTACCCAATTATCGCTCTTGACGAGACGCCGAATGCAAGAAGAGGGGACGCGCATTGCGCCCCCTCTTCTTGTTGCCTCGGTGACGCTTGTCTGCGTTCGACTACCCTAATCTCCCTGAAGAACGGCGAGGTTGCATTTGCCACTATCCGCCGCTTGAAAGCAAGTTATAGATTCATGCCGGATGCGAGTCAAGAGGAAAATCTTAGAGCGTAGATCGACCAAGCCTGCTTCGGCGTAACGTTCTATTTTGGCGCGGTCGGCAGGTGCTCCAAAAGGTGCGACGAGCGGATGAGAGCCAGCGCCATGCCCGTGGCAAAGTCGTGCCAACTGTGCGCAATCATGCCCGGCAGCAGGTTCCGGCGCAGCAGCGCAAGGATGCCGAAGAGCGCTCCGTAGACGGAGATGAGCACCACGCCCCGCGCGCCTTGATAGCCATGGCCCAATCCGAATACGATCGCCGCGGCTACAACGGCGATGGGCGTGTTGCGCAGCAGCGCGATGCCTTGCGATTGCAAATAGCCTCGAAAAATCAGCTCTTCCGAGAAGCCCACGACCAGGCAGAGCAATCCCCACGCCGCAATCTCCACGCCGTTGCCGGGCGCAAGTTCCGTCAGTTGCTTCACCATTTCCGATTGCTGTTCTTCCGGGCTCTTGGGCTTGGCGCTTGCGGAACTGGATGGGGAACCGGCCTGCGATGCCGCCGCTTGTTTGGCCGCCTCATGCTTGTAGATATGCGTCTGCACAAAGAGCCAGGAGAGCGCGCAAACGAGCAGGATCGCCATCGAGCCAATCCAGAAAGCCGCGGCAATGAGAACTTCCATCGTGACGGCGTTCAGCCCCTTAGGCCATGCGCCAAACAGCGAGCGGAAGGGAACCTTGCGCAACCGCAGGCCGAAGGCGATCCACAGGACGATGGCCAGTTCCAGCGCGCCGGTGAGCGCGTAGCGGATAAGCCGCACATGATCCGTGCCGCTGCCGTGAGCGGCGCCCGCGGCGTGGACTGCCCCCGGCGGTGCGATAGGATTGCCGCTTCCGTTATGCGCGCCAATAGCTCCCCAGATGGAATAGGCAAGTATGCCGACGACCAGCGCGAGCGTATGCCAAATGGGCGCAATGCCGCCCGGTTTCGCCGCCTCGGGCAGCGCGTCGGCAACCGTTGCCGGCGCCCCGGTTGGGATTGTTTCCTCTGGATATGAGATCGGCTCGTCTTCGGTCATGCCATCAGCTTACGAGATATGGCTGCAATTTGCGCAAGCCCACGGCCGATTAGCATTCGATGATATTCAGCGCAAGCCCGGCGAGCGAGGTTTCCTTGTAACGCGACTGCATATCGAGCCCGGTCAGGTACATGGTGCGAATCACCTGATCGAGCGAAACTTTGTGCTCTTCCGGCTCCTGCATGGCGATGCGCGTGGCGTGGACGGCCTTGACCGCGCCCATCGCATTGCGCTCGATGCAGGGAATCTGCACCAGCCCGCCGATGGGGTCGCAGGTCATGCCGAGGTTGTGCTCCATGGCGATTTCAGCGGCGTGCTCGATCTGGCCAGACGTCCCGCCGAGCGCCGCGGCCAGTCCTCCCGCGGCCATCGAGCAGGCCACGCCGACTTCGCCCTGGCAACCGACCTCCGCGCCGCTGATCGAGGCATTTTCCTTGTACAAGATGCCGATCGCCGCCGAAGTAAGAAAGAAGCGGATCAGGCCGTCTTCCGTCGCTCCGGGGATGAAGTTCCGGTAGTAATGCGCTACGGCTGGAACGACGCCGGCCGCGCCGTTGGTGGGCGCGGTCACCACACGGCCTCCCGCGGCGTTTTCTTCATTCACGGCCATCGCGTAGACGGTGACCCAGTCGAGCGGAGCCAATGGGTCGGACGGCTTCTCCTCCTGTTGCTTTTCGCGCAGACGTGCAGCCAGCCGATGCGCGCGGCGTCGGACATTGAGGCCGCCGGGCAAAATTCCCTCGGTCGCGATGCCCCGCGCAACGCAGGCCTGCATCGTCTCCCAGATCGCCAGAACGCGTCCGCGGATCTGTCCGGAGACGTGGGCGTCCTCGCCGGGGACGCGGGCGCACTCGTTGGCCAGCATCATCTCCGCGATCGTGAGTCCGTGCGTCTGCGATTGCTCCAGCAGCTCCGCGGCGCTGTGGAATGGGTACGGCAGCGTCTCCGCTTCCCGTGTGGTCGAACTCGAATCCGCGCCATCCTCTACGATGAAGCCGCCGCCGATAGAAAAATAAGTCCTCGCCAGCAGCACATCTTCCTTCGCATCGTAAGCCGTCAACCGTATCCCGTTCGGATGGTGGGTCGCCGCGCCGGGAGGAAACATCCGGTCGCGATGGAAGAGCAGATCCGTGTCTTCCTGAAACGCGATCGCCCAGTTGCCGGGCAGCGTCAACTGCCGCGTGGCCCGAATCTCCGCCACAGTGCGGTCGATTGCCTCGGGATCGACCGTGGCCGGCTCGTGGCCGCTCAGGCCAAGCAAGACGGCCCGATCCGTGGCATGGCCAATACCGGTGAGCGCCAGCGAGCCGTAAAGCTCCGCCTGAATGCGGCGAACGCGGCCGGTAAGGTCCGACTCCGCCAATCCCCGGACAAAACCGTAGGCCGCGCGCATCGGCCCCATCGTATGGGAACTCGATGGGCCGACGCCGATTTTGTAAAGGTCGAAGAGGCTGGTCATAACTGGACGGCAATACTCCGCGATTGTACCGGATTCCCGAACCGGATAGCCTAACCGGATCGCCAAAGCAGTTCGCCGCCAGCGCCGCCAACCCAATGTTCGCCGCGCCGACACGGACAAGCGCAAAGCGGCCGGAACGTACTGTTTTATCCAGACTCGTCGATCGACTTACCTTACTTTAGTTCTTGAGTTTCGAGGCGCCGCTGATCCCGCTGAAACCAAGGCTTCCATCGAGGCAATGTTGAACCCATTGGAACCGGGCTTTCCACCGAGGAAGCGGTTGATTTCTTCCATTACGCTGTTAGTTGTCTCCGCGGCCGGCGTACTGCTCTTCACGTTGTTCGCCGGCGCGCTCACTTACAGCAATAGCCGGAAGCTCATCTCGGAAGCGGACTGGGTGCGCCATAGCTTGGAAGTGCTGGCTACGCTCGAAAATATCGCTTTATTGGCCGAGCGCATCGAATACCGGAGCCGGACCTATGCGCTGAACGGGAGCGCGGATGAGTTTTCCCGAGCGCAATCGAGCGCTACTCAATTGGCCGCCTCGGTGCTGCATCTCCAGGCCCAGGTGGCGGATAATCCGTTTCAAACTGCCCATGCCAGCGCGCTGATAGGCTGCTCCCAGGCTCTGAGCGCCTCCGTCGAACGGCTTCGGTTGGACTTCAAGTCGCCCGCGGCCGAACTGCAAGACTGCCGCCAGACGATCGGCATCATGATCGACCATGAGCAATCCCTGCTTGCCGATCGCAGCCGTCTGACGCAAAGGACATCCCTCGATTCGGTCATCGCCGAGCTCTGTTTTGCGATCCTGGCCTTGGTGACGCTGACCGTCTTGTTCAGCCTGTTGCTGCGGGACGCCTTTCTCCGCAGGGGTTTCGGGAAGCAGTCCGAGCAGCACAACGACCGTCTGGCTGAGAGCGTCAAGGCGCTCGAACGGCAAGCCCGCGAATCCCAGTTGCTTACCGCCGTCCGCGACGAGTTGCAACTCTGCGTGGCCGCCGAGCAAGTGTACCGGGCGGCCAACAAAGGGCTGTCGCAATTGCTTCCCGGCACCAGCGGCGCGCTGGGCATGATTAACAACTCAAGGCAGTTGGTCGAAGTCGTTTCCTCGTGGGAGGGCGATGCGCTGCCATCCCAGATTGAAGACTTCCATCCCCCGGAATGCTGCTGCGGACTGCGCTCCGGCCAGCCTCGCTGGCGGCTGCCCGGCCAGTCGGAGATCGACTGCACGCATTTTATGGGCGAGCCGCCAGAACGCTACCTGTGCGTCCCGATCGGAGCGCAGGGAAACACGCTGGGCGTCCTGTACGTCCAGTGCGCCACAGACGAAATCGTCGCCAGCGTCACCCGCCAAACCGACAGCCTGCGCCAACTGCTGCAACTGACCGGCATGACCGTCGCGGCGCTGGCTCTGCGCATGAGCCTCGAACACAAGTCCATCCGGGACGGATTGACCGGCTTGTTCAACCGTAATTTCATGCAGGTTTCGCTCGAACGGGAGCTGGTGCGGGCCGCCCGGCGCAAGCAGATATTGGCCGTCTTTATGCTCGACCTCGATTGCTTCAAGCAGTTCAACGACGATCACGGCCATCCCGCCGGAGACGCCGTCCTCCAGGCCATCGGCGAGGTCTTCCGCACCAGCATGAGAGCCGACGACATCGCCTGCCGGTACGGCGGAGAAGAGTTCACCATCATCATGCCGGATACGCCCCAGGACGTCGCCGTCGCCCGCGCCGAACGGATTCGCCGGGCCATCGAGATCCTGCGCCTGCCCGTGGAACACGAGATTCTCAGCGAATTCACGGTCTCGATCGGCGTGGCCCTCTTTCCCAGAGACGGCCAAACCGCGGAAGCCTTGATTCGCAGTGCCGATCTGGCCCTCTATAAAGCCAAACACGGTGGGCGCAACCAGATCGCCGTCTTTGAAGCCGAACCTCTCTCCCCCTTTGCCTGAGGCGCATTCCGGAAAACAAAAAGTCGACGGCAAGTTACTCCGTTGTTCAGATGATCCGTTGCTATCGCGAAGCGACTTTCTGGAAATACGTTTCCTGTTATCGAGTGGTTAGCCATTGCCCTGCGATGGATGTTACACTCGCAGTCACTTTCCGATGCTTGCAAAAATTCTCAGCGCGGCGGTATACGGCATCGATGCCAATCTGATCGATGTCGAAGTCGACCTCAGCGGCACGGTGGCCGATGAAGACCGGTTCCATACAGTAGGCTTGCCGGACGCGGCGGTGCGCGAGAGCCGCGACCGCGTCCGGGCGGCCATGAAGAACTCCGGCTACCTGATTCCGCCCACCCACATCACCATCAACCTCGCTCCGGCGGACATTAAGAAAGAGGGCGCCGGCTTCGATCTGCCCATCGCCGTGGGCATTCTGAGCGCCTACGGAGCGCTGCAGGCAACCGATCAGGCTGGGTTCTGGTCGCGCTTCCTGCTGGTCGGCGAGCTTGGCCTCGACGGCGGCCTGCGTCCCGTCCCCGGCATCCTGTCGATCGCGGTGCTGGCGCGCGCCCGGGCAATCGCCAACTTGATCCTGCCCGCCGTCAACGCCCCGGAAGCGGCCGTGGTCGAGGGCGTCAATGTTTTTCCCGTGGCTTCCCTGGGGGAAGTGATCGAGCTGCTGAACTCGACCGTGCTGGGCCAGGTCCAACGGCCGCCCTTCAAAGTGGCCACCGAACGCCTGCTCAGCGAACTGCATCACCACGCCACCGACTTCGCCGACGTGCGCGGTCAGCAAACAGCCAAGCGGGCGCTCGAAGTGGCCGCGGCCGGCGGCCACAACATTCTGATGATCGGCCCGCCCGGTTCAGGCAAAACCATGCTGGCCAAGCGCCTGCCGTCCATTCTCGCTCCGCTCACCTTTGAAGAAGCGCTGGAAACAACCAAAATCCATTCAGTCGCCGGCGTCCTGGACGCCGCGCAGGGCCTCGTCTCGCAGAGGCCTTTCCGCGCCCCGCACCACACCATCTCCGACGCCGGCCTGATCGGCGGCGGAGCCATTCCCAGGCCCGGCGAGGTCTCGTTGGCGCACAACGGCCTGCTGTTCCTGGATGAACTGCCGGAGTTTCCCCGTAACGTGCTCGAAGTGATGCGCCAGCCGCTCGAAGATCACACCGTCACCATCGCCCGCGCCTCCATGTCGCTCACCTTTCCCGCCCGCTTCATGCTCGCCGCGGCCATGAATCCCTGCCCCTGCGGCTATTTCAACGACAAATCGCGCGAGTGCCAGTGTACCCCGCCGATGATCCAGCGCTATGTGGCCAAGGTTTCCGGACCCCTTCTCGACCGCATCGACATTCACATCGAGGTGCCGGCGGTGCAATACAAGGAGCTGCGCGGCGGAGCGGCGGCCGAGGGATCCACCCAAATCCGCGACCGGGTGATGCGCGCCCGCGATCGCCAGCGGGAGCGATTCCAGAAGGCCGGCGAGCGCATCTTTGCCAACGCGCAGATGACCACGCGCCAGATCCGCGCCTACTGCGAGCTCGGCGCCGACTCCGAGCGCCTGCTCGAGCGAGCCATGCGGCAGCAGGGCCTCAGCGCCCGGGCCCACGACCGCATCCTCAAAGTCGCGCGCACCATTGCCGATATGGAGGGCGCGGCCGCCCTGGCCGTCAGCCACCTGGCCGAGGCGATCCAGTACCGCACCCTCGACCGCAGCTATTGGGCCTGATGGCCCATCCCGCGGCAACGATCGATCCGGGAACGCCGGTGGCCGAAGGCGGCCGGCATCGCAATGTTCACCATCCGAATTGCAACGGCTGTGTTTTTCATTCCTTAGATAAACAATTGAAAAACTCTTATTACTTTAGTCATGAAAAAACTCTTTGCGTTTCAAGTCTCGCGGCAGATTGCCGATAACCACTTAGGTGTCAGTTTGCCTCACTCCAGTGTTGTATGGTAACTCTCGCTCGATTCGCCAATGATGATTGACGGCGGAGCGAGTTTTCTTCGAGCGCCAGCGCAGAGTCCAGTCCGCACGCGGAACTTCCAACCTGCAAAGCGGAAGGGGCCGATCCGTCGAACCCCAATCTGTGAGAAATGAGGCCGTGCATGACAATCATTGAGTCCAATCGCGATGCGCTGTTGGTCGCAATTCCCATGATCGGCCTGCTCTTCGTCGGATTCTTCCGGCTGGACGAGCTCTTCGGCAAATCTAAGAAGCCAGTCAAGTCCCGCCGTCCGATCGCCGCGGACGACCAAAACGGACGACCCATCTGCCTCGATCCCGATGGCCAGGTGGTCGGCCCAAAATCCAGAAAAAACTGAGCCTGTTCCCGACCCGCCGGAAAAATCCGCAGCCGGTTCCGTCGCCTCAACCCAAGCCGCGCGCGCGGGGCTTGCGTTGCGCCTGCGTACCCGCCTGCCGCCAGAACTCGCGCCGCCCCGCGGCCAGGCGCCTTTCCGCCGGAAATTCCCGCCAGCCTTTCCGCCAGTCCGTCCCGCCAGTCCGTCCCGCCAGTCCGTCCCACCAGTCCGTCCCACCAGTCCGTCCCGCCCAACCCGTTTAGTACCAAGGTAACTTATAGCTTCCAAGAATTCCGTCCGATACACCCCTTATGCGTCGCGCTATCGGCGCCATCAAGGACGGAGCTTCGATGTCACCCTCGCATTCCATGCTGGAAATGCTGCTTCTTGGATTTCCCATTCTCGGTATGTTGTTCCTCGCGTTCTTCCGGCTGGACGAATTGATTGCCAAGCCGCGCCGCCACGCCGCAGCCGGACACCCGCTTTCGCACCGGGACTCCAACGGCCAATCCATTTGTATTGAGCCGGATGGCCGCTATTTGACTTCGGTTCCGCGAACCCGCGGCGGAAGCCTGCTGCTTCGCCAGCCAGGCGATTTCCCGCGCCGGGGCGAAGTGGGCCGGGTGCGGCGAGTCTGGGTGACATGGGTGGAAAACTCTGAGGATTAGGCCTCACCAAGACGGATTGCCGTTTGTGGAATTCCGGTTCTGAATGTGGAAAAGCCAGTGCCATTTGAGGAACTTGCGGGACATGTGCTATAAAAAAGGGTTGACCGAAGGTCACGTTGGGTATAAGTTCGTAATTGACCTCCAGCACGGTGGATTTCGTGATCGCTTCCGCTTGGCGCTTCTCTCTGCCTCGACCTCCGCGATTGCAGCTCGTGTCTGATCCCCGCGCTTGATCTCCGTTTCTGATCTCCGCGCCAGTTGACTTTCGGGTTCACCGGCTTTTCTCCGGTGTCCTGAAAGTGTGCGTAGTGTATGAAATAGATCGGAACTTTGCGCGAGTTTGGGATTAGCTTGAGGTAAATGGATCGTCCTGAGTCGCTTGACCGGATGGGAAAGCGAATGGGATCGATCGAAAGTTTTTAGAACGCAACACGCCGCTTCCGCGTCTAACAGTTGGAAGTCGACACATAAGGATCGCGCCGCTCAACGGCCATCCTCTGCACCGGGCGAACCGGGCAGTGATTTGAACAACAAGGAGAACGATGCATATGCGCTCGGAACTGATTTTTGGGGCACTCACTCATGTGTCCAATCGCTACCAGTTGTGCCAACTGGCGAGCAAGGCAACCCGCAAGCTGCACAAGCCCAACAGCCGGCTGCAGGACACGACCAACGAGGTTTTGTACCGTTTCCGGAATGCCAATCCCGGCATGACGGCGCCCATGGCCGAACCCGAGGTTCAGACGGTTTCCCCGGCGCAATCGCCGTCCCCTTCCCAATCGCTGGAGCAGCGCCGCGCCGCGTAAGCGCGCGGCCTGCACCCCCTGCATCGCCCATCCGCCTAAGCCAGTCTTGGCCCGCCCTGCCCAATTCCGCTGTCATCAGTTTCACTCCGGAGCACCCTTCTCACCCCTTCATCTGCCCAACTTACCGGCCCTTAGCCGGCCCCGTGCCGGTCCCGGTTTTGGGCGCACTAGCAGGAATCCATGACCATTGCTGAATTAAAAGAAAAAAACATCACAGAACTGAGCCGCATTGCGCGGACTCTCGACATCCAGGGCGCCAGCGGCCTGCGCAAGCAGGACCTCATCTTCAAGATTCTTCAGGCGCAAAGCGAAAAAGAAGGCCACATCTTCGCCGAAGGAGTCCTCGAAATCCTCCCCGACGGCTACGGCTTCCTCCGCTCCCCGGATTACAACTACCTCCCCGGACCCGACGACATCTACGTCTCCCCCTCGCAAATTCGCAAGTTCGACCTCAAGACCGGCGACACCATCAGCGGCAACGTGCGCCCTCCGCATGAGGGGGAAAAGTATTTTGCCCTCGTCAAAATCGAGGCCATCAACTTCGAGTCGCCGGAAGAAACGCGCAACAAAATCCTCTTCGACAACCTGACCCCGCTCTATCCCCAGGAACGCATCAAGATGGAAACCGTCCGCGAGGCCACCAGCGGCCGCGTGATGGATCTGCTCACTCCGGTCGGCAAAGGCCAGCGCGGCCTGATCGTCGCCCCGCCCAGAACCGGCAAGACCATGCTCCTCCAGTCGATCGCCAACTCCGTCACCTCCAACCACCCGGAAGTGGTTCTGATCGTCCTGCTGATCGACGAGCGCCCCGAGGAAGTCACGGACATGCAGCGCTCGGTCAAGGGCGAGGTCATCAGCTCCACCTTCGACGAGCCTGCGGCCCGCCACGTGCAGGTGGCGGAAATGGTCATCGAAAAGGCCAAGCGCCTCGTCGAGCACAAGCGCGACGTGGTCATCCTGCTCGACTCGATCACCCGGCTCGCCCGCGCCTACAACACCATCGTCCCGCCCTCCGGCAAGGTTCTCTCGGGCGGCGTCGATTCGAACGCCCTCCAGCGCCCCAAGCGCTTCTTCGGCGCGGCCCGCAATATCGAAGAGGGCGGCTCGCTCACCATCATCGCCACCGCCCTCGTCGATACCGGCTCCCGCATGGACGAAGTCATCTTCGAGGAATTCAAGGGCACCGGCAACATGGAAGTCATCCTCGACCGCAAGCTGGTCGACAAGCGCGTCTTCCCGGCCATCGACATCCAGCGCTCCGGCACCCGCAAGGAAGAGCTGCTCATCTCGAAGGAAGACCTGGCCCGCATCTGGGTCCTCCGCCGGGTGCTCAATCCGCTCTCCCCCGTCGAAGCCATGGAACTGCTCGTCACGCGCCTCGACAAAACCCGCAACAACGCCGAGTTCCTCTTGAACATGAACCATCTGTAGCGCGTCCGATCGCGATTCCACCCCTGCCGGAAAAGCGCAAGCCCGACGGGGTGGGGTTCGCAAACTCCCGGGTTTGCGGACCTCGCCTTTGCGGAATTCGCGCTCCCTGCTAAACTGGAAGAGTTGTTTCCTTCTGTGGGGCTGTAGCTCAGCTGGGAGAGCGCCTCGTTCGCAACGAGGAGGCCAGCGGTTCGATCCCGCTCAGCTCCACCAATCTCACTCCCAATCAGTTTCGACGGCCTCCGATCCGCTCCCCATGTGGCAATGAGAGCGGATCAGAGGCCGTCGCGTATTGTTGCCGAAATCGCCCTTCCCTCAGCCCAAAAAGCCCAAGTTCGCCGTCGGGAAGTTTCCTATATTGGGGAACACCGTCGGCAGGCTCGCCGCGCTGACCCCAAACCACTGCGCCATCGTCGCCCCGTATTGAGCGATTCCGGTAGTGGGGATGAGTGTGCCGCGGCTGTTCGCGTCGTTGTCGCCGCCCAGAACCAGCGAGGGGAAGGTGCCGTAGAACTGGCCGCCCTGCACGCCGCCGCCGACCGCGAAGTGGTGGCTGCCCCAGGCGTGATCGCTGCCATTGCTGCCGCTGGGGTTGAGCGTGCGACCGAACTCCGAAGCCGTAAAGGTGGTCACGTTCTGGTCGATGCCCATTTCCTGCGTCGCCTCGAAGAAGGCCATGATCGCCTGGCTCAGTTGCTTCAACAGAATCTCCTGCGTGCCAAGTTGCAGCGCGTGGGTGTCGAAGCTGCCCAGTTGGCAAAAGAAAATCTGCCGGCTCAGCCCGAGTTCGCCGCGCACAGACATCACATTTGCCACCGTCTGCAGTTGCGCCGCCAGCGGGTTGTTCGCCGGGAATTTCGTGGTCAGACTCGAGGTCTGCAACAGCGAGGTGAGCGTGCTCGCGTAGTTGCTGCCGCGCTCCAGCACGCCGTTGCCGGCCTGCACCAGTTGCAGGCCGTTGTCGAAGGTGAGCAGTTGCTGCATGCCGGACGCGGTCGAAGGCGCGTTCACGATGCCGTTAAGCGTGGCCATGCCGGTCAGGCTGTTCGAGCCGGTCCACGGCGGCGGCACTGTGGCCGCGTAAGTCTGCTTGCCGGTGCAGAAGAGTCCGCAGCCGCTGATCGAGGCAATCGGCGGAAACTGCGCGCCGCTGTTCTGCGACTGCAACTGGTCGGTGATGCGGCCGCCCCAGCCGCTCGATGCTATGCCGTTGGGAATCGCGCTCTGCCACTGGTTCTGCTGGTCGGAGTGGGAAAACAGCGCGCTCGGCAACAGCGCCAAATTGTTGCTCGTGTAAGCCGTCTTGTCGATCGGCAGCACCAGATTGCCCACATTCGCAATCACCGCGGCCTTGCCCTGTTTGTAAAGCGATTGCATCTCCGGCATGGCCGGGTGCAGCCCATACACGTCCGAGCCATTGGCAATGGTGTGAAGCGAACTTTGAGTCAGCGCCAACCCGCCTCGGTTCTTCTTGTACAGGCTGTAGTTCTGCTGCGCCGTCGAGATGGGAACGACCATGTTATGGCTATCGTTGCCGCCATTCAAGAAGACGCAAACCAGCGCCTGGTATCCCGGCGCGGCGCTCTGGGCCAGCGCGTTCATCTGGCCGAATTTCGCCAGGACGCTCATGGCTCCCAACGCCGAAACGGAGCGCAGGGAATCTCGCAAGAAATCTCGTCTGGAACGGATCAACATCGCTGGTTCCTCCTCTACTATGGCTCAAACTCGATCGAAAACAACGTTTGCTCTCGCTCTTCGCTCCCGCAAATCTTGTCATCCTGCGCGAAGCGAAAGACCCGCAGTAGCTCTTGCTCTTCGCTCCGGCCCCGCAAATCTTGTCATCCTGAGCAAAGCGAAGGATCCGCAGTTGCTCTTGCTCTTCGCTTCCGTCCCCCAGCAAATCTTGTCATCCTGAGCAAAGCGAAGGATCCGCAGTTGCTCTTGCTCTTCGCTTCCGTCCCCCCGCAAATCTTGTCATCCTGAGCAAAGCGAAGGACCCGCAGTAGCTCTTGCTCTTCGCTTCCGTCCCCCAGCAAATCTTGTCATCCTGAGCAAAGCGAAGGATCCGCAGTTGCTCTTGCTCTTCGCTTCCGTCCCCCAGCAAATCTTGTCATCCTGAGCAAAGCGAAGGATCCGCAGTTGCTCTTGCTCTTCGCTTCCGTCCCCCAGCAAATCTTGTCATCCTGAGCAAAGCGAAGGACCCGCAGTTGCTCTTGCTCTTTTTCCGCTGCCACGCCCAACTGAGGCGCGACTGGCCCCTTCCACCCGTCAACCCTCAATGCCAAACGTTGTAATACCCAGAGGTAAGAATGAGAAAGATGCCGCGCTCCACCCGGCGCAGGTTGCCGCCGGTCTCCCCTGCAATCGCCGTTTGGATAATGGATTTCATCTCCGCCGGCATGGTGCCGTGCGTCAGCGTCAAATCCAGCGCATCGACCAACTGCGCCGGATTCCCGCCCATCGTCTCGTAGGGAGTCAGGTCCACCGTAGTGCCGGGACCGTAAGTCGCGACCGGATTGTCCCACTGCCCGAAGAGATTTGACACCAGGTTGGCGCGCAGCACCGCGTTGTTCGGGGTGTAAATCTGGAACTCCCCGCCCATGAGCGCAGTCCCCTGAACCCCGGTGTCGGGCGCATAGTAGTTGAAGACGCTGGGCGGCGAAAAGATGTTCTCGCCCTGATTTTGCAAGTCCCAGGCAAAGTAATTCTGGTCGTTCATCGTGCCGCCGAAGGCGCGCACCATGCCGGCGATGAACAGAGCCGGCTCCTGCAGGTGGCCGTCCGTGGGCTGATCGTCGCCACCCTCGTCGTTGGCCCTCGCCTCGGGGTCCATCAGGATCGCCGTAACCACCGCTTGCATGTCGCCGCGCGCATCCTTGCCGTTGTTGTCGAAGACCGCCGCAACCCGCTCCACATACGCCGGGCTCGGGTTGCTCTTCACCAGATGCTGGATCAGTTGTTTGCAGACGAACGGACCCACATTGGGGTGATTGAAGATGTTGTCCAGTGCGTTCTTGAGATCTTCAAGCGGCGTCAATCCCGCCGGCGAAACATATCCATTCAGCAACTGTTTCGAACCCGAATCGTGCTGCGCTACGTTGGCGGCCATCGGCGTGTAGGGCGTGGGACCGCTGCCCCAGGTCGCGGTCAGGGTCTTGCCCGGACCCGGCGAGTACGTCCAACCGGTATAGACCCGCGCAAATTCCGTCACGGTGAACTGCGAATACGTCGGAATCGGAATATTGTTGCTGTCGTATTGCACCGTTCCATCCGGATTGAGCATCGAGGTGCCGATGGTAAACAGTTGCATCAGCTCGCGGGCGTAGTTCTCGTTAGCCACGCTGCCGGTCGCGGGGTTGGCCCGCGCATTGTTGGCCATGTTCAAGTACTCGCCCATCGCCGGACTCAGCGTCACGTCCGTCATGATCGTCCGGTAGCTGGTAAAGGAGTCGGCCAGCAGCATGTCCTGGTAGGTGATCATGTTCATATTCGAGCCAAGCGTGTCGAGCGACGTGACGAAAATCTGGCTCAGCGCAAAAGCCACCCGCTGGCGCAACTGGTCCGGGCAACTCACCGCCTGCGCCAGGAATCGCTGCGGCATTCCGCCATTCCCACCGCTAACGCCGCTGTAGGACGCGCATTTGGGGGCGTTGAACTGCTGCTTCAGCCAACCCGAAAAGCCGAGCGTCTGCACCGCCTCAATGTCCTCCGGCGACGGCCCAAACGCCGCCTGCTCCAGGAACCGCCGCGCCGCCGAAGCCGAAACCAGCGGCTTTTTCACCCCGATATAGACCGAAATCTCGCCCGAGTAGAAGCTGCCGTTGGCGATCCGCACCGTCGCCGGCCCCGTCTTCCCTATGTAGCCCGTCGCGTAAAGCAGACCACCGCTATAAACCGTGCTCTGGGAAATTCCATTGATCTGTACACTCGATTGCGGAATCAGACCCGTCCCACTCACCGCCAAATGAAAAATTCCCTGGGGAACCGCAAGACCGGAAGGAATCCCGGTGATCGTAGGCTTGGGAGGAAGGAAGTAGACCGTCTCTGACGTCGAGCCATGCGACCCATAAACCGTAATCAAGTCCTCGCCATTCCCGGCCCACGCCGCCGGCGCCGTGTAGAGGCCCTCAGACGTGATCGTTCCGTACTTCGCCGTCCAGGAAGTTGCTCCAGCCGATGTGAATTGCTGCTTCTTGCCCAGGTTCAGCTTCACCTGCGCCGGAGAAATGGCGGGCAACGGGCCGCCCACCAGCGTCACCTTGGCGGTGGCTGTGCCGCCGGGGCCGGTTGCGGCGATCGTCACCAGGTCCGACTTCGGCATAGCCGCCGGCGCCTGGTAACCGCCCGCCGCAGTGATGCCGCCTGCGCTGGCCGTCCATTTCGTCGCTCCAGCCGAGGTAAACTGCTGCCGTTGTCCCAGATGCACGACCACCGTCTTGGGGGAAATCGTCTGCGGCGCCGAGGCAAACCCGACCGCGCCAAACGAACAAAAGGCAAGAAACATCGACTGCGCGAGCAGGCGGCGCTTCAAGGACAATCGCATAGGCGTACTTCTCCTCGGGGGTGGAGAGACTCGGACCGGCGTACCACGACAAATTTCCAGCGATGTACCGATTATCGCGTCTCGCGCGCTCAGAAATCCAGAGAAAAAGAACGGAAGTCACGTTACAGCCAGGACGAATAGGTACTATAGTAATATTACCTATGCAAAGCCACAAAAAAAGATGACGATGGAGCTTGCTCAGGCACCGCGCCATCAGATGCGAAAGCCCGGGACTATACCGTCCCCAGGCGGGGAAGCATCGCATATCGAAGGGCCAAAGGCCCGCACAATACCAGCCCGGCGCGCACTCCCAAAGAAGCGCCTAAACCGGCGGCAACTGCTGCGTAGACCATCCCCCGCCCAGCGCCTTGATCAGCAACACGCTCGCCTGCTGCCGCCGCAACTGGATCTGAATATCGTTGCGCTCATTCTGGAGCGCTGCCGTTTGCGATGTCACCACCTGCAGATACGTATCCACGCCACCCTGGTAGCGCGTTTCAAACAGATCGAGCGTCTGCTGCGCCGAGCGCGTCGCCGCATGTTGCTGATCCGCTTCCTTTTCGAGCACCCGCAGCGCGGCCAGATTGTCCTCCACCTGGCCAAAACCGGTCAGCACCGTCTGGCGATAGTTGGCCACCGTCGCATCGTAGTCCGCCTTAGCAATCGTCACGCCGGCCTTGCGCCGTCCAGCGTCGAAAATCGTCTGCGTCAGTTGCGGCCCCACCGCCCAAAACCGGCTCGGCCAGGTAAACCAATTCACCGCCGATGTCCCCAGAAACCCCGCCGCCGCCGACAGGTTCAGCGTGGGATAGTAAGCAGCCTTGGTAATGCCAATCTGCTCATTCGCCGCCGCCATCCGCCGCTCCTCAGCGGCAATATCCGGCCTGCGCTCCAGCAGTTGCGAAGGCAAAGCCACGGGAATCTTCGGCAAAGCCGCCGCATCCCGCGCCCCTGCCGCGGCAGCCAGGTGAAACTCCGCCGGAGCCTTGCCCACCAGGATCGCAATCGCATGTTCGTCCGCCGCGCGCCGGTTGCCCAGGTCGGTCAGCGCCACTTGCGCCGCTTCGAGTTGCGTCCGCGCCTGCGACACGTCGCTCAGCGGCGCAACTCCCTCATCGTAGCGGTCTTGCGTCAGCTTCAGAGCTTCCTCGTACGCCTTCACGGTATCTTCCAGCAGCCGCGTCTGCGCGTCGGCCGAGCGCAGATCGAAGTAGTCCAGCGCCAGTTCCGCCTGCAGGCTGAGCTTGGCCGTCGCCAGGTCCGCCGCCGTGGCCTGCGCCTCGGCGCGCGCCGCCGTCACCCCGCGCCGCACCCGACCCCACAAATCAATCTCGTAATTCAGATCCAGCGGAAGGTTGAAACTACCCTCCCCGCCATTGGCTTCGTTGGGATTGAAATACGGCTGATTCAGCGACTGCCGCACCGCGCTAATTGCCGGGGCCACGCCGATCGTCGGCGCCTCGTACGACCGCATCACGCTCACCGCCGCTCGCGCCGCGCGAAAGTTCGCTTCCGCCGCCTTCAGGCTTTGGTTGGCCTGCGAAACCTGCGGTTCCAGCCCGTCCAGATCGGCATCGGCAAACATCTGCCACCACGCCCCGCCAATCGTCGCATCCGCCGGAGACGCAGCCTTCCAATCGCCGCTTGCCGGAGCCTCCTCAAACGCCGCCGGAGCCGCGGCCTGCGGCCGCACATAATTCGGCCCCACCTTGCAACCAACCAGCCACTCCAGCACGGCCGCCGTTAGAGCCAGGATCAGCCCGCGCCGCTTCATGCCCCACCCTGCTTTCCAGCCGCGACCACCTTCACCGCCGCCCCGCCGGCCAGCGAATCCGGAGGATCCAGCACCACCGCATCCTTCGCCGTAAGACCCGAAGTTACCTCCACCGTGCCGCCGTAGTCATGCCCGATCGAGATAGGCGTCAGCACCACCTTGTTATCCCGTACCACAGCCACCCGCAGCCCCTCCGCGCGGAACAGCAGAGTATTCGAGGGCACCGTAACCGAGTGCGCATTCCCCGGCAGCTTCAGGTGAACGAAGACATACGCGCCCGGCAACAGATGGCGGTTCGCGTTGTTCACATCCGCTTCGACATTGAGCGTGCGAGACATCGGATCGATCGCGTTACTGTTGCGCGCCAGCGTTCCCTCAAAGGTTTCATCCGGACGGTCCACTTCCGTCAGCGCCACCTTCGCCCCATCGTGAACCGCCTCCGCATACGCCTCCGGCACCGCGATGTACACGCGCAGTCGGCCGATCGCCGCCACATGAAAGAGCTCCTTCGGCCCAGTGTTCGCGCCCGCCTCCACCAGCGAGCCAATGTCGATATTGCGCGCCGTCACAATGCCGTCGAAAGGCGCGACGACTTTCTCAAATCCCTGCATCTGCTGCAACCGGCGCACATTCGCTTCACTCGCCGCCACTGCGGATTCGCGCGCCGACAAATCGCTCATCGCCTGGTCCGCCTCCTGCTTCGAGACGGCATTTTTCGCCAGCAGATTCTGCCACCGCTTGCTGGTGATCGCGGCCATCTCCAGGTTGGCCTGCGCGGTCTTCAAATCCGCCTGCGCCTGCTGTAACTGCTGGTCTAACTCCGGCGTCTCGATGTCGGCCATCAACTGCCCCTGCTGCACATGCGAACCGATGTCCACATACCAATGCTTCAGATAGCCGCTGGTGCGCGCATAGATCGGCGTGTCGTTGAAGGCCTCCACATTGCCCGGCAAGTCGATCGTCTGCATCGCAAGCCCGCTTGCCGGATAGGTAACTCGCACCGACGGCACAGCCGTCTCCGCGGCCACCTTCGCCAGAGCAGTATCCGCCGACTGGCGCGAGTGAATTCCCAGGAAAATTCCTACCGCAAGCAACCCCGCAACCGCGCAAACAACCCAGATTCCCACCTTGCTCCTGGGTTTGGCCGGCGCGGCCGGCGCCACCGACGGCCCATGTTCCACCGGGCGCTCACTTACCATGTCCATATCGGTCTCCATCGTCTCTTAACTTTCACTCCCAACCCACCGCAACTCTTGTCATCCTGAGCAAAGCGAAGGACCCGCTTCTGTTCTTGCCTTTGCCTTTGTTCTTGCCCTT
>Ga0209208_10003188_pt1 | contig 23608 bp, 28 predicted proteins | sample S1TSphfallax_3_FD_187694 | JGI IMG/M metagenome (GOLD analysis project Ga0209208, IMG submission 187694) | Host-associated microbial communities from peat moss isolated from Minnesota, USA - S1T2_Fd - Sphagnum fallax MG (SPAdes) (version 2) | ecosystem: Host-associated > Plants > Peat moss >...
GGTTATTAATGGCTATTGGTACCTATTTTATTTGTGGCTATTAATGATTTTTAGTGGTTATTCTATTAATAGTTATTGATGGTTATTCTATTAATGGCCATTAGTAGTTATTCTATTGGTGGTTATTCGTGGTTATTCTATTGGTGGCTATTAGTGGCTATTATATGAATGGTTACTGGTGGCTATTATATTAATGGCTACTGGTGGCTATTTTATTAATGACTACTGGTGGCTATTCTATTAATGGCTATCGGTGGCTATTATATTAATGGTTATTTGTGGTTATTCTATTAATGGCTATTTGTGGTTATTCTATTAATGGCTACTGGTGGTTATTCTATTAATGGCTACTGGCGGCTATTATATTAATGGCTATTCATGATTAATGTATTAATGGCTATTGGTGGTTATTATATTAATGGTTATTCGTGATTAATCTATTAATGGCTGTTGGTGGCTATTTTATTAATGGTTATTCGTGATTAATGTATTAATGGCTATTAGTGGTTAATTTAGTAATGGCTATTCGTGATTAATCTATTAATGGCTATTAGTGGTTATTCTATTAATGGCTATTGGTGGCTATTCTATTAATGGTTGTTGGTGACTATTCTATTAATGGTTGTTGGTGGCTATTCTATTAATGGTTGTTGGTGACTATTCTATTAATGGCTATTAATGATTATTCCACTGTAAGCCATTGGTGGTTATTTTATTGGTGGTTATTAATGGTTATTTTATTAATGGTTATTAATGGTTGTTGTATTATAAGTTATTATTAGTTATTATATGTTATATTACTGGTGATTATTGTATTATAAATTATTGTTTGATATTCTATGTTATAATATCATAGGCTATTGGTAGTTATTATATTGTAGGGTATTTAAAATTATTTTTCATAGGTTATTATTTTATATTCTAAGTTATTTTTACCTTAGGTCATTATATTTTGTTTTAGATTATTTTAAAGTTATTATGCTTAGGATAAAATAAGTTATAATAACATTAAGTAGAATGACCTTGAATAATTTAAAGTATAACTTGAAATAACATATATTAATTTTAAATAAAATAACCTAAGGTATAGCCTAAAATTAGTTGAATAATTTAATTTTAAATAATTTAAAAGCTTATAATAAACTAGTTAAGATATTTTAAGGTAAAATAACATATAATAATTTAGGGTACAATAATTTATAATAGCCTATAATAACATAAAATATAAGTTAGAATAACTAAAGTAGCTTCAAATAATATAGGGTATATCATAAAGTAACATAGATAAAATATTTTTTAAAACATAAAAATAAACATATTTGTTATAGTAAATTGTACTAGTGAATTATGTTACCAGAAATGAAACATGATGTCTACATAGTGATATTATAATGAAATAACTTTCACTAGATGAAATCAATAAAATGCAATGAAGTTATTTCATTTTTAAGGTCCCATAGTGATTTAAGCTAGTAAATTACACCCCACTTTGGTAGTAGTGTCTGCTTTCCAACATTTTTGTATCTATTCATTGGAAATAAGAATGCTTCAATTTACATTCAATCATAAATTTGCCCCTTACAAGGTTTAGTGTTTTTATAACATGATAACAATGTGTTCAAAGTTAAGTGTTAACTAAATGTTGATATAATCGTTGATATGATATGATATGATTGAATTATAACATGTTATGATGATCAAACATTATGTTACAATGTCATGATAACTTCATGTCAATAATTTATTAACATTTAATTGACATTTAACCCATCAACAATGTATATGAATTGCTTTCAAAATTTGTATCGTTCATACATCATTCTTAAAACTTTTTTGCTTTTCTATTATTTTATGTATTTGTGCATCACTCCTTGCATTTCAATTCTACAAGCTTTAGATATTGTGAAAGGATCTACAAGCTTGTGACATGTGATGAGCAAAATCTACAAAGATTGGTTTACAATGAGCAAAAAATTCATTTTGCAAAAATCTAGTTTTAGCTAGCATGAACATTAACATAGAGTTGCCACTAGCTACCACATAGAACTCCACATCAACACTGGTGGTACATAACACCACATATGTGAATCTATGCTTTTCTCACTAAATCAAGGCATTGATTTAACAAGGACTTAACATTATGTGTGAATAGAGCTTTAACTTTTATTCCTAGTAATGAAAGATTTCTCCTTTTTTCTTAGCAAGATATTTAGGGCCATAAAATGCCCTTCAACTATAATAGGAAATTGTTGGCATGCTTTTAGGGAGGAGGATGAGGAAGGTGTGGGGGCCAATAAAAGGTGGAAGGTAGGTACCTTGCAGGAAGGGGTAGCTTTTAAGGGGTGGTTACCAAAACTTGCACAAAACCTTTTGTCAAGGTAAATCTAGCATTGGCTGGCTATAGTATTTTAGTCCATCCTATATTAGTTGGTTACATCCCTTTTTGCATCCAATTTTGGTTTATCTAGTGTAATTGGCTAGTTACATGGTCTTATTCCCCTTCTCAATTCAATTGGGGTTCATCCATCTAGTATTGGTTGGTTACACTCCTCCTGAATTTAGTTGGGGGTCATTCATCCATAATCGACTAGTTACACCCCTTTTCAACTCCCTTGGAGTTCATCCATTATTGGTTACCATGTTAAACCCCTTCTTAACTCCATTGGAACTCATCCATCTAGTTTTGGCTCCTAGGTTACACCCCTTCTCAGCTCCATTAAAGTTCATTCATCTAGTTAAGTAATTGGCTGCTATGTTACACCCTGTCTCAATTCAGTTTAAGTTCATCCATCTAGTAATTGCTTGTAAGTGCGGGTTGGGTTTCATTCATTCGCTACTTGGGTTCATTCATTCACTTGGGCCTAGCTATAAACCAATGGTGCATGGTTATTTGAATTTTTTAAAAACCGCCCATTCCTTAAAAAATAAAAATAAATTCAAGAACCATCAATTTTGGTTTTTGGAAAAAAAATTAGAATCAAAGAACTATGAGTCTCAGTTATTTCAAAAACCTATATATTTTGAAAACCATGGTTAACACACTGGAACTGGTTATTTGATTTTTTGAGAATCACGGTTATGAACCATTAGAACCTTTTTGATAATCGTTGGAGTCTATTCCTGTTTGATAATTGCCCAATGCGGTTGCAAACCAGTGTAGGCGGGTCTTTGATTTTTGCAATAACCACCAAGTTCTGGATATTTGAAAAACTCATAATCAAAGAACAACTTGTTCCCCTTATTTGAAAAAAAAAAAAAAAAAAAAAAAAAAAAAAAAAAAAACAGAATTAAAAAACTACCAATTCTTGGGTATTTCAAAAACTTCAAAGAACTATAGGGCTTCATGAAAAAACCGAAAAATACCCAACAATTTTCTTGACAATTATTTGAATTCTCAAAAAAATTGAGAATAATCATGTGTAATGAAAAGAATAAGGATCGAAAAATAACACATTCCCGAATAAATAAGTCAGTGATTGAACCTAAATCTCCATGAATCACAACACAATGAATTACTTAAATCAAACAACTTAACAAATTGTTTAAACACTTAAATACTTACTCAACATAATTTAATTTATAGGTCATCAGGATCAAGTCACTCGGATTCTGCTTTCATGGAGCTCAACTGGTTGTTTTGTGGCAATTTCATTTGTGGCATGTACCCCAACACTCATGAGTACTTGTTTCTTACAGAATCAAGCCATGACATAACCCCTAAACACATACACACAAAAGTTCATGTACAAATGAAAAATCCCATAACATTAGAGATGTATTCCACAATATGATCCACCTAACATATCTCATGACTTCTCACACAAATGAACTGGAGATAGAACTCTTTGCAATCTGACCCAAGAAGTTTGATAAAGATATTGTAACATTCTCTAGATAGCTTATTAGTAGAACTCCAATAAGAGACTAGGTCTTTCTAAAAAACAACCTCCTTCAAAGCTCCAATGAGATGGGTATTCTATTCCTAACAACAAATTCAACCTCAACAACAAAAATTCCAAAACACCCAACACATCACAAATGGCCTGCCATTTGACCTCTCCTGAAATCCCTGAACCTTTGATCACATCCCTAATTATTGACCCCTACAACCTCCTTCGAAGCTCCAATGAGATGGGTATTCTATTCCTAACAACAAGTTCAACCTCAACAACAAAAATTCCAAAACACCCAACACATCACAAATGGCCTGCCATTTGACCTCTCCTGAAATCCCTGAACCTTTGATCACATCCCTAATTATTGACCCCTACATTCTTCTGCTTCTAAATCTGCACTCTGATTGAAGCTCATGGTGTAGTGAAAATTGCATAACATTTAAAAGGAATAAGAAGGTGGTGTTATTTACAGAGGAGCATTCCTTCCCGTCTGTAAAACATTAGATCCTATAGCTCACCACCACACCAATCAACGATCTGTGCGACCTTCCTACACAACCAAAATTGAAGATACTTAGTTCTGTTGCAGCCATCTTCGAATTGGCAGCTCTTGAAGCATCTCTTCCTTAATAAAGGTTCTCCAAAGAAACAATGCAAGAACATCAACACCATCCAAAATGAAAAACAACAAACACACTGAATCCCACTCTACAGAACTTGCAAGAAACAAAACAAAGGGAAAAAAAACAAACAACAAACACCCTTTCCCATCTCCATCAATTGCCGAAAATCTTGTCGTGTTTTACTTTGGATGGTTTGGAGCTTCGAAGATACTGTTCACGATACGTGAGATGATAACCGGAGGGGTTGGTGCAGTTCCGAATACCCGCCTCCCTCTGTTGTAAAAAACCCTCTTTTTCGGCAACCACAGCAAGCAAGAAAGCTTGTGTAACAACTTTGCCCTAACTTTTCGTGCTTCTGTTCCGTTGTGCGCGCGTTGCAAAGGCCGCGACACACGGCCGAGCGAGCGAGCGAGCGCCTCACAAATCCATTAAATCTTCCATTGCAATTTGCAAGCACAAGAAGAGCGCGGGGGAAACGGAATCATGGTTCTTACGATTGTAGCAATCCTTCACTAGGGCGTCTTGGGGATTCTTTTTTTTTTGTCAAGGCAAGGTCTTCTTCCTCCTCTGTATTCTTTTATTGCACAATTTGAAGGTAGCAGCAGCCATGGGGGCAGAGAAAGTAGATGATGAAGTGAGAGGAGACAAGGAGCGGCGCAAAAGGAGCGAGCGAGAAAAAGAGAAGGATAAGGAAAAGGATCGGGAGGTGGTGGAGAAAGACAAGGAGCGGGAGCAGCGTGACAAAGATAATAAAAGTAAGGAGAAGGAGAGATCAGAGAGAAGCCGGAGCAACAAGGGTAGTAGAGAAAACAACGTGCAGGAGAAAGAAAAGAGTAGTAGAGACAAAGAGAAAGAGCAGCGGGTGGTGGATCACGACGTAGAGATGATTAAGAAGGATAGGAGCAAAGAGTTGGACAGGGATAATAGGGATAAACATGGCGACAATAAGGAGAAAGTCAAAGAGAAGGAGAAGAGGGACAGGGAGAAGGAGAAAGACAAGGAACGAGAGAAGGAGGAATTGATTAGAGACAGAGATAGGGATAAGGATAAACCAAAAGAGAAAGAGAAGCGGGACCGGGAGAAAGACAACAACGACAAGGAGCAGCGAGAGAAGGATGAGTTAGACAAGGACAGGGATAGAGAAAAGCATGGTGACAATAAGGAGAAGACGAAGGAGAAGAGGGACAGGGAGAAAGAAAGGGAGTTGCGGGAGCGAGAAAAAGAGAAGGAGCGAGAGAAAGAGAAGGCAAAGGAAAGGGAGAAGGAAAGAGCGAGGGCTAAAGAAAAGGAAAAGGAGAAGGAGAAGGAGAAGGAACAACGGGAGCGTGAGCGCGAGAAGGAAAAGGAACGAGAGCGAGAACGAGAGAGGGAGCGAGAAAAAGAGAGGGACCGGGAGAGAGAGAGGGAGAAGGAGAAAGAGAAAGAGCGGCAGCAGCGTGCGAGACAGAAGGAACGAGAACGAGACAGGGAGATAGAGAGAGAACGGGAACGAGAGCGAGAGGAGAGAGAGAAGGAGACGGGGGAAGTTGATAGACAACAGGATGGAGACAGGGACATTAGTGTTGGAAGACTAGAGCCTGATCAGCCTCAAATTGCAACCACTGAATTGGCTCAGCGCATAGCAAGGTACATTGCTTCTTCTCTGCATTTTTGCTTCACAATTGTCTTCTTCCAGAACCACAATTGTCTGTTTGAATCATTGGATCGACCAGTTTTCGGAAACTTGTGATTTTTCCATTGCTTTGTGATTCTTAAAGACAAGCTTCATTTTTTAGGGTTATGTTTGCATTGTTGGTGTCGAACCATTTTGGTAATCACAACTTTCCTCTTCCTGAAGCACAACTGTCTCTTCAAACCATCAGCAGATTATTGACCAGTTTTTGGAAGCATGTGATTCTTAAAGACAAGCTTCATTTTTTAGGGTTGTGTTTGCATTGCTGTTGTCTAACCAGTTTGATAAATTACATTTGTCTTCTTCCCAAAGCACAACTGTTTCTTCAAACCATCAGCAGAAGATCAACCAGTATCTGGAAGCATGTGATTCTTCCATTGCTTTGTGATTCTCAAGCATGAGCTTCGTTTTTTAGGGTTATGTTTGCATTGCTCTTTATCATACCAGTTCAATATACATGAGTAATGGAGTGAAATGAGGGGGCAGATTTGATGTTTGTTGTGCAATTCTGGTATACCCTAGTGTGACGGAAAAACCTTGAATTGGGCTGCAGTAACAAGTAGTTACACTGCAGGATGCGAGAAGAGCGCAAGAAGGTGAACATAGGACGAAGAGTGGAGAGGAGACCATATGCTGAGAAGCCCAAGGAAGAAGATGATATTGCATCTTGGGTGAACAAGAGTCGGAAGCTTGATGAGCAGAAGAAACTTGAGGAGAAGAAGAAAGCTGCACGGATGGCAGCAATTCTTGCAGAACAAGTTGGTTTCTCACCTTTCCTCCATCTTGTTGTTGTATGCAAATTATTCCCACTTTTTGTGATGGAAAGTTGAGTTATGAGTTAGGTATCAGGATAAGATTTCATAGACTAATGTGAGTGTTGCTTCCTGAACAAAACAAGGGCATTTGTACAGATGCACAAGTCTATGTATCAAATCTGTGCAGAGACTCACATTGCTGACCAAATGTATTCTGGTATGAACATGCCAGTTCAATTCTTGTGTTCCTTGATGACTCAGAGCTTTTTAGTTGTCCAGATGCAATAGCTGTTGTCAAGCACCTATCACTCACCAAGCTTGTCATGGGGTATTGGCATTGACAACCTTAAGTCCACAATCTTTTGACACGCAACATTGCTTCCTCATTCAATGATTAGGGTCCTCTGGTCCGAAATGATGGTGTTGCTTCTTGGGTGCAGGATAAGGACGAAGAGGAAAGTGATGATGAATTCAATCAAAGTGGATATGGAGGAAGTATGTATATTCTGTCCTTTTGATGGGGCTGGAATACCAGTCCTCAAATTGGACCTGTGTCTCTTAGGTGGAAGTGAGTATTGATGTTACCTCTGGATGACTATGTCGTCACTTGGGTTCTCCTAATGGTTATTCTGAATTTTGCAGAGGACTTGGCTGGCTTGAAAGTACGACATGGACTGGACAAGGTGATGGAGGGTGCGGCAGTTGTACTCACTCTCAAAGACACCAACATTCTTGTTGATGGTGACTTGAATGATGGTATAGTGTTGATCTCAACCTCGGCTTTCTGTTTTGTCCTACAATTCTGTCAGTTTTTGGAAACTGGATGACTGAAGTTAAGAGTTTTTGGCTGTCGCCAACATGTCGCCTTTACAGGCGACAACTCTGAATAGTGGTTGTAGTGTAGGTTGAAGAAAGAAACTAAAGAAGTTTCGTAGCAGGGATATTTTGTTAGTTGGTCACTACCATACATGTTGCTTGAAGGTCACTGAACATGTTGTCTGACTATCACTATTTTTCAAACTGCTCCTCAAGGATTTTCTGTTCATTTTAGGGGTTGGGATTTCCTCTTTTTCCTCACTGCTGCATACTTTTGGATCGAAACCAATGTTGTCAATTCTATTTAGTTTGATTTAAGTTCTACGCATGGAGAAACTCTAAAGAGTTATGAAAGTATCCCCTTAGTTTTGCAGACACAGTTCCAGGGTGGCCAGTCATCTGGTTTTCTTTAGTATTCAGGTGCACAGGTTTAAGATCGATGCATTTGGTGGCTGTTCCCTGGCCAGCACATGTATTTGGCCTCCATTCTGTCTTTCTTTAGTTCTTTTTAATTGTAGTAACTGTCCATCCTGACCCTCTATTAATCCTTCAAAAATTTACTCAAGGATCATTTCAAATTTCTGTAATTTTCAGGCTACTGGAGGCTCCCGTTTTCTAACTTCTGGTGCCTCTTTCTTGTGCATTTAGATATGGATGAACTGGAGAATGTTGAGATTAGTGAGCAGCAAAACCGGCAAGATGCTTACAAAGCTGCCAAGAAAGCACCTGGGAAGTACGAGGACAAGTAATTTCCTCAACCTATTCTGGGTTTCTAGAGTTGATTCTTCTGCTTAGACAAGCTTGTCTTAGTACAATACCTGGGGACAGTTTTCTGAAACTTGGACAACTTGAGTACTTGCCTAAAAAAAAGTAATGCATCAAGCCATGTTTTGTGGTGCTGTGATGCAGATTTAATAATGATATCACTGGGACAGGAACAATTCTTTCGAAGTATGATGATGCTGTCAAGGAAGAGGTACACTTTGCCCACAAGAAACAGTTGTCTTAGGGGTGGAGGGAATACATGTATAGCTGAAAGAACCTATACAGGAAAAGAGCTCGCCAAGGTCTGTGTTCTTCATGATGGATCTTTTGCCCCTTGATAATGTGTTTATGACTACTAGGCAGTTGTGATTCTTCAGTCTTTTTGTTTAGTTTTTTGACCAATGGGTCTTTTTTTTGAGTTGGTTCTTGTCTTGGAGTTACAGGGCATTACACTGGATGAGTCAGGAGGTGTCAATGAGGAGAGCAGGAGAAAGCTTGAAGAGGTATGGTTTGGTTATTACTTCTCAGTAGCATATTAAGAATACTTCATCACCTGCAATAGAGTGCTTGCTCCCACTGCATCATTTTGAAGCTAGTGTAGCAAATTCTTGCAGGTTCGCAAAAGGCTTCAGAGTGCTGCAATGGGAGATCGTACTGCAGAATCCCTTCTTGCCAGTACAACCAGTGTGGCATCAGACTACTTCACACATGATGAGATGGTTCAATTCAAGAAACCAATGAAGAAGAAGAAGCTTCGTAAGAAGGACAAACTTGACCTGGATGCCCTGGAAGCTGAGGCAGTAGCTGAGGGCCTTGGCACAGCTGACTTAGGCACAAGAGATTCTGCTGCACGTAGGATTGAAAAGCAAGAGGAAATGAAGGCAGCAGTGGAGTCAAGGAAAGCAGCTTATGACAATGCTCTTTCAAAAGCTGTAGATGCCTCAAAGGTTTTGAGTGGACAGCATATTCCTGGAGCTTCAGATATAGATCAGAGGACTGAAACCCTACAGTTTGGTGTAGAAGAAGATGAAGATTTGCACAAATCGTTGGAAAGGGCACGACAAGCTGCTTTACAAAAGCAGGCTGAGAGTGTGATTGGTCCTCAAGGTGTGGTTGCCCGCATAGCAGCATCAAAGCAGTCTGCAGATGGAGTTCTGTCAGGTACTGGGGATAGTGGTGGAAGGCTTGTGTTCAGTGACACAGGAGAGTTTTGCAGGAGCTTGCAGCTGGATGAAGGCAAGTTATATTTGCTGTGATATCATCTCTGCACATTTCTGCATCCAGATAAACAGGCATTTATATAGGATTCTCAGATGATGATAAAGTCATCTACACAGTTCAATACAGGTCATGAATTTTTGCTAGGTTCTGTGGCAGGGAACATATTCATTTTTATTCATCACTTGGCAGTAGAAGCCGGGCTGTGATACATTTGTCATCAAATTGTCCAAAAGGTGTGAAAGATTTTTTTTTTTTTTTTTGCAGCTCTTACTCGAAGGGCTGGGCCCAAAGATGTTTTTGTTGAAGAGGATGAGGAGGAAGCTCCTCCTGTTGTGAAAGAGGAAGCTGAAGGGGGATGGACAGAGATCAAAGATACAGACATGGTGGAAGCTCAAGGGGAGATGGAGAATGATACTGATGTACTGGAGGAACAAGTCCATGAAGCTGCAGTAGGAAAGGGGCTAGCAGGCGTTTTGAGCTTATTGCAGGAGAGAGGAACTTTGAAGGAAACGGTTGACTGGGGTGGACGAAACATGGACAAGAAAAAGAGCAAGCTTATTGGAATTGTGGATGAGTCTAATAATGTTGTTGGTCAACGAGATATCCTCTTGGACCGTCTTGATGAGTTTGGTCGAACGGTACCTTTTCTAACCAGATTTAGCTCTGTCCATTTCCAATCTGCTTCTGGTTGTTGTTCCCTGGCCTTTTATTCACTGTTGGCTTCCTCACCATTGTCATGCATCATTCCTGAGGAGCAAAGCACTTCAATTGCCATCCCCAATTAGTAGGGTTTATGGTTACAAGGTTATGACAATCGCTGCTGGATTGGTTTGTTCTCAGATGTGTATGAGGGCCAGTTTCATATTTGTCATTTAGCACTGACCTGCAAGTTGTGTCTACAGATGACACCAAAGGAGGCATTTCGGAAGCTTTCACACAAGTTCCACGGAAAAGGGCCAGGAAAGACAAAGCAGGAAAAGCGGCAGAAGCAGTTTCAGGAGGAGCTCAAACTAAAACAGATGAACTCAGGAGACACTCCCCTCATGTCCATGCAGAAGATGCGCGAGGCCCAGGCCAAGATGCATGCCCCTTACATTGTTATCAGTGGTCATATTAAACCTGGGTTAGTGCTTCAGATCCTGATGGTGATGTACTGACACCATTTATTCAAGCAGGACTTAGGGTGCCAGAGAGTTTTTTGTGGACCTAGTCTTAAGCAAAGTGCTTTGACCTACCTCGCTAGAGATTGATGTTTATTTGTGGGGGCACCATGTCCCATTCTGATGTGCATCTAATAGGGCGGGGCCATTTGATTTTGTGGATAGGCAAACAAGTGATCCAAGGAGTGGATTTGCTACTGTGGAGAAGGAACCTGTGGGCAGCCTGACTCCAATGTTGGGAGACAACCAGATTGTTGGCAGCTTAACACCCATGTTAGGTGACAAGAAGGTATGTGACCATGTAAAAAGCTGCTAGCATATCTGCTCAGTGACATCTATATGCTCTTCTCTTTCCAATTACAGAGTGTCATGAAAATTGCAAATAGTCTGGAATGCATGTCTGAGTTGAATTGCCCATGTCCTTTGTGAAGGTTGCACACTTTCTTGGAATCAAGCGAAAACCAGAGGGTGGAAGCATGGGTCCACCACCTTCCAAAAAGCCCAAATCCGAGCAATAGCCTTCATTGCTGCAACTCAATTCAGCAGCCTCAATGAACTGATCGGTTCAACAGACACAGGAAAGGAAGACAGTGAGCTGTGACCTACTTTGATTGGGTCAACTGTTAAAACAAGTTCTTGAACAGAGGCAAAAAACAGTGAGTGAATTAACTGTTTATGTTAGCTTTGCACTAAGCAGAAGCAAAAAATCAAGTTTAGTCAATAGATGGCCAGCTTTCTTGGCTCCTGGTGACAAGAAACTGATTATAGAGAAACCAACTTCAGCTGTTTCTGAAAACAGTTTGCCGAGCTTTTTTACTGCAGATGTGAGCAGAATGCTTAATGGTTCACAGTCATTGTTCTTTTAACATTTAATCACATGAAGTATTACTCCATGCATCAAGTGTGCATGCATCACATGGGTGAAGTTGGAAGAGATGCTAGGAGTTGGGAAAGCAAATGTGGTATTTCTGTTGTGTTGGACAAAGGAGTGATGATTATACATCAACATGAACATGATCCGGTCAGCCAAGCAAACATTAAAGTCCTACAAGCAAACATTTGATTCAAGTCACTCCGATTTTACGCTCTTGAGCTACCTTGGTTTTCTTCATGGCATCTCAATCGCAAGCTCCATGACCCAAACCCTTTGACCATATCTCCCCACCACTGGCATCAAGTCCAAATTCCATGTTTCATAACATAACACTTTTGATAACCAACATCCCAAAAGCTTTGACAAGTGAAAAAATATTCCTCTGAAGTTTCTAGCAAATTACATCCCCATAATCTTGCAAAAATGATCCCCACAGCCCACCAATGATATCCAAAGGAAAACAAAACCCACTCATAATGCCTATGTAGATAGGTATTCACTTCCCCCAACAACTATCTCAATCGTGACCCAAGAACTTGCCCAAAATTCCTCAAGAATACAAAAAAACCTGAGGATGAGAATGTCATCACAGACCAGCTCTTTCAAATCCCTAATGATCTTTATCATTTCCAAATTGTAGCTATGAACTTAGTACATCTCTGATTTCTTGAGCAAACATCTTTCAATGCAACAGAAAGTTTTAGGAAGATCTGTGACTTCAAAGACCAGAAGCCTAGTACTACCATCATCAAGCCACTAAAAACATATGCAATGAGCTCTTGAGTACTTGGCTTTTTTTTCTTATTGACAATCACCTATTTTTGAAAATACAAAGATCACACCATAAATCCTCGCTTCCAATCACATATTGTGCCTCTCTGGAATTTGCATAACCAGTCCCCATCCTTCTATTTTCCTAATCCATCAAGAGCAAAGTTCCACAACAAATAAGCATCAATGATGCACATGACACACAAGGCTTTGATATTCAAGCAAGCACTGCATCACTGTTCATCAATGATGCCATTGTTGTCAAAAACCTGCAACACATAGACACATCAAACATACCATGCTTATAGCAGGAAATTTAAACCTTTTGTTGGTCATGTCCACATTTTCATAAACAAAAAGTGACTTGCTGAAAGTAGGGTGCTTGTGGTTTCTTCATCCACCGTTTATTAATCTTCCATATTAGGTTACACTGGGTGGTCTTGTGCAAGGATGTAGAGAGGATCAGATGCTTTGAGAGTCTGAACGTTTTGAGCTATTTTTGAAGGGAATCCTCTGAACATTTGAGGATGTGGGTCAATGATATTTGCCAGGCCCAATGATCCATGATGTTCTAAGAGAGAATTCCATGAGGGATCCAATCCCAACACCACGTCACCCTTGACTTATTTGGAGCAGTATGTTGGACTAAGGCCAGAAGCTACAATGTTACATCTGTAGTGTTGATTATCATAAACATGGCATTTACATGGGGAATTTATCTATGTAATTGTGTTGTCTTCACATGACTGTGTTTCCAAGATTTCTTGCATCTCTTTTTTAGGCTACAAACCTGCCAGCAGAAGAGCCGCATCTTGGTGAGAATATCCTCTGAGCACACTCCTTGTGGCATTGTCTTGGTTAGATGGCATCAACCCATCATCCATGTCTCATCACACTATCCTAGTTCCAGGTCAGTGAAGATAGATCTCTCACACCTAGTGACACCAAGAGCTGGTGTGTTTAATTTCATTCCTGCAGCCACTAGTTACACAGGCAGGGCTTTTGTCTTAAATAGTAAAAATCTGGTACTTCAGGTAAATCAAATATGGATGTTATCAATTACTGTTGAACATGGGAGACATGGGTAAAAATTTAATCAAAATTCACATGAGATTGATCAACAAAAGTCATTTGACAAAGTTCAGGAGATGTAGAACTTGCAGTAGACACATTGCATGATCAGCCAATGATAACAATTTTTTCAGTGTCCAGGAATAATATTGAGTTTCGCTGAACAGTTACACCACCTGAAAATATCATTGATCATAGCCTAGATTTCTTTGGCAAATCTCTCAGCTTTCAATTCTCTGCATATACTCCCAACACATCCTCACATTAGGCTCGTTCACAGTCAAGACTACTAACTAATCAGGGAACCTCACACAAAATTCCTGAAATGCTGATGCTGTCAGCATAGTGGTGTTTTGGAATCACACAGGACATAAAATCTTATCCAGGTATCAAAATATCACTGATCATAGCCTCTTGCTTTGGCAATTCTCTTGGCCTTCCATTCCCTGCAAATACTCCCCAGACATCCTAACATTAGGCGAGTTCAAAGTCATGAATACTAATCAAGGAGAAGCCCACACAAACTTCTGAGATGTTGATGCTAATAGCATATTGGTGGTTTGCAATCACTAATGAAATGAAATCTTACCCACGTATGCAAACCTTGAACTGCCGCCCCCGCCTCATGTCAACTTCTCCCTCCTCCAACTGCACACATTGCACACCTGTATAAGTAATGGAAGCAAATATGACCCAAATGTTCAGCACCAAAGGAAAACAGAACAGAGGTTTTGATGTTATAGATTGTGTACTTATGTCATAATTCTTTGAAGGTAACAGAATTGGAGCATGAAGCTGAAATTGAGAACCACACCCAAAAGAAGAGGTAAATGTTACAGAAAAATGAGCTTCAGGCACCAGGAATCAGTCATGTTACAACACACCCAAGAGCTACAAGAGTCTTAAGCTCCAATTAAAACTCTTGTACCCAAGAAGTACAATGTCCAACATGAAGCTGTTGTAAACATTGAGAGAGACAACCTAGACTGAGACTAGAGACAAAGAAATTAAAAAATGCAACATGTAGAATGATACAAGATGCACTGTGTTTGAATGATACAAGAAATTAACCCTTCATAAGACAAAAAGCGTGCACTCATGAGAAGAAAGAAGGGAGGGGGAAGCAAGGTGTGAGACTGACATGATCATTCCCATAGACAGAATCATAGCAAGAATGTGAAACACAGCGCAGTGCACAGTTCTCTTTGTTTATTGCTGAGGATCGACAATGAGACCCCCACAACCCACTGCCATTACCACACAAGACCCCATTAGCAATTACAAACCTAATGCTGCAATTTGGAATCAAAAGACCACACTGCTGCTCTGAGCTTTCAGTGCAATAGCAACAATTGACAATGAGATAACCCCCACAACCCACTGTCATTACTGCAGACAACCCCATTAGAAATTACAACCCCTATATGCTGCAGTTTCAAAACACAAAAAGCACATTGCTTGCTGCTCTGAGCTTTTGGCGCAGTGGAAAACATACTTGTCAATGTCTTGGTAACAAGAAATCTTTCTCTTGGCAAGGTCTCTATCCTGCAATCCCATCCAGCACACATAATCGTTCAATTCCAATAGTAAGAAAGAATAAGGTCCAGGACTCTTTTCTTTCCCCGAATCTCTGAAAATCTCCTCATCTATGAGAGCAAACACATCCACATTCTTGCCTGCGTTTCACGAACCCGAATGCATAGAAGAAGAAAGGACTGCAGTGGACATGACAACTATATACAAAAAGGACGAGAAAAGACTTAGGAGACAATTCTTGGTGCACTTCTTTCACAGACTTCTTCTCTTCTACCTTGTTGAAGGCAACGAGCGACTCACTGCCTGAAAATTTGTAATGGACGAGTACAACAACGAGAGAAGAAAACACATCCTTATTTCACATGTGTTTTTTCTGAAAACTTCCTCAAGCTTGACTACGGAACTAGAGAGAGAGACAAGACAGACAGCAATCGCATCTTGCGTCCTTTCTGAAAATTTTCTTCAATAATTAAGCGTCTGCAGAAAAAGAAAGAAAGAAGGCAAGCAAGCAAGAAAAAAAGCATCTTGTCTGCAGATTTTGGAGAAAGAAAGAAGAATCACGTACCGATACTCCCAGAGTGTTCGTAGAGGCTGTTGTGGGAGCACAACAAAACAGGAGGGAGAAGAAGAGTGCAAGAAAAGCAAGAAACGAAGCCGTGCGGGTAGCCATCATCATCATCGTCGCCCAAGTGCTGCAGACTAGTTTAGGGTTTGGCGCTCTGATATTTGTCTGTCTGGTTGTTTTTATTGTGTAACCCTAACCACGAACCCGAAGCTTAAAAGCTTGATTTGCACCAAGAGAAAGCTGTACTCCTGAGAGGGTGCCAAGGCAGATGTTTACAAGTACTACGGCATGTTACCAAGGCTCCCCTAGAACATCTCACCCTTCAACTCTGCCCTAGAGATGGATCGCGATTTGCACTGGAACAGGAAGAACACCTGTGCTCACAAACAACAGGCAAGAATCCTCAAGGTATGCATGCACACATGAATGTGCATGGCGCAGATTTGTGTGTTTGTTGATTTCTACTTTCTGTGTTTCTGTTTGCGCATGCTCTCTTTACTGGCACTGGTTGTAAACTTTTGTGGGAACACCTAACGCATAACTGCTTCCAGATGGGTGTCTTTTGCAGTTTCTGAACATCCTAAAGCATATGAAAGATTTAAGGCAGGGAGGAGGATCACACACTGAACCTCATCATCTGGTCTTGTCCATCATTACTGCAAATCACCAGATCTCCCTCACGATGATCTTCATGTGAGAGATCAGGAAACAACTGAAATGTGACATCGAATTCAATTTTCTTCTGGTTGTGATTTTGCAGGATTCAATGCTGCAAATGGTTCAGAAAGGGCAACTCCACCAGTGCTCAGTTTGTGACCCCGGAAATTAAAATTGGATGAAGGAAAGTCAAAACATGCCCCATTGGGCTTGGCAAAATGGTTTTAGCCTAGTATTTTTGCACAGAATGCTCAAGCTGGTAGAAGGCTCAGCAAAGCCTAACACCTACTGTCAATCGGCTAGATAGCTTGATTGGTCCAGGTGGGTTGCTATTAGTAGTCTCCCACCTCTTTGCAGTTAGAGTTTTAGTTTTATGGGTGGGCACTAGGGTTGGGGGGAAAAAAAAACTAAGCTTGGATGTGAGAAATATTTTTGCAAGGTCACATACTAAGCACCAATGGAGATGCTCTAACATAAAAGCATCATATAATACCAGGTTTGGTTTCCTCTTGCATCCTGATGTCCTTCCCAGCAGGGCTTTGGACAGTTGAACTTGCCACTTCAGGCACCGAACAGACCCAGGACAGCAGTTTGGAAGCTGGAATTTTGCTGCTTGAACATCAATAACAACACAGTTTGGACCCTGAAAAAAATGCTGCTCAATAAACAAAAATATATAACACAGTAGCAATTTGGATACTGGACTTTGGTGTTTAATCATTCAAAACACATATCAGTACTTGAACCAGCAATCTCTTAAGAGAACCCGCAGCAATGGTTGCATAGCTATGGTATACAGACAGTAGGAGCCCACTAAGTTTTTATGAAGAGTAGAAGATTGGCTGTTCCATTGATATGAATTCAGTTCTTTCTTCCTGTACATGAATGGTCTCTCCATTTTGCTTCACTAGCAGCATCAGAGCATTTACTTTCATTGTCAACAGAAATCTCTTTTGGAACTCCAAATGTGTTGCACAGACAGGTAGGTCACAAGAGAAACAGGGGAAAAACAGAAACAGAGAGCTCAAAGAACAGGGGGAAGGGAAGGCTGTGCTGTGAGAACAACAGCCACAGAATAGTGAGCATAGTGATTGCATGGGCACTAACATGTTATGCTCATGCACAAAGGCGTTACAGTTATAGGAGGTGAGGGTTATGCAATGGAGATTCCTGGAAGAGAAAACTAACCCAATGTTAAAGAAATCCAACATGCAAAACTCTCGCAAACTGAACTTGACACTCTTTCATAAATAGTTTGGAACAGCCAAACCAAAGCTTGAAAATGTCTTAACTTGTTAATAGGCTAGGAATCACACTCCATTTAAGTGGCAATAAAATACTGACGCAAAATACAGACCAATACACATAGAGACCCTCTCTCTCTCTCTCTCTCTCTTTTTCTCTCTCTAAAGACCTGGGGGTTATATTGTTCACTGCAAGAAAAGCTTCATGAGACATCATTTTGTGCCACAATCTGCCTCCTCTGGTCAGAGAAATGACAGCCCTGAGTTCAGCAGTCCCCAAGACTTCCTGTGAACACATGAAAAGGATTGTGTCACAGCCCCATTGCAATGTGCAAAGTGCCCAATCACTCTCTCTGTCTCCCTCTCTGTGAGTCCCTGACAAGATTTCCATGGATTCACTCACAGTGTTTTTTGAAATGTGACCAAGCTTCCACCAAGACCTTTTTTCAAATTGGCGCTGATGGCCATGAAGCTTGTGATGACATTATTATGCCCACAATGACTCCAAAGAGACCTAGAGCACTACCAAAGATCTCAATAACCAATATCTTCACAAACAGGGTAGAATTCTGTGCATCAGATAATGCACAGCTGCTGCCAATGATGCCAACGCAAAGCCTGCCAAGAAGATGATTTTGATAGTTAGAAAACTGAACAGGTGGATAATATCTACTGGAATGTTGTTTCCATCCCTCCCAAACAAATCCAAAAAATTGCAATGAAAGGATAATTCACTCAAGCTTGGAGATTATAAGAACAAACCCGCAAACCAGATTTGCAAATCCCACAATGATGCCTGATGCGAAAAGAGAGTATCCTGCCCGCATTGATTCAGGGTGAAATGGTTGTGTGGTGTTCTCAAGTTTGGTCTGGAGAATGATAGCCACAATAACACCATAGATGGCCACTGCTTCACAGAAAATAACACTGCAACCACACCGCCCCCAAAAATTCCAAAAAAATGAGGCTTGGGGAACCAAAGTTTGAAGAGATGGAGACTCACTCATAATATTGATTATCTAACAAAGGAAAACTCCATTCACAACAAGTCTACAACTGTTGATCAGGAACCTGAATCATGCAAACAATATACCTGATGAGGTTCTTTGATGTGATTCGGGGAGCCCTGATTGCCGCTCCTATGAGAGTGCTCCCTGTTATGTAGATACCCCTGGAGAAAGGATACAAAGCAATTCTTTTATCACAATTCCGGTGATAAAACCCCAGAGATTAAGGCTCAAGTTCTTGACACTAAGTTTCACTCTCAGATTGTATCGTCGAGGTTCCAATCCACCAGGCCTACAAAAATGGTGAAATTCTGAGATCCAGAGATGATTTACTCTCCACGATGGCACATCCTTCACATCGAGCTTGCTGCATGATGGCGATCTTTAAGCTACATCATCAAGGCATGGTATCGAGGAAAGAGATCCGATGACTTTGCCACCACAGAAAGCTTGTTGGTTTCATGGTCCGCAAAAGGAAATCTAAAAGTCCAAACATGTGCTTCTCAGGCGGATCTAAAACTCATCTTCTTTTACGGAAAAAAATGAATAAAGAAAAACACAAAACTTACCAAGCAGCTCCCAGAACAGAAACTCCAACGGAGAGCGCGATGCCAATTGCGGAGAACACAAACGGGGACATGTAAAGAAAAGCATGCGTCCATTCTCGCCACCACAACACAAACCCCATCTTTTCTTGCAGCAACAGCCTACGTACAGTCCTCACCCCTGAGCCCCTCTTCCTCTCGCAGCAACAAACCCGTATGTTCCTTCTCTCTCGGCCTCCTGCGCCTCCACCTCGGTCGCCTCAACACCACGACCCACGTCCGTCCCCTCGCAACAACAAACAGCCTGCACAGGGGGCGAGGGGTTGGAAGCCAAGCCAAAACGAAAACCTTCGCAACACAGCGGGGACACACCGCGACAGAAGAGAGTGAAACCCTAATAACCAGCCTTTTTTTTCACAGGTAAAATTTCGCCAGAAAGCGAAATTAAAATTGAGAAATTAAGCGATTTTCCAGGTTTTCAATCGCCAGAACTGAGAAAAAAGATCATAAATCGCCAGAATTCTATAGTTGGTTTCCAGTCTGTAGCCACGTAATACCCACTGTTTTGAAATGTTCCCCCAAACCAGAGAGTAAAAAAAATTCCTGGGTAACATACCCTTCAATTACACTACCAAAATCGAAGCAGGCCTTTGCATTTCTCTTTAACATTTCTTCGTCTTTGTTGTGTTCTCTTGCAATGAAGTTGTTTGCCAAGTTTTCCTTGTTATTCTATTTTCAGTACCAACCCTAAAATTAGTGGAGGCCCTGGGGAGCAGGCCTTACCCAGTGTAAAGCACCAAAAGGATTTCAAATGGGGAAGGTCTGCACATGATCAGCAAAAGGTCCTTCAACTGATGAACAAATCTTCTGTGCAAGGAGGTGCTTTCAAATGCAAATGAAAAAAGCTTGGAGTTTGCCATGTATACATATACTGAAGTTGTAATTTCAGTTCACTTCAAATGTTGCAAGGAGAAGGTGGCAACCAGCAGCCAGTATAGAGCACCATTTAGAACAGGGAGCTAGGCATGGCCATCTCATTCCATTCTTATAATAAAGAGGCTGATGCTCCGTATACTTGATGTTGACTGCAAAGAGTATAATATTCTGGTCCAGAACCAGATTAGAGAAGCAACTAATCAGAAAGTTCTCTCATGGAATTTCTTTTGTGTTTTGCACTTTCAAGATTTGACTCAGCTATACATTTTCTCCAGTTATGTGAATATTTTCCCTCCAGGACTCAATGAGCCTAATGGACCATTGAACAAAAACATTAACATAAATGACAGAGAAGCCCTGAGAACCTCTCGTGCAATCTAATAGGAGTAAATCACTGGAATTGGCATAATCAGTCTAGTTAGCAGCCTTATTGTGTATTTCTCATAGCAACATCAACACTCTTACAGACAAGTTCTAAGATATAGGAGGAGAGCCAGAGATGCCAGTCTTTACAGTTTTACACCACCTTGAACTGGAAACACAGTTCATGCACATGTTGTTGCCCATTTTATTTCTGTACAAGTCATTGCCATTTTCCATTCCACAACTTTCAGAATTAAACACATTATCACCCAAAGTGGCAGCCCAGTCTATTCCAAATGCAAATTCACATCACCGAACTGAATCAATAATCATGAACACAAGCTGCAGATAGGCAAAGAAACCAGAAGGCAGAAGGGGCAACTCTTATTTGCTACTCCTCCCCACTCTCATAGTCATCATCATCATCACCAAAGGTAAACACAGAGGCATCAGCAGCACTAGCATCTGCAATTGCTTTGAAATCACTTGGTGCAACTGCAGCATTATTCCTTGGACTCTCACCATGCCTGGATAGAGATTCAGGAATCTCATTGAAACTGCTGTCAGGCTGTGATGCTGCCCTGTCCTCAGCACTTCCATTCTGGGACTCTACTTTCTCTGGTTGCACTGGTTCCTGACTATTCTCAGACTCTTTAGTGTGCTCTTCCACTCCTGTGCCCAAAACCACATTGCCACTTTAATGAGCATCAAGCAGCCTAGCTCCAAGGTGCTTAAGCTCCTGTCCTGCTGAGAGTTTTCATCCAAGGGTCATCTTCTGATGGGTTTCCGATTTTTTGTTCTTACTACATATATCCGCCACAGCTGGAAGAATCTATGATCAGTAGGAAGCTGCTGGTCAAAAGGGGGTTACCATACCTGTGAAAATTCTTGCCTCTGAAATTGGGGCAATGGATGGGGACCCTGTTGCCTCTTGTGAAGTTGCCTGTTCATTAGAGGTAGAGGGAACAGGGGCCTCTGATCTAGCAGTTCCAGACTGACCAGCTGCTCCTTCAGCCATTTTCTTAACAGGAATGGGAGCATCATGGTCTAGAATAACCACCTCAACCTGAAACCCTGGAGAGGGAAGCCGTCTCTGCATGTAACATAGAACATAATCAATATATAAATTTTCTTTCTGTGTGACAATGGAAAGTCAGATTGCCTTGTCTAGGTGTGTTTTCAGTACCTTATCAAATCCATCAAGCTCTGAGATAGGAAGAATCTGCCTTGTCTCCATCATGTTTGTGTTCAACCAACTGCAACAACCTGGAGGTTACTCATACAATGAAAGAACACATTCCAGATATTGCACAAGAAGGGAAAGAGATTAGCCAACCTACAAAATGATTTCTTGCCACTTTCCATTTGCAACATAGTATAACAGGAGAGGGATGGTGGCAGGACAAACCAATAGAAGTCACCATGGCGGTCGTTGAAGTGAACTTTGAAATCCCCATTTATCTCTGTCACACACCTTTCTCCAGGCAGAGCAAAAACAACTACACCCTTCCTAGGGGCACTGAACCATATGTCCTCTGTCTGTCCAACAATGTCAACTATTAACATGTAAACGAGTCGACAATTGTAGACAATCAAATTTGCTTAGGGATGGCAACAACACTTACATCAGATTCTCTAGAATTACAATTGTTTCAGAAGGCTTCAAGATAGCAGAATGCAGGAGGTCCCATTCTAAAAAAGGAAAGGGTGAAAGTATGTCAAAAAGATGAGTGACAAACCAGCAAATTTTTTGTTCGAGGATGCTTCTTACTTGAGAAGAGAATACCTGATGAAAGAAAAGATGAAATTCCTCAGCTTGAGACAACCATGTGGCCACAGAACGGCTTGAAATGGAAATCCTCTGACATGTAATTTCATACTCCAATCAAGGTGATAACTTACTACCCTCGTCCTACAAATCACCTCCCTCTTATTTGCTCAAATACGTAAGGAGAATTCTGAGTGAGGTGTTGAGTCATTTTCTCAATGTAAAATATAGCCTCAGAGAGTAGTTCCAGATATAAGATCATGAATTACCATTATGATCGGAGATGGTGATAGCAGGGCGGATCCAGTAAGGGCACTTGTGCAAGCGAATGCCTCTCAATATGCACCTGCACTACAAAATGAATTATGGTATTTGACAAAGGACAAAAAGGTTTCCCCTCACCCTGATCAGTACCATGCGACTCTTCACCTACTCCTTGATTCCCATATCACACAGATAAACAAAACCATACTAATGAAACTTACATTCATCCATCTAAGTGAGCAGCACATAATTAAGGTAACAGAAAAAGAGAGAAAGCACAAGAGGCGGATACAAGCCCTACTTACTTTCTGCCAACAGGAGTCTCCCCATTAAAATCTCTTAAAACACGCTCAAAGTACTTCACGTAGCGCTGTCAGAAATAGAAGGTTACAAATCCCATGTTAGATTTAGTATACCCTTTGAGGTGGGTAACCAACCCCCCATCTAACAGATTTCATAAGCCTCAAAGCTTTGAAAATTGCTGACAAGATCAAACAAACCACAGATACAGAGAGATAACATGTATATTGGTCACAAAGCCTGGGGGTGTGGAACTGAGGAAAATTACAAGTTGGCTAGGAAGAACAAGGCCCTTGCCATCCACGCAGCGTTTCTGATTGTAGTAGTTGATGGACTCCTCCGCACTTGGGAAAAACTGCATACATAAGTTGATATCACCAAACAGGAATGGGAGACAAAGCCAAACGACAATCAATATCAGCTAGGGTAAAAAAAGCAGGTGACAAGTCTCCTCTCATATTCTCAGCAACTCTTCTAGTCTGCTGCCAATGCAAAAGCTGGTCACCTGAAATGTCCTTATGCACAAGCCTGGACCCCATTTGCACATACTAATATGGATGTGTGTGCATGTGTGATTCTTTCACCCTCATGCTGATGATTCTCAAAGGAATGAGGTTCAGCAACCCCCCATGACACAGATGATCAAGAATACCTTAAGGTAGAGGAGAAGGGAGGTTATCATGAGTCCAGTGCGTGCCATTCCTGCTTTGCAATGGACTACCACCACATTCTCAAGGTCCCCTTTCAACCACAAATAGGCACTTTGGCAAAATGCAGCCACAAGTTGTAGAGGAGGACA
>Ga0209208_10003189_pt1 | contig 23607 bp, 28 predicted proteins | sample S1TSphfallax_3_FD_187694 | JGI IMG/M metagenome (GOLD analysis project Ga0209208, IMG submission 187694) | Host-associated microbial communities from peat moss isolated from Minnesota, USA - S1T2_Fd - Sphagnum fallax MG (SPAdes) (version 2) | ecosystem: Host-associated > Plants > Peat moss >...
AGGCCAAAAGCAGGCTTAAAGGCAGCCCCAAACAGGGCTTGACTTTAGGTATACCTCTAATACTTTGGTTGCTTTAGAAAAGTAGGGCACATACCCCATGTATCCATGCAAAAGACAACAAAGGGTAAAGTGAAATACATACCTACTAGAGTCTAGTTCTTTCGCTGCTTGATCTAAAGACTAGAAACTTGTCTTCTATCTGTGATTATTAAACTGGAAGTCCCAACGGTGCAAATTTCAGTAGCTTTGGGTTCGTGTGCTTTTATTAATCCATAATCTTATGTCCAGGAATATCTCTCCTCTTTGCATCTCCTCCTTTTCATCTACATTTCATGGACATAAGATTTCACCTACTCCTTAAGGGTGGAAGGGATCTTATGCTTAGGACTAGGTTTTAAATCCTTATGGGCATAATAACCCTCCCACTTTTAAGGAGCACATGTGAGTAACCTTGTAATCTAAAAGCAGTGTCCGTTGTTTTTGGGTGAAGGCTACCTAGACTGCGGTTGGACTATTGATAGTCTAATGTTTCACCAACATTAAAAACAATTTACTACTAGTTTATTTTTGTGATTTTGTTGCTTTGTAGGTCATGACAAGGGAGTTAGCTCCTAAGATGGAATGCAATTTTTGCAGCCCAATGAAAATGTTTCAAAAGATTTGTGGATTAGATTTTTTGAAGGAAATTGGCAAAGGGAATTTGGGGTGGCAAAGAGATGAGATGAGGAGAGAGTGGAAGAAGATGCTTTGGGATAATAAAAAGGGAAGCTAAGTGAATGAGAAGAGGGGAAAGACTAAAAAATGTGGTTTTTGATTTTGATTTTGGGTTGTTGCAAATAAGAGAAGTAGAACTTGATCAAGTAGATGGAATGAGAAGAATCCTGATGAAAAGACTTCCATTGTGTTACGAATGTTAAGAAAAAGTCCAATGTTGTTGTATGTTTTTTGTAGGGACCAACACAAAGGAGAGGATGAGTGTGTTTAAGATTTTTGGAGTGGTTGTGTGGCAGTTCATGCATGGTGTTTTTAGGGATTTTGAATTGGGTATGGAATGTGTTTTGTCCTGAGAAGAGTACTTGCTAAAGTGTGGGAGTTCCGAAGAGTTTTGGAATTGAGAGGATGCTAGGAAGTAATGATGTTTGGATTAGTTGATTCTGCCCTGAATTTTTGTCCAAACTCTGAGACTGAACCATGTTGAAGTAGTTGAATTAATATTCTGTGGGGATTATGTTGTTGGGTATGAGTTGCCAACCACACAAAACAACCTGTTGACTCCTAAAGAGGAAATCAAAATGAGTGCTTAATCCCTTGTGGTCCATAGAATTAAAGCCATAGAACTTAGATGTCTGTTACGATCTTGAAAAAGAAGAATATTTGAATCAACATTGTCATTCTTCAATAAAAGTATCAGAATAATATTTCAGTCCATGGATGTCCGGTAATGGGGATGTGCACATTCCTGAAAGTATTCCCCCTTGTTTTTTAGGTGACACTCCTCATCATATTTCTCCCTCACCATATTTCTCAGGATCTGTGTATATTCAGGTTCATAATATTCTTTGCTTCATCCTTTACCATGGGTAAAGCCCAAAGGTAAGACTAGGTGACAATCTCAAAATGCAAGGCAAGATTAAGCTACCACATTTTGCCCTGTTATTCTGGGAATGACCCCACCTTGGGGCTTTACCCTACACCAATAACAACAGAAGCACTTCTATAATAGCCTATCCCTTTCCACAAGAGAACCCTGAGAGCTTTCCCATAAGGATCCTTAAAACTTGGTCAAAATTTGGTTTTCACAAAACTATAGGTCTACAAGCTTTTCTGAGTTGGGTAACACCCTTGTAGCAGGGCATTCCTGAAATAAGCACTCACCTGAGGCAGAGCAAAGTATGCTTATTTTGGGAACCCCTCACTCCACGGCTAAGAACATAAAGCACTAGCAGAATTATTTTTTTCATTTTTTCCTGTGACACCCAATGGATACAGGTATCACAGAACAAAAGATAAAAAGTGAAATGCCGGCCAGAGCAGGCATTCCACTTTTCAAGACTCCCCACCCTTTGAGAAGGAAAAGTTCCACTTGCTAACATGACCTCCAGATAGACTAAAAAATGTCTCCCTGTGCTTTACAGTATCAGGAGTCGTAGAAGTCTTGAGGATTATGTTCCTCAAATCCATCTCATGATTTGTTCATTTTGCCACTAAAAACATCCTCTTTACTCCCAGATTTGGACCACATGTCAATTAGGCTATCATCCACGAGTACATCAGATTCACAGATGCTTTGGATGATCTGTTTCTCAACACACCTGGGCACATTCAAACTCTCCACAAATATTACTGGGTCTGGCTTCGCCCCTTCCTGTGACCTTTGTAGAAACAATGCTAATGGCTTCTGCCCATGTTCAACATGTCCAGAAAACCATGGTATCCAAAGCAACCCCATCAGGTGATGGAACTAAGAACACATTATCTGGACCATTCCAGAGCAGAGGAATCTAGTGAAGAACAAGAATCCATAGTTCGTCAGAGGGCAGCAAAAGAGACAAAGACCAGTGTGCTTTACTGCCCACAGAATCTCCTCCACTCCTGCATTTGCCTCAATCCATAGTGCCCTCCATGATGAATAGCATCCTGAGCACGAAACTGCAAAATGTTATTGTGCCTGATGCACAGGTAATGACCGACCTACATTCGGCAAGAAACTGTCCACTCTCCCTATGCAATACAGTATGATTAGAATGGTATTCTCTCTCCAAGCCTATAACAACAGAAGGCACAAACACTGTCCTTTGCCAAACAAAATTAATGCGGATGAATTGCATGGTTTCAATTGAAGGTCCTTTTACAATGATTTCCCTCTTTCTCTTGAGAAAAGAGATCCTTTATTCCATATTGTCAGGTGGCAAAACCAGGCCAAGTGGACTCTACAATCACAGTAACCTGAAACTGGGTGTAGGGTTTACCTGCCAGTGAAGCTCTGACAAGGCAGACAAAAGAAAAAAAAATCTGACAACCAAACCGTATTCCTTATCTATGGCTTGGTCATGTTTTTGAGAAGATCAGATTGCCTGAAGAGACTGCCACTTGTGCAACTGAGCCATATATGTGAATGGTACCATGCCAAGCAGATTGCCAGATACACTGAGTAGATTAGACACAATACTCTAGGAACTATGTTACACTCTGTCGTCTAAGCTTTTGGAGTAAATGTGCTCTAAGGATATCCCAAGCAAAAGTACAATCCTCAAGCTGAACAGGCACACAAATAAGTTGCACCTATGGTACCTCAGACCTTTTGGGGTATGAACAAGGTTTCCACTGATCATTTGACTGAATGAGCAACTGCATCAGAATCCCTAGCAGTAGTTGAATCACCAGGCCCCTCCGATTCCTGGAAAGTCAACTGCTTTGTTCCATCAGTATCCACAACTATAACATCCCCCTCTTTGAATCCATCCTTGAGTAGCCCTTGTGCAATTTCATTCTCCACAAACCACATGATCACTTGCTTCACAGGTCGTGCTCCATAATTTGGGTCATACTCCAATTCTGCCAGTAGCTGGACTGCACTGTCTGTAACCTTGAGAGTGATCTTCCGGTCTTGAAGCCTCTGCTGTACTCTTTGTAGCTGCACCATACATAACCAATATCAAAGCACTTGGTCAAGAAAGTTAAAAATGAAAGACCCTAATTGTCTCTACTAGGTCTGCAAAATTCAGAGTCAGATAACAGCCCAAAAGAGCCCAGAAAACAGCAATCCTCTTCTAAATCAGCTGTGCAACTACCTGATGCTGCACCAAAGTTTTGTGTGATATCCTCAGAAGAATATTTCCTGAGATTTAAAAAACAGCAGAAAGGGAAACGTCTACCTGAATCTGACAATTGCAGCAATCTGATCTTTGTCAAGGGGTTAGAAAACAATGTATTCATCAACACGATTCATAAATTCTGGACGGAAGGTCATCTGTGCAGCCTCCATGACCCGGGCCTGCATAGCCTCATAGATCACCTCTTTGCTTTTGCCAGCAGAAGTCTCTAGAGTGCTAAGTATATACTGGGAACCAACATTTGAGGTCATGATGATCACAGTGTTGTTGTATTTCACTGTCCTCCCATGGGAATCTGTGACACGCCCATCATCCAAAATCTGCAGGAAGAAGTTGGACACATCTGAGTGAGCTTTTTCTATCTCATCAAACAGAAGGACAGAATACAGACGCCGGTGAACAGCCTCTGTCAACTGCCCACCTTCCTCATACCCAACCTACCCTGGGGGAGCCCCAATGAGTTGGGAAACTGCATGCTTCTCCATATACTCACTCATGTCAAATCGTATTAATGCCTGCTCTGTATTGAACAGGTAATCTGCCAATGCCTTTGCCAATTCAGTCTTGACAACACCAGTTGGCCCCATAAACATGAAACTTGCAATTGGTCAATTGGGATCTGCAAGCCCAGCCCTGGACCATTGGATTGCCTGGGCAACAGCCTTGACTGCTGGTTCTTGACCAACAACACATTTGTGAAGCTCATCATCCAAGTGCAAAAGTGTCTCCCTCTCTGACATTTTAAGTTTTGAGATTGGAATTCCTGTTCACTTGCTCACAATTTCGGCAATGTCATCTTCAGTCACTTCTTCCCGGAGCATTCATTTGCCACTAGTTTGGTGTTCATTAAGTGCTTGTTGAGCAGATTTAAGCTGTTGCTCAAGGTTCATGAGAGTAACATACTTCAGCTCTGCAGCACAGTTAAGGTCATAAACACGTTCTGCTTGCCAGATCTCCAGATTCACTCTATCCACCTGTTGAAATGCAGACAGACCACATAATCAAGAAATAATAAAGAAAGAGCTTGGGAAAGTGAAAAGAAAATGTGAGTGCAATCAGGATACCTCTTTGCGCACTTGCTGTAAACATAGCTTTTTTGTTCTTCCAATGGTTTGGATGCAAATTTATTAAACAAGAGTTGTGCGGTCTTGCAGCCATTGACCTGGTAGATGAAGCAGCAGCAAAGCTCAAAATGGAGATGACATAAAAGCCAACAACTTTAGATGAGATTGATTGATCTGTGCTGAAATTGGAAATGGAGCAACTTTCTGAGGTAGAAAGAACAACTTGCCAGTTCAAATGACTGGTAATTAGTGATTGTACTCCACCAAGGATGATGCTCTCTTGAAGGCATCAACCTCATGAAGGCAGGTGGTGCTTGTGTCCTCATATTGGAAAGAGTTCAGCTAAAGACAGAATGGTATAGGTGAGACATGACAGGACATACCAGCACCCACCACTGTATGGACCTCATGACTAAACAAAATGATTTGGCCATCTGAATCTTTCACTTCCTTCAGCACTGCTTTCAGTCGATCCTCAAACTCTCCTCGCATTTTCACTCTAGCTATCAATGTACCAATGTCCAAGGATATCAGCTGCAAAGAGTCACAGTCCAACACCAGCATCAGCATCATATTCAAGCATAGTCAAAGTGCATTGTCTTAGCACTGAAATTCTTAGCAATGAGACAAAATACCCAGTCCTGCTGGAAGCTGGATATGGAAGCTGCAACTTGGGTCCAACCCTGCAATTGAGGAGGGCTTCTGGAACATCTCCATGTGCAATGCGCTGTGCCAGCCTGCACAGACAGATAAGGGAGACTCACATCAAAATAAGAGAATCAATGAAAAAGCTACTGATTCCATATGGTTCCCCTTTACAAGTCAAGGACACAGATGACTGATTGACAAAGCTCTATTGCTGAAACATACAAACAATTCCCACAGGCATTGAACATTCAAGACTAACCCCTCAACAATTGCAGTTTTGCCTACACCAGGCTCCCCAATCAACACTTGGTTGTTCTTGGTTCTCTGACACAAAATCTGTATGCAGCAGCGTATCTCCTCATCTCGGCCTATGACTGGGTCAAGTTTCCCTTGCTTTGCCGTTTCTGTCAAATCAATGCCATACTTCTCCAGAGCTTCATACTTCCCTTCAGGATCTGACCCAGCAACAACAAGGAGGGGAGGGGAGGTGTTAGAACCACAAAACAAAACCATCACAATCATGTCACCCCTCCAGAAGAAAAATGTGAAACAGTAATCAGTTATTCACACCTTGGTCAGTGACTTTCTGTGTTCCTTGAACAGCATTAATGGCCTCCTTCAGTTTCTTGGGAATCAACTGAAATTCATTGAAAATCCGTTGACCAAAGTGTTGGTCATCCAGAAATGCAAGCACCAAGTGTTCCACAGATATGAATGCATCACCAAACTCCTTCTTAATCTCTCGAGCTCTCTCAAGCAAGGCTAGTAAATTGCATCCAATCATCACTCCTGCTTGTGTCACCAGTAACCTGCATCATCATCAATATCAAGCCATTGAGAATGTCCAAGAGCTTCCTTGAGTGCTCAGCACGACATGAGATTGACCTGCCTTGGAAATCTGACCTTGGGTTGGCGCTCAATAAAGCATTCAGTAGCTTGGAGAAGTGAAGTGTTATCAACTCCTGCCTTGGTGAAAATTCAGTGAGCAAGCCCATTCTTTTGCTCCAACAAAGCATTCATCAAGTGCTCAGGCTCCACAACCTGTGGCTTGCTCTCCCTGACCACATCTATAGCAGCTGTAAATGCCTGCCATGCCATTTCTGTGAATTCTCCTTGCTCTATCTGCACAACCAGGACTGCATGTTAGGTCAAGTTCAAAACCAAAACAGTTGCATGTAAAACAAAGGAATGCTTCGCAGAAAATAATAATATTACTCTATATTTATTTTGATTTGAAAAGACAAAAAACAACAAAAACACTTGCCTTTCCAGAGGACTGCTTCAAGAAAAAAAACTAAAAAGAAAACAACAAAGACAACAAAAACAACACTTGCCCTTCCTCCTTGTGCCTCGGCACGTGGCGTTGCCCTAAACGCTCGTCGTCCAGACTTATCCACCATCTTCAGCACCTCCCTCCTCGCACCAAACCGCTCCAGCTTGAAACCAGAGAAACCTGGCCAAGGGTTTATACAACTAGACGACAATGCCCTCGAAAACAAGAACCTCCTGCCACCACCTCTGTTAGCCATTATTATACTGCAAGAAGCCATTTGCAGCTGCTGCTGCTTGGGCGCCGCCCCACAAACCAGGCCCGATCCAGCAACTGCCACGTTCAAAGCTACTGATTTCGACAGCCTGTTGGAAAACGATTTCACTGCCCTGGATCCCGCCGCACAACCGAAAAGAGTCGCAGCCATATCCGATTGCAAAACACATATCACGATAAAGGATCGCGGCAGAAATCGCAGAAGCAATGATCCAAAACCCAAGCAAGCAACCAAAGCGAGCGCATGCGAGTCATGACCAAAACCAGAAGTGTAACTGCTGCTGCTGCGCAAAGCACGCAGCAACAGAAATGCTGCGTGCATGCTCTGTACTACATCCGAAGCCCATGCTGTGCACTGCTTGTGCGTTGCAAACAATTACGAGTTGCGCAGTCGAGTTTCCATAACGGGCGTTCTTCGTCTTCTTCGTGGCGATGTACTGCTGGCGGACACAAACCTTGCAAAAACCCCAGAACCGGATTTAGGGTTAGGGTTTAAGGCTCATACACACATACATACATACTCTCACCCACTATACGCACATCATATCTACGTATGTACTCTTTATGGAATACGTTTGTGCACGTTATTTGTACCAAGTAAACGGACACCTCAATCCGATTTTGAACCACGACAAAAGAAACCTTTGAACTTGAACTCTTTGAACTAAAAGTTAAGTGGAATTGAACTATCCACTAACTTAGCAAAATTTAAGCAAGAGAGCAAAAATGAGCTTGGATCCACCATGTGAATTTTGCTTAGTTTGCTTGCATTATATAGGGCAATGAAGCAAAATTGAACTGGGACCAAGTGAAATTTCAAGAAAAGAATAATTGAACTGGGAATAACTGAAATTTCAATTTCTTTTCTCTCGTGTTTATTAATAGAGAGCAAGACTTATTTTCATGCTTACAATTTGCATGGATGTGTTATGAGAGGAAAAGGATCAGTTGTTAGGAGGTTCAAAGTGGGATTAGTTTCTATAGCTGTTCATACATTTGATTTGTTATTATTTCCTAACAAATTGTTATAAGGGCTCAACTAGTTCTAGCAATTTAAGTTTGTTTTTGCGGATATATTGTGTGTTCTGTTGATTGGCCAATCAAAAAAGAAAATATTGATACTTTAGAGGCTCCCTAAAATAGAGGTTTCTATTTTCAAGATAGAAATATATACTACCTCCACTTTGGCCCATATGTATAGGTGAAAAAAAACCAACCTTTGGCAAAGCATATGAGATAAAAGTATGATGACATTGGGAACATATTGGGGACAATAATAAATGGAAAAATCCAACACCCCCCCAGCCTCCCCAAAAGAAAAAAACTTGGGACTCTTGGGTGCATGCGGCATTGCCTCATTGGCTGAGCATATTGTTTATGCTTACATTTGTTTGTCACCATTTTTTACATAGGCTAACAGTAGGGACACAGCCTGGGCTAATGGCTGGGTCAGTGATTTGGGGACATAGAGTGTGATTCATATTAATTAGTTCATGGGTGTACTCATAACCTTAAATTTTTGTTTTTGTAAAGAGCCATATTCATTGGCCCATCAGCAAGTTTTTTGGGAGCATTAAGCACTCCCCCAATGGAAGCACCTCTTTGGACCCCAGTTGCAAAATAGGAACATATGTATTATCCCATGAACCTTCCAGTTTATATACATGAGAGTTGAACTTTGGGCAAACCATATGGAATAAAATTGAGGTGTTATTGGGAACCTCTTAGGGAACAACTGGGGAACTGGGGGAACCTCAAAGGAACATGATGAAAACATGTTGGGAACAAAGAAGAAAAACAAAAAAAAACTCCCCCCACCCCACCCTTGAAAGGAAAAACAGGGTCCATCAGGAGTGCATGCTCAGCCTTCCCATTGGCTGCATGAAATTTCTATTTCCAAAATTGTTTGTTACCATTTTTGGCCTAGGCTAATGGCAAGAGTAGAAATTTGGGGACACAATGTGTATTTAAAAAGTTTGCATAAAAAGCTTTTCCTATAGGGGAAAAACAACATATTGTCACCAAAAAACAAGGTCACAAACAAACAAAATTCAAAACATGTATATATTGAACATCAAATACACTCTCCAAACTTCACACTGGCCCAAGTCAATGGCCACCTAAATTCTGTCCAAAAATTAGCAAAAAAATCACCTTCTACATCATAAAAAGGCTTGAGGTTTTCAAGGGGTCAGATTGTTCTAATTTCATTCTTTTGAGCCCATTGGCTTCTCTTCTCAAAATCTTCAGACCCACACAAATCACATGATTAGATTTCCTTGACACCATTTCTCCATTTGACAAAACAAAAGATAAGAATATAACACATTGATTTCCCTCAGTCACTGTTTCAAAAATCCTTACAGAGAACTACACCCATCCCTTCTATGATCAACCTTGTAGACTCAATGGACTATTGCAATCCTTTGGAGTTCCCAAAATCAGGGTACTCATTCTTGAAAAATAAGACAACAAAACCCAAATATAAACAAAACACAAACATAGACTTTTGAGAAGAGTTGTTGGCTGTTCTCGAGACCTTTAGAACTTCTCATCATTCCCCCTTCTCAACCATCATACCCAATTCTAAGATAAATACTCTACTTCCTTGAGTAGATTGCATAACAAATTGTCTTTGTACTTTCCCTTGAGATAAAGATCTACAAAACCTCACTCCCATAACTTCTCTTATTTGCAACAACCCCAAAATCAAAATAAAAAACTACATTTTTTAGTCTTCTCCCCCACTTTTCATTCACTTAGCTTCCCTTTTTATCACCCCCATAGCCTTTTTTTTCACTCCCTCCTCATCTCATCTCTTTTCCACCTCATATTTCCTTTTGCCAATTTTCTTCAAGAAATCTGATCCACAGATCTCTTGATGCATTTTCATTGGGCTGTAGAAATTGCATCCCATCTTAGGAGCTAACTCCCTTGTCATGACATGTAGAGCATCAAAATCACAAAGAAATATAAAAAAATTAGCAATAGATTATTTTTAGTGTTGGTGAAGCATTAGATGCCAATAGTCCAGCTGTAGTCTAAATAGCCTTCACCCAAAAACAACTGACACTATTTTTAGATTACAATACATTAGTATCGTCTTAACAAAGTCACTCAGATTAACAACATGTTTTGGTAAGAAGATACTAATGTTGATGCGTTTTAAAACAAGCTAGTGAATGTGCATTTTCCAACTATGGGTTCCAAAATTCAACCCAAACAACCCAAAATGAAAATCCCAAAATGGATTACATTACAAAAGCTGCCAATTAAATTCATAAGTGGGGCTGAAAATTGCTTCTAGGTTAGGTACCTCTTTCAAGTTTCACAAAAAAATTCTATGCATGTAGGTGGACGACATTTTTGCTTAGCTCTAGAAGGGGGAGAAGGGTGGGAGATGTCCTTAGCTATGGAGAATGAGAGGATGGGAAAAGCCATGGTTATTCAGATCAATTACAATTACCCATCCATCTAATACGGGTTTTGTTTTTATCCCTTTTATTATATTAAAAATTGTTTAATACTTGTTGGAACTAAAGGAAAGTCAACAAGTAGCTTTACCATGAGAGGCTCTCTCTTAAAATAATATATTATATATAAAATTATATTATGAACTCATGGGATAAGAGTTTGTTAGCTTTATGAAGGATTTTGAAAATATTTTTTCACATTTATATATTTTTAAAAAATTTAGCCTTCCTAAAATTCATTGAACTTACTTGAAAATTTCCACCATAGTTCCATTTTTTTCTAAACCATGCAAATTAATATAAAGTTGTTAATAACAATATTGTGTCAAAATTCAATCCAAGTTTTTCCAACAAAAAATGTAAACAATTTCTCATAATGTGCACAAGGTTAAACTAGATACTTAGATGTTGGAAACAAACATTAGTAATGAATGAATATATTTTAAATGAAAAGAATTGGGAAAGTTATCCACTTAATTTTTAGTCTCATTTCACTTTCATTTAAATATTTAACATTTTTTGTAATTTTTGTTACATTTTGGCTTTAGGATTTTTCATGAAAGGTCTTTTATTATTGTGCTTGATGGGTGTACATGTGGATAAAAAAACTTCCAATTTTTTTTTCATCTTGTGCTTGATAATTATGAGTTTTTGGTTTGCACATGGTTCATGAAAATTAATATAAATAAATAAATTTAAGCCACAAGGTGCCACCATTTTGGGTGTCATTAATTAAATGGAAAATACAACGTTCATATGTTACATTCTAGGGTACACTAGATATACATTCATTTCCCAGGACATTTACCCATATATGGTCTAATTGAGATTCAATTTTAGTGGTGCTTTCATTAAATTATGATTTTAATTTCAATCTGTTTATAAAATCTAAAAATTCTTGTTTTTTTCTTCCATGGTTGTTGTCTTTTAAAATATTGACATTAAAATCTCCCATTATGATGATTGGACAATGTTTGAGAAAATGTTGAATTATAATTTGAAGTTTGTTTATGAATGTAAAAATTGAACATGAATGAGCTCCATACACACATACAATATGTCTTGCTTTTCATGTACTAATATTAAAGTTGTTGTTATGTATTCTAAACTATCATTAGTTATTATATTTAAAAAATTTAAGTGCATGTGTATGTCATACAACATTATTAACCCATGACCATCATGTATTGAAATATATGAATATTTCGATGAATTTATAAATTTGTGCACATCTATTAATGCATGGTGTATTTTTGTTTTTATAAGACATAAAATATGAGACATTTGAAGGTTATGATCATGGTTTAATGTCTTCATATTATTGTTGTAAAGTAATTATATTCAAAGCTTGTATAATTATATGAAAATTATGTAAATTTTTTTAATTGAAGATTTAATGGTATCCAAGTCACAATTGTTTTTAATCTATTCATTTTTATATGTATTTTTGGATCCACATACAAATTTTCATGTTGGAGAGGAGTTAACAAAAGTAATTTATCTTCTGTTCATATGTGAGATAATGTTATATATGTTAACCCATGTTCTATAACATTAGCAAGATCAAAAGCTAATTCATTTAGTGATAATCCTTGAAAACAATGGATGGTTCTTGTTGCTAAAAGTTTAATCTTTGTTATGATAAATGATTGGGATTTACCAACTCTTATATCTTTAATGATAGGTTCAGTTTGTGTCCATTTTTATTCAATGTTGTTGTTATAATAATAACTATTTTTCTCTTGTCAATTTTCAATTTTAGAATTTTGAAACATTATCCATATGATGGTTTTGTCACAAATTGTTGTTAATGCTTTAAAAATGTCACCAACTCCATTCAAAAGATCATCATATGTTGCATAATTACCAACACATATTCAACCAACATGTCTTTTTTAATATGCATTATAAAATGCAAACCTAGAATTTCAATTGAATCATTTGAAAGTTTGTAAGATGGTGGGCATGATTGTGATCAATGTCCATTGTTTTGAAAATAAATGTGGGACCTAATGTACTAGCAAACACATGTTGTGTTTTTACACAAGTTTATTTGTATAAAATAAATATGGAACAATAAAATAATTGGGTGGTTATAGATTACAAATTAAATGTATAAATTGAATATCCCTTGTATTTTATGTTGTGCAAAATTTGTTCAAAGTTTGTGTGAAAACCATATCAGATTGTCGCATTTAACTATATTTAATTCATAACATTGGACATATGTTTGCCAAAAATTTAGTGCTAATGCATTAATAATGTTTTTGAAAATTTGAAAAATCCAACTATCTTTCACAAAGGGTCTTTGATAAAAATCACTTGTCATGAATTTATCCACACCACCAAAGAATTTGTTTTGAATATGTGTTATGGACCTTAATATATTATTTATAACATTCTACATTCTACCATCAACAAGTGATATTTCATCTATCATAATAAATTGTAATTATTCATAAGCTTATTTAATGAATCTATTGATAACTTTGGTAAACTAAATAATTAGGATTGTTGGATAAGTATGTTCAATGTATTATTTATTTAATATGATTAATATCTATATTTTAAAATATAGATATAATTGATTTATAATCCATTTATAAATATTTTACGTGGATAAATTACATAGATTAATATGTGTAAAATTAAAAATTATTGGCAAAATGTTGATATATTAGAAAAAAATTGGAATATAAATTCATAAACCAAACAAAGGTTTAAAATATGAAACTTTTATTTTATTTATTCATGTTTTAGCCATAAATATTTTTTCATTTACAAATCATGTGTTTAAATTAAATTTTCCAAAGTATGGTCATTAAAATGTTATTCAATAACAAAATCCAATTTTATTTTTGAACTAAATTTACATTTAAAATATATATATATAGTTGTGTACATTATTGAAGGAATTTATGAATAAATTTTCAATTTTTTCATTTGGTCAAATTATCATTAAGATACAACTTATTATATTTGAAGTTTTGTGTAATGTTTAAATGAAATATGGTCTAAATAAAATAAATGTTAAATTATTTACAGAACAAATGGGTGAAAACACAATCAAAAAAGCCAAAGGCAACAAAGTAAAGGTCCTTTTCCAAGGATTGCAGATGACATGTGTCATTTTTGTGTTGGTTTATAATTTTATATTTTATATTTTGAGTACCTTTGTTAACATTACATTTTATATATAAATACATTATGACTACAATTTGACTTTATATCATGTATATTATGCATTCATGCCCTTTATCATATAAACATGAATAATTTTTGTCGAAGGCACATTTTCAAAATCCATACAGTTTAGGGTCAAAAACACTTTTGAACCAAATGTGTTCAAATCAATTATAAAAATAATTTTCATGAATTGAAGTCCTTTTGCTTTTTTAATCATCAATGTTGAAATCCTATTCAATTTTCAAAAGGAATGGTGCACATTTGGTACAAGAAAAAAATGTTTGGAAAAAACAAGGATTGTCCACTCTCGAGGTTGGAGTGCTTTGAACATGCAAAAAAAAAATTTATTTGTGTCAAGCTTTGAGCATGTAAACTTTGCAATTAATGGAAAATATTGCAAAAACTTTAATGACAATCCAAATTTTTATGTTTGACTTGTGATATTTCAAACATATAAAATGCAGTTTTAAAGAATGTGCATTTGCTTGGGTGGCTTCTTTGATTATCTTTTTACCTAAATGGGGTGGCTTGGCAGTGAAGGAGTTGAATTCCATCTTTAGAATCCAAAGATCAAACTTAACAAATGACATGCATTATGGTCAAGATTGGAATATTGACTAAATATTTCATGCCTACCTAAATCACCTAAATTAGGTTGTTACCTAGGCGAGCCTAAGTAGGTAGATTAGGTGGTCTACTTAGCTTTTCATATTAAGTTTTAAACTTAGTTTAGGTGGTGACAAATGTCAACAATTAATAGGATGAAAAATAATGAGATTAAAAATAATTGAAACGAAAATACATCTTTTTATTAATATGACATAATAAATTTATTAAAAAAAATTATAATTAAAAAAAAAAAGTTTCCCAAGTTTTTAAATCCAATTTGTAATATAAAAAAAAAGTTAAACAATGACTAAATTATCATTAATGACTTCACATATGTCCTTTATGACTAATGGATGATATTTATCACATCATGTCCTAATTGATTGTTGTCATAAATGACTCATCCTTAATGATTTTAAGGCTATTAGTCATTATTGTCCTTTATGGCTACAAAACTAATCATAAACTTAGTCATATATTTGACAATTTCTAGTAGTGAATGTACTAACGAACATTTAAAAATCATTTGGTCTAAATTCCATGACCTTAAAAAAAATTTAAAAAAATCATGGGAAAGATTGTTCTTTATGGTTTTTTTTAAATGTATGTGTAAAATTGCATGGAAATTTTATTATTAAATGTAGTATTTCTTAGTCTTTTTATTGGAATTGCAAAAATGTGGCAAGGCTTTGCAAATTGAAATAATACTTTGTTGGATTATTATATCATTCATATGTGCATTGATTTCACAACATAATGTTAAATGGGGATATGATCCATCATCTTTTACAAAATTTTAATGAAAATTAATTTCCAAATTTTCACCATGATGCATGAAACTTAGATAGGTATTGAAAACTATCAAATTATGACAATTTTTTGTGTAAACTATAACTTGCCAACACCCATGAATCATTTTATTTATGTTTCTATTGATTCTTGCTATTCCATTAAAAACATTCCCTTTGTAGGAAGATCATTTGTGTTGAGTGTAATAGATTGTCTTAACGCAATGTCACTTGCTACCCATGTTAGTTCCAAATTTAAAGATTTGAACTATGATAAATTTCGCATTGAGAATGTTCATTGCATTCTGACCACATCTATTAGTGATGTCTTGTTTAACTACCCCGTGTTGTCAATCCCAATAGTCAATCTAATCAACAAGGAATGGATAAGAAGCATGATGGCCATGCGTGGTGCAAGATTAAAACAACTAGCATCAAGAATGACTTCAACCTTACTTTTCAAAAAAACCCTGCCTCAAACTTTCAAAAGGTTTTCAAAATATTTTGGCATATTATGTTAAAATATAACATAGGCAAGAAATTAGATAAAAAAATATTTCATTTCATTTTATAAAGTCAAAAACTTAAAGTGTATTTGTGAAAATGGATGTAGTGTACCTATATAATCAAAAAAAAAAATATAATCCAAAAAAAATTTAAATGATTTTTATTCTTTATGGAAGTTGAATGTATATTGTTCAAACCATGCCATTTCACATAGTTTGAACTATGTTTATATATCATGTGACTAATTTTTTTGAGATGAATATTTTCAAATTTTAAAAATATTTTTTTCAATAATAAAATTTCAAATTTCAGGGAAAAGCATTATTTTTCCATTGGTCACAAAAACACCTGGGGTATTTACATTTTACCTTTTGATGTTTATTGGAAGAAAGGCTTCTAACAGGGAGAGGTTGAAGACGTTTCCCATATAGCACACACAAAAAGCATTGGGAAAAACACTATATTCCCCTAGGTGAAAACAAAGACAAGGGGTATTTACATTTCCACTCTGACGTTTTGTTGTAAGAGATTTCTAACAGGGATAACCCATAGCTCTCCCACAATGCACACACAAAAAGCACAGGGAGAAACTTTACTTTCCCCTCCCTGAAAAAAACACAAGCTCAGGTATTGACATTTTCCCTCTGAAATTTGTTCTAAGAAGGATTTCTAATAGGGGTAACTCAAAGACCTCCCACATTGCACACAGCGAGTTGTAGGAAGAGTCCTTGTGTAAGAAAAAGAGTGTCTCCAGACTTGGCTTTGGCACTCAGCACTTGTCACTACATGGTACAATGCATGGTAAACCTAATTCCCTGATAAGGCTTTTCCGGTGCCTGGGTTCTTCCAGAAAAATTCTTCACATTATCAATTCTTCCCTCAAACACTTTTTGCGTTAAAGCATTTATTTATCAACTTCTTCTTTCGGGTTTAGAAGTGCTGTCTTTCGTGGATATGTTGTGAGTATTTCTGTTGTGATCCTCGATCTGAGGACATAATTTAGAGCCTAGTTAGACATTTCATGTACTGCATGCTTCAGCTGATAACAAAGTACTAATCTTGGCATTTGTGGATCTAACTGTGAGGCACACAAATCAGGTACAGGGCCATTTGAAAGATGAAATAGTTACGTGCATATATATCCAGCCGCCTCTCAATCCGCAAGCAACCCGTATGCACAACTTCGGACTTAAATATACAGGCTTATATTATGTTCGTCACCTTCTTATCTTTTTCAGAAATCACACATGTTCAATCCCAGTCTGATCAATTGTTGACATAATCAAATAACCCATTGATTTGATGATTTATTTCCGCAATCCTATTGGATTCCTAAAGTTGAAATGGATCCCAGAAATTAGGAATCTCCTCCAACTAGATTAATGGTGCATGAAAGCTACAGAAAAATGCTCAAGATTAGTGGCAACATTACACACGGCATATGTATAAAATTTTGATGGCAAAGAAACCTCGACAATCCCTGCATTGGATCCAGTGCAAAGAAAATAAAGGTTGGAAGAGAAGATGTGTTAAGGAATATTTAGTATATATATCTCGCAGGGAATACAAAATACGTATGTTCATGTCATAGAAAACCAGTTCAACAAACATAAAAGACGTTGCTAGCAATACCAATCTGCTTCTACTACGGTGTCGATCGGTTTAGTTGCTTGAGAAAAGCAACAGCCAGCAATATAACGAACAGCTCTCATGGTCCTGGAAAGGATCTTGAACTACGTCGCCTTCCCCAAGTTTAGCTTGCATAGCCCAGTGGCTGAACTCTCATCATACCAATCCTACTACTACATGAGCAAGTAGAATCAGCAGAATCATTATTGCTATTTATAGTTATATATAACATAATTCCCCACTACACACACGTTTGCAGTGGATTTTTCTTGCTTGTTCAGAGCCTGTGAAATCTAGCTTTAGGAACTAGATTTGTTGCCATGATTCAGCTCGATGTGATGCTGAGCACCCCTTCTTGCAGCACGGGAAGTCAAAAGATCCTTCTATAGCTGTTATGTCCTTAATCTGTAAGTTCACGCCGTAAGGGGTTGCGTCTTTGCATTCAAGGTATTCGCCGGGGCTCACCTTCAGGGCGCGACAAAAGTCTTTGTAGTATTTGACGCGGTTCTGACCCTCTGTACCCCACCTTGGTCCGCACTCATAAAAGCCGTTGATAATGTTAATAGTTTGGCCAAATCCAGGTTTTCTTCCCACATCTCCAGCATTAGGAGACCACCTGCCCACCATGACGTCATGGCAGGAAGGCTTGGGGTATTGGGGTGTTGTCCAGAACCAAATTGCCGTCTTGAATGCCAAAACTGGGTCCTCTGCCACTTTATCGGGATTACAGAGGATATCGGAACCCACAGAGGGGCTCGCGGCACCATAATTGTAGTTCCTGTAGAAGATGTGAAAATTGGTAAAGCCAAAATGCATAGAAGATATTGCGAGCGTCTCGTGAGTTGGAAAACGAGAAATAATAGACCAATTTTATTGTGGAAATAGCTTAACTAGGTATGTCTATTGTTTGTAACACATCTAAAAAACAAGGGCGGTTGAATTGAGATTCTTGCAAGCTCGAGCAAATTCAGATTCAGTAGGTGCATCTTTTTAAGTGGCTGATGCAATTAATTTGTGACATATAACCATCTTGTCCAGCTTCCTTAAAGCAAGATATTCTCTAATTACCATGATAGTTGAAGAGGGCCGCGTCCAAAGTATTTCTTTCCCTCAGCACAGCAATACGTGGGCTTGGGCTCGCACAAAGTATGCTCTTCTATTTCAGTAACATGCAACAGACCTGCATCGTCAAGACATCAAAGACAAGGTGAATTTGACGAAACATATTGTATAGTAATCTAAAGGTACATTTCCATGATCTTCACACCTGCAACTGCCAGGTGTGGGTTTTCTCGAAGTGGGTTTGGAAATAGTGAGGTGAACAAAGAAACCCTTTTGCCATCTTATGACCAAATGAAAAGATGGTCACCCGTCGTCTATGGTGGGCACTAGTTCTTTCAAAAAATTTCATTCTATCATGCACGCAAGACCAAGATCTAGCACTGCAAGTACTCCTCTAGGCGCATTTGAAGCAATTGTCAAAAAAAAACCGTGGAAAATAGTGAGTGAGCGGAAGACATGGAAACGTACCCTAAGAACACGCTGCTTCCTATGCTTAGTATTCACATTCAGATGCCTCATGTTTCGACTCCTAAGTCCCCATTAGTATAATAAAGGTGCATTCACACTTGATGTTAGTGACTCCAGTGTTGATGAGTCCACTAACACCATGCTAGCCATTGAGGACTTAAACCTAGTTATCATGGAAATTTTGTGTTAAACTAACATTCAATTAACAATAAGCTATTGTCCATTTAACATTGGCTGCCACCTAGGATGCCACCTACATTTTCATTTCACATCGACTTAACTTCAAGTGTGAATGCACCATTAAAGTATAACAATTTTACAGTAGATATCTAGAACATGTTGGTTCAAATTGTGCCACGCGCATATGAAATTCTTAATGCAGTTTCAATTAGTATTTGGTGATAAAGTACTCTAGCTAGAAAGTCCTTAGACAAAACATGTGCTGCAAGACACAATATTCTTCAAAGCGAATCGGATTGATTTTGAAACATACATGATGTCTCCTGACATACGTTGGCGCAGAATGCAGCGACCTCTCGCTTCCTTTGGTCCTCGTCACCCGTGGCTGCAAATTCTGGGAAAGATTTAGCTGCCTCGATGAATGATTCATAATTGTAAAAAGACTTTTTCCGGTTCGGAAAGAAGGAATTGAACAAGGACTCGCTTAGTATTTCTCCCAGTCCACCCGGAGCCGGAAGAGTCGACGGAGACGGCGTTGTACACGGGCCGTTCTGACATCCATCGCCGCAATAGGCGTCGGTGGATCCACAAAAGCCCCATTTACTACAACATAAGTTATTAGCGCACTCAGCGTCGGCCGCTGCCACCCCGCATTGTTCCGGACCCGGCGTTTTACACGGGCCGCTCTGACATCCATCGCCGCAATAGGCGTCGGTGGATCCACAAAAGCCCCATTTACTACAACATAAGTTATTATCGCACACAGCGTCGGCCGCTCCCGCCCCGCATTGTTCCGGATCCGAAGCAACTTGAACAACAAAGGCCAAAACTACTACAACAACTACTGGAAGGACCTTCAGCTTCCCTCAAGTTTCTTTGAAAGAGACTGAACTCACGGTACTGCGAGGGAGACAAGGCAAGTTGACTGGGGAATTGAGAGACGAAGCTCAGCAGCAGCTGTACTTCACTCAGAAAAAAGACCTCAAGAAATCAATCAGCAGCTCAAGCTGTATTTCACCATCTGCTGCTACCCTCTTTATATACCTTCTCCGATCGAATCTTCTGCAGTCTCTAACTCAAAGATGTGTACTGTACTAGTGACCGTAAAGTGGCTCGATTGGTTGCTATGCAGCTAAAAACCTACCGACCTAAAACTAGCCATCAAAGCTCAACCAATATACTAATTGGTGATCGAAAATCTACTGGCCAAAGCGTTAAGATCTGTACATTGGACCAGATATGCAGGAATGGGGTTGAGGGACGATCAGAAGCGATGAAGTTTCACGTGATCCATTCATGAGGTCCGTGTACTAGTGATATCTCTGCACAGTAGTAATACTATATTCTACAGACTGCAAGAGGTCACTACTAAGATTCTTGACTTGTAACTACAATGCAGAACTCGTCAGCCTAATACCTTAGTGTAGGGCAGCTTCAACACATGTTTGTCGAATAATCAATTGAGATTCCATGTCAAAAAATAGAATATTCTTCACACTCTACTCTCCTTCACAATGTTTTATTTTTCGAAAGAATTTACTTTCTGAAGATTCCTACAGTTTTACAAATAATTTTACTACTGTCAAAGCTGCCAAGGTACTACTACTATATTTACCAACTAGTTTGGGAGGATGCATGAAACTTGGCAGCCTTGGGTGATCACCACCGGAGAAAAACAAATGAGAGCATCCACACCCACAACAGTAACATGGCATGCGCCATGTACACCAATGAGGTTGCGAGAAGCGGGGTACGACATTACTCACGGGACCTCCGGAAACAAGGAAAACGAGCGTATTTCAAAAGACTGGTTTACAAATGCGTTTTGAGTACATAAAGCACTGGGTCTGATTTCCCTGTGTCAAGATCTGCAGGTTATAAAGCATATTGCATGCCATTATCAGTAATGGGGCATTTCACTGCAGTGTAATGCATGCTTTCCTGTGTAATGCACACTCTCCATGTAATGAGGATGAAATTGTGCCACATCGCACATGATGATCAAATGTACGGTTTCTTTATGCAGTGGAGGGCATTCCTCTATAGATAAGCATTCATGAGAGAGTACCCACTTGTGATGTGTGGACGAATCCATGAATGTCACGAGCCCTTGGAATCTTTTTCCACCCACCAGATAGCAGTCTGGTTCTGTGTGTTTTTTAGCAAGTTTTGTTTGTAGCCTAAGTTGCTAGGAAGCAGTAATTGTTTTTTCAATTTTGTGATGTTGCTCAAGTGGTGATCATCCATAAGTATATTTAGCAAAATTTTACTATATTCAAAACATGAAAGTAGAAAATCTGAAGCGCCCTTTCATATTGTAGGCAATTGTAACCATTTTTGGCGATTTTCTTAAAAACATCTTTTGGTGAATGTCTGTTTCTTTAAAACAATGAATTTGTAATGGAATTTTTTTTTCCAAAATAGCTTAGGAAAATGGGACAAAATTTCACCAAAACAATCATTCTTAGGAAGATATAGAGAAAATGACAATCATCCCTAAGAAGATTTAGCCAAACCTGACTAAAAACCAGCTATGAAATACAAAACTGTAATCATCCTCCCATATTTTTTGCTACACACTGACAATTAAATATACAAATATGGAGATTTTTTCAAAAAACATTCCCTCACTTCTGGCTATTGGAAACGTCCAAAATTCACTTCATTTAAAAAAAAACAAAATTAATTTCGCTTTTAGGGCGAAATTTCGCCAGTGAAACAAGCCAGTCTCGTTTATGGAAGCATGTAAATTTTCATCAAGTTGAGGGCTTCTCATCCTTTGGTGAATCATCAATGTTTCTTAAGCCAGTCCCCAGAACAGACTAGAAATGTGTTCTCAAGACCAGTAAGAAAGTTTTGTAACCAGTATGTATCCTATATTTTGCATGAAGAAAACATAGCATCCATAGTTTTATGCTCAGTGTGGGCCTGTAAACTTGGACTCAAGTTATCTCAACAACCTGCAACCAAGTGCCCATGTTTGAAGCCTGACCATATCATCGATTGCTCTTTACTGTAGAGGAAACAAATCATCCATGTAAAGCTATCCATGTCTTCCCGAGGATTGAACACTTCTCCTGTTGAGGGTAAAATGAACTGTACGGAAAGTCCTTAGGGTGGGGGGTACTTCCAGAAAAAGGGGCCATATGACAAGGCTGTAGCTGAGTCCATTTTGGGAAGATCCTTCACTTGTGGTCCTTACCCACCATAAAGCATGATGCAACCCTTATCAGAAGCCCAGAAACATATGTAGATCATGAACCTTAGGAGCAGCAGAGATCTTGCAACTACTAGGTATCTAGCAGGGGGCAGATCATTCCTTATGCCTATTCATAGACTTAAGGTCCCTCCACCTCTTTATAGTAGGTGTAACATCTGCACTCTTTTCTAGGAGGGATACTCAGGGGCCAAGGTGCTCTTCAGTGTTTCAAGTACTATATGAAATTTCTATTAGTGTTTCATGGCACTTGAAAGGTGTAAAGAGATTCAAACTGAACGATCCTCAGCTACTCCCTGTGGTCAGCTGGAATTCAACTTACCAACCAGCCTCGGCTGTTAACAGGGAGAAGCCTAGGGCTTGTTCTCCCCTACCCAATTTTTCTAATAAGTACCATGCAATCCATGAGGTCTCTGTAGTAGCGATCTTGGCAGTAGTATTATTGCACCTACACTCAACAACCCGATCCATTGTAATGATCTTTGCAGTAGTATAATTGTACCTATACTGAACAAGGCGACCTAAGGGGTCCCTGTAGTAGCGATCTTTGCAGTGGTATTATTGCACCTACACTGAACAATCAGCATTTGTTTGTTCCATATATATATATATATATATATATATTTTTAAATGAGGTTGGACAGTTTAAAATTAATTTTTCAAATTTTCAACAGTTGAGGAATAAGTATGTAAAGTACAGCTTGTGTTGTGTATATGTAACACTAATTGAGGGAAAGTAAATAGTTTTTAACAACTTGAGAGTTTCAATTTTCAAAAATTTCAATAAATATGTATAAAAATACCCGTTTTTTTTAGCTAGACCTCTTGGAAATTATTTTGTGGCAAACATGTGTCCTAGGTATGGTACTCTTTACAGACTGCAAGAGGTCCACTTTGATCTTGACTTGAATTACAGAGCACATGTCAACATAATATGTATCAACATTCATGCAACAGCACTCCTCTTTCAAATTTTGACAACCTTGTATGCGTTGGGTGATCATTACTGGAGAAAAACATGCAAGAGCATCCACAGTTCACACCCACATCAGTAAAATGGCATGTTCACTATATTTTTCAATGTAGTATATCGTAACATCTTTACCATTCTGGCAATAATTAAATTATTTTCAATATAAATGCTAATCATTTTCAAATTCAGCTACTCACAAGGCCAAAAGTTCTGGAAATTTGCGAGATGTTACTATCACCTGCCTATCCTAAAGCTTAGTGGTGTGGTCTGTCTAAGTAGTGTATAATTACTTGCAATTTTTTTTCTCACTTGCATTGTAGGAAAATTAGGGAATACTTATTTTTACTTTCAAAGTGAAAAAAACAAATAAAAATTCGTCAAGAAGATGCTGGAATGGTAAAGGTACTCCGATATGCATACCAGT
>Ga0209208_10003190_pt1 | contig 23605 bp, 16 predicted proteins | sample S1TSphfallax_3_FD_187694 | JGI IMG/M metagenome (GOLD analysis project Ga0209208, IMG submission 187694) | Host-associated microbial communities from peat moss isolated from Minnesota, USA - S1T2_Fd - Sphagnum fallax MG (SPAdes) (version 2) | ecosystem: Host-associated > Plants > Peat moss >...
CCCCCCCCCCCCCCCAAAGAAAAAAAAAGTCCAAAATATGGGCTTTTGCGCAATGATCAAAGTTCCATTTTGTGAATGCAAAATGAGCAAAGCAAGTGAAAAGAGAAGCCCTAGAAAGAAAAGCATACATTCCTTTGCATATGAGAACACACAAGAACTTCACAAAAACTTACTTGCCTGGTGAATGGTTTGCTAGCAAAGTATCAACAATGAATTATCGGTAGTGTCCATAGTGATGGATTTTGTGAGCATTCCAATAAGAGTGACTTAGCAACTCTGATGATTGGATTACTCAGTCAATTGGGGAGAAACCAACGTTCCGGATTCTCATTCCAAATGAAATCCAATCAAAAATCGATCTGAAGATAGTTGTTCACCTCTCAAATCAATAACCCATCCATAACATCTGCCATTGTTCTTCCTTGTACAAACCCAAAAAAACCCCTTTTGTCCTTTTGGGTGCATTGTTCTCGTTTGTAATCAAAACCCAATTTTGTTGTTTCAGGTGTGTTGTACCCAATTTTGTTGTTTTGGCTGTGTGTGTTCTTCCTTTGTTCAAAAACCCAAAAAATTGTTTGCTGAAAAAGGAAAAAAAATCCCCCAATTTTTTCATTTTGGGTGTGTCATTCTTCCTTTTTCAAAACCCAATTTTGTTTTGTTTTGGGTGCATTGTTCTTCCTTGTACAAGAACCCAAAAAAGTGTTGCAAAATAGTCCAATTTTGTGGTCTTGAACATTGTATTTCTTCCTGGTTCCAAAACCGAAAAATTGTTGTTTTGGATGCATTGTTCTTCCTTGTACAAAAACCCCAACAATTTTTTTTATTGTTGTTTTGGATGTGTCTTTCATGGGTGTAATGTTTTTATTTCACATTACATTTCATTGCCCTTTAGAATGAATGAATTTTGCTAGTTTTAATGATTTCTTGAGAGACTAAATCCAACACCTCCCTTTTGTGGAAAAAGAATGTAGGTCAATCAAGCACAACGTTAGTACTTTTGAAAGAATTGAAGCATTTCAATGTACTTCTTGTGATAATAAGCATCGGGGAGGACTGAAACAAATGCTGTGTCAAATCCACACCAAAGCTATACCAATAATTCTGAGCTGCACAAAAATGTAGCACCCACAATTAACAAAGCAAAGTTGCTCTTTGAAATAACAAAGTTTGTGAACTTTTGGAAACCGAGAGATTGAATACAAATTGTTGGAATCAAGGCAAATATTTCTTCCCTGTTTCTGCACAATCAATGCAATCCCAGACCTTTCTTCACAAGTTGATTCTCATAGCTGCAGAATCTTCTTAAGCCAAAGTCTCTAAAAGAATTGAAGGAATTCCAGGAATGTCAGGATTATAGAAACCTGAGCTCACCTGATTGACAATTATACATCCTTGTGTGAAACATAATTCCTGCACACTGACAAAAATCCTGGTGCAACCACATTTGTGACAAAAATAGAAACAATAATCCTGTATGTATAAAAGCTCCTTTAGATACAGTGCTCAAATGAGAGCAAAAATAGTTTGGTGTTGGTATATCACTTCTATCGAACATTCCAAATGGACTGCTTTGACATGAGAGCGAGCCATTGCTCTTTCAAAGCTCCCAACGCTTGCCCATCTGGTACTACTGAAATCCTAATGTCCTCCTCCCGCTCCTGAGTCCCTAGATTGCTTGACATACCCTTGTCTTGAACTACAAGGCCCAGTTTGAGTAACATTTGAACTATCTCATGCATTGGCATTTCCACCTGTTCTCTGAAGTGCTTGTACAGATAGCGCTCACATACCTTTGCAATGTCCTGTATTGACATACTCTGAGCCTTTCCTTCAATAAATAGCAATGAATAAACTAGGATTGCTCCCTTGAATTGCTGTTCTTCAGAAGCATCCATCAGAAAGTGAACTACTCCAAAACCACTAGCCAATGTTTTCTCATACAAAGTTCTGTTAACCAAGAGTTGATAACGATCATAAGTTTGCTTGTAGCCCAGTGCAACACGAGTGATGTAGACAATGAGCGAGATGCTCGCAATCACATCAAGTGCAAATGCTGATGGTGAACTCAGTAGGTCATCGAATCTGTGGCTCACCAGAAATGCAACAAGCCCTGCTAGTGTTGCTAAGTCCAGCCGAACCGTGTCCAGGACCCGAAATGAGAGCTTCTTGCTTGGGAAAACAACCTTGAGATCTGGAAGAGGGATTTTGGTGTATGTATGAAGCTGGAGCCTTGGCAGCCCATTCTCATCAGTTTCATTTCCTGCCGTGCCGTACAAGAGCACCAGCTCTTGAAAGGCAGGTTCTTGTAATGTAGATTGGGAGAAGAAAATCGAAAATGAAGCTTGTAATTGACGCCAGATATTATTCCCACAAGCAACCTTGGATGCAGGACGCCAAATATCCCGCATGGACACCCTTGTCAGCATCTTTGGCCTCATGTGAGGCTCCAATGCAGGGTTCTCAGCATCTGGGGGCTTTGACAGGGTTGGTGATTCTGCTGACAAGAGGCCCATCCTTTCAAGAACACGCCGTAATAGTAACCCCCTGGCGCCTGCAGAGGATAGCACAGCCTGATACCTGGGCACTGCTTGTCTTGCTGCCTTCCAGATCTCTAGCCCTTCTTCATCTCCATCTGAATTTGAGTGCTCATCATCACTGGAAGCCTGTGCAGGTTTTGCTGATTGATTGGCACCTGGATGCAATGGCTCCTCAAGCCAACGCTCAATCCGTTCTGTTAGGGCACGTCCCTCTTCATCTTCTTCTAGCGATTCCCATTTCTTGATGCACCACCGCCCAGCACGGAACAGTGGACCTGTCAGTCCATTGAACAGCTTGAGGAGAAACACAGACTGAAGATAGTCAAGTTTTGCACCAAAGAGATAACCCTCTTGCCTTTCAGTTGAATATCCTCGTCTGAAGAGAAGAGCATCAGCTGATGCAGCACTTTTCCAGTCCACATCTATGGGAAGGGTGAGAAGATAATCTGAATTCAAAGCTGCAGTGAGCTTCAAATCGCCCACCGAAAGCCCCTCAAATTTGGCTCGACGAAGAATCCTCATGAAGTGACGTTGAAAACGCTCAGCTGCTGTTTCATCCATAACATGCTCACTTGAGTAATCAGCAAGTGCATTGCCATTCTCAGTTGCCACTGCATTGTCCTGCCTTCCAGGAGTAGAAGTTTGCAATTCTTCTCCTGAAGCTTGTGGTTTTGCAACCCTAATCTTTCTTGCAAATCTCTTCCACCAGTTCTGGAGCTGCTGCTTGCCAGCAGCCTTCATGGTATGATTATTTTCAGAAGAAGCTGCTTTAGATGTTGAAGAAGAAGAAGAAGAAGACATCTCGTCTTCGAGTGAGGATTGTGCGAGGCGGTAATCCATTCGAAGCTCCTCAAGTAAACTCTTATGCTCTGCATGGAGAACTGATTCGAGACATGAGAAAATCTCCAGCAGTGCCGATGCCTCTTTTGATGATGGACAAGAGCTCAAGAGTGTTGAGACCAGCTCCACTTTTGAGACTGCAATGTATTTTTGCCTCGGCACAGGGATGCGTGTGATGCTCGTTGCACTTTCATCATCTTCAACATCATTCTTCACATCCTTCTGATGGATTTTGATTTTCTCTTCCTGCAGCAGAAAGTGTTTCCAAAGATCAAAATCACGACTTTGGTCAGCTGATTAGGGTTTGTGTCTCTTCAACCTTCATGAGGCATCTTGTTTGTGTGTGTGCGTGTCTGTCTGCAGGACTTGCAGTTGGTCTACCTGCCTTATCAACGACCACAAGCAAAGAAAAGCTCAAAAGCTTCTGGCTAATCGACAATCCTCCTACCAGATTTTGCTTTGCAACTTGTGATCTGCCCAGCAGATCTCTGGGAGCTTTCTGAATCTAGAACATGAAACAGTAGTTAGGGCAGCAGCACTCTTGTTTCTTCTTCTTCTTCTTCATCTTCTTCTTCAAGAAGTGCACGCAGCAAGGTTCTTATGGCAAATTTACCTCTTGAACGAGTCTTGACATAGCGTCACTAAAAATTCCTCCTCCTCCTCCTCCTCCTCCCCCTCCGGCAGCTGCTTCGCTGTCATCGCCATCTCCATAGAAGTAAGCACCGATCTGGGCTGCTCCATTCGTAGACCCTAATACAAAGTCGCCATCAGTCTGCCCGGCAACCTCCGACCTCCTGCCAGAAGCCAATTGCACTCCGGAAGAGCTGCTGATACGCTGGATATTCTCCTCGTCCTCGTCTTCCTGCCGGATCCGACTCCCAATTCCATCTTCCCGCGCACTATCTTCCGTCTCCAAGTCCCGCACAGCACTTCCCACACGACACTTCACACCAAAACTCAAATCCCTCGTCCTAGTCCTCCCCTTGTTGTTGTCGTTGTAGTTGTTGTTACAATTCAATCCCGCAAAGGAACCACCGCAATAATAATCCACAGCAACACTCGTAGCAACAGAGGCGAACGGGAACAGAACTACACGAACGCGAAAATCTCTTTCGAAACAACAAGACTGCTGCTGCTGCTGCTGCTGTGACAACAAAACACTAGAAAAATCACCAAACTTCTTATTCTCTCGCAATCTTCCGTCCAACTGGTTCCTACGAAATTCTTCCCCCCGCAACAAAAAAAACTCCTCCTTACTCCGATACAATCTACCGCCACTGAAGAGTGCAGAGCAGCTACTACTGGGAAAACTACTACAGAGCGTCATAACTTAGTTAAAAAATGCGAGCCAAAAAAAACACACACAAACACACACACACAACACACCAAACCAGAAACTATTCCCTGCTCTACTTCACTCTGTTCTCTCGTCGCTCCACAGTTCTTCCCGTCAGCGAGCCGAGAGCGCGCACGCGCGCCGAGGCAGGAGGAGGAGGAAGAAGAGGAGGAGGGCGCGACATGGCGATGGTGGCGCTTGGCAGCTGTGCCTGCGCTGCCGCTGCTGCTGTTGCTTGGGCGTCCACAAGTGGCTCACCATAGCCAACGACATATTTACAAACAATAAAAAAATTAAAAATAAAATAATAATAAATTATACACACACACAAAAATAGATATAAATTATAAATAAATAAATAAATAAATAATAATAGGTCTATTTTTACATGAGGTTTTTAGAAAGATGATAATTTTGGCTTGTGTTGACACTTGAGATTAGTTATTATAGAGTTAATAATAATAATATCTTGAAGGATTTCGGTTTTTTTTTGAGAGGATATATTTTATTATTATTATTATTATTATTTTTTTGGGGTGAACATTATTAGGTATATTTTTGCATGGTGAAATATTTGAGTTTTTCATAATTTTATTTTAATTATTTTTTTGCCTTAAGATACTTTTTAATGTAAAATGGTAAGGCCATCATAGTGTGTGTGATAGATACACACTCCCCTTGAGTTGTTGGGCATGGTGGCATCTTGTAATGTATTTTCATCCAATTGGGTAAAGGCTCAAATTTTACAAGTTTGTAACTTTGTCGATTCCATGTGTTCATCTTTTATATCGTAGTAAAATCACATTTAGTTTTGAGAAATGACTAGATGTGCAAATCATTCCTTAAAGTGCAAATGAACAAAGCCTAATAAATTTATTAAGTTCTATACACAAAAATAAAATAAAAATAAAAATTTGAGAAATGAGTAGATGTGCAAATCATTCTTAAAAGTGCAATGACAAACCTTAATGAATTATTAAATTGTATACACAAAATTTTTTTTAAAAAAAAATCCCATGTTGACATTTGGGTGGCACAAATCTTGTCCTTTAAGAAGTGTTTTTACACAAATTTGCACATACTTATATGATGAATAAGTGTAAATCGTTTACACTTTGGTTTTACACAACTTCAAATGAATTTACACACGATTTTATATGTACATCATCATGGGTATGTCTAAAATCATATACATGCACAACACTAGTATGAAATAAGCCAAAATGTCATCTAATTAATAGGAAAATAATTTTACTAGTTTAGCACAAATGAAGATGATTGCAAGAGTCATTTCTTGCAAATGGTTTGTGAGTTCAAATCCTCCTTCACCTCGTTTTTTTGGGTCATTACTTTTATGATATCTGCCATATTTCCATAACGAATAAATTAGGTTTATTATGCTAATTGCCATTTTGTGTGATCTACAAATTTGGTGTGTTTTGATTACAGTAATAAAGGTTTAGGGTTTTACACTTGGTGTTAGGGACTCTAGTGTTGAGTCCATTAGCACCAAACTAGTCATTTAAGACTTAAACTTAGTTATCGTGAAGATTTTATGTTAAATTAAACATTCACTTAACATTGAGCTATCGCTTAGTTAACATTGGTTGCCACCTAGGATGCCACTTAGATTTTCATTTAACATTGGTTGCCACCTAGGATGCCACCTAGATTTTCATTTAACATTGATTTAACATCATATGTGAATGCACCATAAGTGCCAATTTTTTTTGTTTTACTTGTGAATTTGGTTTTGCTATGCTTTTACACTAATAAGTGCCAATTTTTTTTCTTAACCTATAAATGAAATGGGTGTTTCAAGGTGATGGTTCAAGAGGTTTTTGCTAGTTGAAACCCTTTTTTTTCTTGGTTGTTCTAAGTGCCATATTCTTTGTTGTATTAAATGCTGTTTTCTTGGTAATACTAAGTTCCTTAAATTTGTTACATGCTTGCTTACCCTAAGTGCAAATTTTTTGTAAACCATAAAATGGGATGGTATGTGGCTTGTGGCTCATAGATTGTCATGTGATGAAAAATGGTAGTAGAGAAGTGAAGAAAAAGAGTAGAATTGTAAGGATGAAAAGAATAGGGGGGGGGGGGGGCACAAATCCAACCTAAGTTCAAGAGGTGCACAAGATAAGCTTCACATATAAAACAAAGAAGGGTAGATATTACGGGATTGCATATAAAGCATATGAAAAGTTTAGGGGATTTTAACGATATTTTACACATGAATTCACACATACCTATAATAACTAATAACAAATTGGAAAGGCAAAAGAGAGAGATGTGGGTACTTGAGATGAAGGAAACTAGGAAGAGGTTATTCGTCGCATGCACGAATCTTCTTTGTCAATTCCTTGGAAAACCCTTCTGCATGGCGCATTGTGACAAGGATCGTTTGTTGGCACAATTGAATTTCGCAAATGCATTTTTGACACCTAGACCCAAACCCTAAACTAGAAGTAGATACTATGTATGAAAATTTCAAACAACTTGTTTATAGGTACAATAAGAAGGCCACAATTGGATGAAAAAATTCTAACCCGCTATAAGTTTTTTAATGTTTTGTTTTCATTGTATACATTATTAGGTAGTCTTGAAGGTGGGTGTTTTGGGTTTACTTACAAACCATTTTTTTCATTCATCACATGTTGGGTAATTTTAATTTTAATTTTGATGTTTTTTTGGGGGATATTTTCATGATATAAAAGAAAGATATTTGTTTTTGCTATCACTATAATAAAAGGTGTCCTTGTACGTAAAGTGATTTCATTGAATTTTGAATGAATTCACTAGTTGCATAACAAATAGGGACTAGTGAAAAATGAAGAAGCAATGAATTCATTGGTCTATTGAATGAGGACTAGTGACTTGCACCCACATTTTGTAATAATGTATCCATCTTATATATGAACTTGGTCCTTATGGGTTTCTTTCTCCTATCATTTAACTTGCACATAAATTCAATTCAAATCATTCTAGTAAAAAGATACATGGATTATTACATAAGTGATGATGATGATATTCTTTTGATTCCAACACAAATGATTTAGAACTACATAGGTACTTGTTGATTGGAGTTAATTCCCATTGTGAGTAATTGGAAACAAAAAATCATTGCCAAAAAATGCTCAGATGACAGAATAACCACAAGGTCAGAAAACAATATGCAAACACAATACTACATCATTCAAATGTCTTAATTAAGCAAAATTGTTATGACCTATAGAGTTAGATGTGAGTCAAACAATTGGTTGGTTATATTTTCTATTCAACAAATTGCCAATAATATTTCTGAGAAATATACCGATATATATATCATTATTCTCTTGAAAAAACATGTTGGGTGCAATACAATATTTCCTCTCAAACAACGGAATTTGAGCAAATGCTAATGTCAAGATTCTTATACGAGTTCCTAATTATGTGGATTTGTAGCAAGGGAGATATAAATCTATATGGGAAATCTCAAGTGTGCTAATGTTAATCTTGATGCTAGAATCAATCATGGTCCTGGAAAGTTCAAATGATTTGAGCAAATGACAAGCAAGCAAAGAGGGTGGTAGTAGTACAAGCCATGTGGATAACATCCATAATGGGACAAAGCTTTAGATGATGATCATCTTAGATTGCAGAAAACTAAAGAAGAAGAAGAAGAAGAAGAAAGGGTACACAAGTGCATTACAATCCAAGAGATCATAAGAAATTTGCCTTTAATTGGCAATGTAAGATCTAGCTAGGACCCGAATCTCATATGAATACCCCTCCCCCCTCCCTCTCTCTCTTTCTCTCTCTCTTTGACTTCATTAATTGCTTGTGTGATTCAAGTGGTGAATCTTTTATTGTGGAAAAATAGAAAGAAAAGAACAACAAGAAGAGCTTGGTGATTACAATCTACAGCAAAAATGCTTTATTACCTGAGGAGGAAGCTTCACAAAACAACCCATCTTCACCATCTCTGGATCATCTGCACCACTTGCTCATGAATCTCTGTCTGTCTTTCTCTCATGAGAGCAGAAACCATGGTCCAAACAGGTTGTGGATTGTTTGATTTTTTATTGAAAAAAAGCTTATTAGTCTCCCTCCTGCAGTGCACAATTTCCAGCAAATTAGTGCAGTCAGATTCTTAGGAAGAAGGAAGAATAGGAAAACAGATCTATTAGCAATTTCAGGAGGAGTAGGAGGAGGAGGAGTCCAACAATGTACCTTATTGCTGTAGATGGATGGGGCATGAAGATCACCAGCTAGAATAGAGAACATAGTTGCCAGAAGCCTGTGAGAGGTAATAGAACCCTTCTTCCTTCACCCTCCAACTGCAGCTGGGATTGCAATGGTACCAGGGCGCATTGGAGTGCCCAGATTGCGCATAGTTCCAGATCTGGAGGCTCTTGGGCCCGTGAACCCCTCCGTCTTTGAAGACACAATTCACGGTGGGATCCACATTGCCGCTGACGACCGTCATGCCCCAAGCGTCACCTGCTGCCACGCTCTGTACCCCGTAGTCGACATTCACTGTCGAGCAGTCCACTGTTAACGAGGTCGGTAACTGATTCTCAACACGCTCAATGATGATGAGCGATTCTGCTGTTCTCAAACTGCCATCTTGCAATACCAGAAACAACAGAAAGCAAATGACTATCAGCTGGTGGTGGTGGTGGTTCTTCTTCATCATCATGATTGTCTTCTGATCGAATTTCACTCTAGAGTCTAGATAGTCCGGATCCAAAGTACCCAACTGCTGCTACTACTGCTGCAGTTGTACTAGCTCGAGGTACTCTCTTCAACTGTTGCACCCTGCGAGATACTCTCTGAGACTAAACAAAAGTAGAAATTCGAGCTTCTTTCGCTCCTCATGGTGGTGTCACATTTATAGTGATGGAGCAGGAGGAGGAGTGAGGCGATGGAATTGCCCATGTAACAGCAGCAGCAGGAGTTCCGAACTCCCTTCCAACCCCCTTCCGAAGTTCCTGAAGCAACTTGATGTAGGTGAGAGACAACATTACGACACTGAACTCTCATGATGTGTCAGCTGCTTGCTTGCGCAGAATATCCACCACCCAGCAGAAAAAGACAAAACTAATAAGGATTGCGAAAGCAAGAATCACCAACAATGCAAAAGCATCCAAGCTGCAACCGCAGGGTCTAGCCATCAATGATCGTGCAAAAAGGATGTTCGAAATTTCTCAATCTTTACTATTGTTGCCGTAGAGGAATTTGCACTTGGATTAGCAGCAGCAGCAGAAGAGAAACACGACTGTACTTTCTTTCCATGAAATTTCAAACAGCAATTGGGTTGCGGTACGAGCAGTTCAAATGGAAATTGTCAAGCTCAGGTGGGCAGTAGCAGCAGCTGGAGCTACCACATTGAACAAACTACAAGTACATTTCTCAGCTCCTCGTTATAGCAATCATCTCCAATACGGAAGTCTCTTTTACCAGCTGCAAAGAGACAGACAAAGAAGAGGTTCATCCTTACAGCAATCTCCAATACGGAAGTCTCTTGTACCAGCTCCAAAGAGACAGAAAAGGATAGGATCCTTACAGCAATCTCCAATAACCAAGTCCCTTCTACCAGCTTGAGAGAGAGAGAGAGAGAGAGAGAGAGGTTCATCCTTACAGCAATCTCCAATACGGAAGTCTCTTGTACCAGCTCCAAAGAGAGAGAGAGAGAGAGAGAGAGAGAGAGAGAGAGAGAGAGAGAGACATCTTGAATCCATATGTCAACTACCCATGTATCCAATCTCTACCATTCCTTCTCTGTGTGAGAAAGACAGGGAAAAGAGAGAGAGAGAGAGAGAGAATGGGGGAAGACAACTAGCACACACAAGGAGGTTTCTGAGAGACACAAGGAGAGAGAAGAAAGACAACTAGTAAGGTACAACAACGAGAGATTTCTGAAAAAGAAAGAGAAGAAGAAAACATACAACAAGCACACAAGGGGATTTGAGAGAGAAGAAAGACAATTAGAACACGCAAGGAGTTTCTGAAAAAGAGAGAGATAGACAGAGACGCACAGAGACACAGAGAGAGAGAGAGAGAGAGAGAGAAAACTAGCACAAATGTAAAATGAAATGCAGTGTTATAATTAAATTAATTTTCAAGTTTTAAATTTTATGATGATTTTAACATGACTTTGAAAGGGAAGTTTTCAAAGGGTATGTGCAAAAAATAAAATAAAAACAATAATATATATAATGATAAAAGAGATGGAGGTTTTGAAAGGGTATTTGAAAAATAGTTCTAAAGGTAAGTTAATGTGCATTTCCATATCCATGTAGTTAGGTGGGTAGGGGAAGGGAGCAAAGGTAGTTAGGCCAAGATTTCAGGTCCATGTAGATGGGTAAGGGGAAAGGAGTGAAGTAGTTAGTGTGGTGCACAACATTCATGAATAGCTTGAAACCCTAGACTCTGAATAAAATCCAGAAAATTCTAAACCCTAAACCCTTCACATCTGGGAGTAGACTCCTTTCTACAAACAAACACTAGTTGAAAGGCCCTTGAATCCTTATATAGGTATTCATATGTGTTTGAAAGACCAACCATTGATCAAGCTAAATCTGCCTTTGCCACAGCTGGTGGTGGTGGCACCGCAAAATATTATCAGTGTCATGGCTACTCATTACTGCAGAAGATTTTTGTCTAAATCTTTGATTGTTAGATCCTTGTACGTCTCTACCATTCTCGTGTAGTACTCACATGGCAACAAAGGGTACCCGGCTTTATATATGGAAATTATTCACTGTCAGGTAGTCATTCTTTTAGCTGGGAAGATAAAACAGCAATTTGCTCCAAAGTATCCCAAGTGGTGTTCCAGTAATTTTTCCCAGGAGTTTTCAACTCTTCTAGTTTAGGTAGGCGAGTGGAAAAAAGCATTAAACAACTGCATGTTTCAAAGCTTCGATTATACTCCTCCAGGGTATGTATGCTAGCTCTGAGAAATCTCACAAAATCTGCACGAATTTAATCTGAGTTGGTTTTGGGTTGCTTCTTCTCACCTCTTCAATGAAGACTGTCAGCTGTATTAGAGTCGTTATATGTTTCCGCTTTGTGTAACAGTTCGTAAATTGGTGCTATTTTCTCACTTGATATGTTTTCTCCAAGTACCTGCACGAATCAAGAAACCATTAAGTCCAGCTATATCTCATCCAGGAATTTCCTCCAGAATATATAGCTATCCAGAAACATCACCACCGACCAGTGGGCAATTCACAACACACAAACCTGAAAAGACCACATGTAGAGAGGGGCCAACAAGAACAAATGAAATGACAAAGAAGCTTGATTGAGTATCTGTTTGGGTTCAGGTTGAGCATGCATCAATATGAAAAAGTAGAGTATTGTGTGACAGATGGCATGGCAAGAAGGTGTTCTTACTTGGGTTTGTGACCGGAAATACATGAATGGTGAGTACCGGCAAAAATTTGAGACCCGTGATGTGTAAATGTCTGCATACCTGGATAGAAGTAATTGTTCACAAAACATGTTTCCAATTCTTTTGTGTCAGTTCTCTCAGTGCATTCTTCAAACTTTGTGAGTTCTACAGGCACAGTCCTTACATTCTGTTAGTCCTGGAGTGAATGAAACAAAGGTTCCTTCCTCTCAACTTCAACTCTTTCTCCTCAACCAAGGTTTAGCAAAACAATGAAGTGGTAATCCAAATTGAGGCAGAATGAGATTCACTTTTCAATTTGGCGAGTGAGATGGCTCTTATCCCACAGCCCTGCTCGTGACAAATAGCCCCACCTGCAAAGAAGTATGTGCCTCCCTTAATCAGAGTTTTTTTGGTTCTGACACTTACAAACCTGCCTAGAGATCATGTCATAAGAAAGGACATGAATTTTGCTCATAGAACTGTTAGAATGTTGAAAGGACATCTGACACCATCCTCATGAGACCATTTTCCTTGGATCAACTGAAGGAGAAGATGTTAAGCCCTCAATTTCATTTCAAAAGCTTGATATGGTAATTCATGTGCCTGCTACTTGCAAGCTTGATTTCCCTGGCATATGCTAAGAAGGGAAACAAATCCACATGGAACACACAAGTCACAGGACCCTCAATTTTCCACTTAATGTGATATACCTCTAGGTCCAGATGGTCACAGGTCAGTACTGCTTGTTCTCTTTTCTAATGCCTGGTGAACTGCTTTAGATAGTGCTTCAAATGCTTAACAGATTAACAGGATTTTACAAAACAGTTTGCCTTATTGAAGGTCAATAAACTTAATTGTACAGGTGGATCCAAATGCAAAGAAATTTGCAATTTATGAACAGATCTTGGAACTCCTCGCACTTCACTCTTCATGTTCCAAAACAATGTGGTTCTGACAGAAGGAATGCTGCCTATTGTTTATATATCTAAGAGATCAAGTTTTCCATCCTGGGAATAAATTGCTCCCTTGATGCCCTGTGCAAATTTACTGTCTTCACATTGCCTGTCCATTTACACTCATGCATCAGAAGGTTCTCATGAGTCTCAACTCAATTGAAAAAGTTTGAAATGGATCTTAACCCACACAGGTCACCCCATCTTGTGTCTAAAGCCTAGACCAAGACCTTGCCAAGTGAGGAAATTTTACCTTTGGTTGAAAAGGGCTCCGTCTGCCTCCATCATTGGAGCAATCTTTTGATCAAGCCTACCCAAAAGGCTTAATAGCTTATGCATCTCCTCCACCAATTCCTTTCTTTCTACATATGTTGCTTGCAGAGTCTTCCCCCACATCCAAGATTTCAAGGTGATTCACATGTCATTTTCAGATAACCTTTGAACACCAAGGCACCAGGAAACACTATAGTAGTGGGTAAACAGGTCGAGAGAGTTTTTGTGGATAGACCTGTGCTGGATGCCCATGGTTGCGGCGCTGTAAGGCAAGTTGAAGCTGATTAAACACATCACTCACCGATTCTTTCTTGCTTATCATTTCCATGAGCTTTGCCCTATGACTCCTCCCATGTATCACTGCTTTCACCTGCAATTCCAACAACAAAGTAGATCACAGCTGGTCAGCAGAAGATAAACCAAGTGTCCACTGAAGACCCAACTGGTTGATGCAAGGAAAAAATCCAACTGAAGTTTTCTTGCACCTATGAATTGCTGCTCATAAAGCCAATCACAGGTTCAGAAAGACTGTTTTACAGGGAGCAGTATTGAGTGTCTAGTGACACATTAGGCTAACACAAGATACTTGACATGGATACTTTGCAACTGTTATGCACAAATTTTTCTCACAGGACTCCTCAACCATCTGAGTTTCTGTAATCTAGTGGATCCCTGGTTGGCATCTGGCATGCAATCATTGAAATGCACTTTGTTGTGCTGGAACCAGACTTCCCCAAGTACACCTTCAAACCTTCGTGTTGTGATCACAATTGCCTCCTACTATCTTTCTCTTTGCCCTCTAAATTTTTTCAGGTCCTCTGACGACTGTGTTTCTTTTCCAAGCCAAGAAATACCTCTCTCTCCAATTCTCGGCAGATGAGTGCTGTCCGCCATCTGAGATTCACTTTTGATTGACTGACATCTGTATAGATGTGATCACCGACATAAAGTGTTTGACCTACTTGAGAGCCAAGAGCTTTCTCCACCATGAAGGCACTGCCGCCACAATAGAGACCTCCTGTCCAAAGCCATTCAGAAACAATTGGACTTCAGTTAATCTGCTGATGAATTAGTCTACTTCTTAATGCTTCCATGTGCACTTAGAAAAAGGTCTAGGTAGACATAGTCATGAGCCATCTGGAAACAGTAACTCCTGATAAGAACATGGAAGGTGTCTAAAAGCTTAGTCAGACAGCTAGAATGAAATCTCTGCAATGAGAAAGTTCTTCACCTCTAGTGGGCTCAGTGCAGGCACGCATCAGGCCTTCCTTGGTGATGATCTCATACAAGGGGTTAAACCTCTGGAAAAACTCAGGTTTCCTGGCAGACACAATGACCTGCAGCAAACATCAGGAGCTTGAGAGAAAGTCTATTGCTTTTCAATTGCTGCACTACACGCATTCACTGTCTTGACAATCAGGAAGCAAGGTCCTCTTTGTCAAAGAATCCCTTGACAAATTGTACAATTAGCAATCATACAGACAGGGAAAAAAGAAAGACCACCTCAGCAGTTTTTCATGATCAACAGGCAATGCTGGATCGAGACTCCAAAGCATTGAAGGCTTACCATGTCAAAAAGGCCTCGCCAATTCATGCCTAGAGGTAGATATGGATCAAATGCATAAGCCATCATTTTCTCAGTGTATAAATAGTCCGAATTTGTGATCAGGAGTAGTGTTTTGCCTGACTGAACAAGGCATGAATCAGCTAGTGAGTTTTCAAACAGAACATCCTATGATAATTTGTGAACTATGTGCTAGAAGTCAGCACACTTCCTATTACTTCACCTTTCCAGAAAGCTGTAAATGCATCCTGTACCTATAGGGAGGCTAGTCAGCTGAAGAGATTATGAGGTTGAAAGTAGGCCCATAGCAACAAAGAATTTCAATTGTGAGGCCAAATTTGGATTTTTCATTTTCTGTTGCCCCAAGTACAAATGTTCATACTGGACCTTGCCACGTGGATTTATCAGCAAGACAAGGTTTTGAACAATTGACACAAGTTGACACTTTCAAAGACACATCTACAATTTGCAATAGACAGCACCATTCTGAGATCGGCAATGTCCAGAGTGCAGAACTCTGAGGTCTAGACTAGAAGCACATGGGCCAAGCCACATGTGGTGCCTACCTCCTTTTGGTCAAGGAGAGCCAATGGCAGCTCTGCATCACGCTCCACAAACTTGTCAGGATCATTGATAACTTCAGCCTGAGGAGTACAACATAAGCAACTCTTTTAACATTGCCAGACTCGGCACTTTGATCTATCCTCTCTTTGCATCAGTTGCAACTCTTGAACCATTGCACATTTTAATCATCACCACTGTCATTCTGTGTTGCATATTGATTTTCTGGTTTGGACACTTCATGATGCAATCAAAAAACTTCAAGTGACAATAGTCAAATTGGATTTGGGCAATTCCATACATACATACCTTCAGTTGACCCTCCACATGAGCTCTTAACATGGATGTTGCCACTGCCTGTAAAAGGATGTACACAGCAAAGACCCAAAATGAAGGCCTGTCAAGAGTCAATTGGGAAAATACTGCAAAGCATCATTGAAAGTTGTAGGATGAGACTAAGCACAAATTCTCTGCTTATGAAAAAACTGTCCATCCTCAAATCTTGGTATGAAGTGATTATGTTTCAATTTTGGTGCAATTCCAACAGAGAAAATACCTGAAAAAGAGTTTCGTATGCCACTTCACCCAGCTCAGGTGGGAGTGCACCATTATCAAGCCGCTCCACCATCTGCACTCTACTATAGATAAAGCACAATTAACATCCACAGGTCATTAAGCTAATCAAGAAGGAAAAAAGGTGAGAAGAAAGCTTTGACTGAGAGATTGGTGAAGCATGAAATAATATAAGCCTGCGACAGAAGACAAAGCATTTACCATCACCATCACCATGAAAGACCAAATGCTTCATGTAACGTTGTGACCATTGATACCCATGCTTAGTTTGGAAAGAGCAGAATAAGTTTAAGAACTAGATAAGTGGAGGGAAAAGGAGTTGGTAACAGAATGGTAGGCACCTTCCCAGGGTCCTCACTTCAGTGGTGTGACTCACCTTAACACTAATGACTTCACAAGATGTCCAGATTCACCTTCAAGAAATTTCTTATCACTCAAGCAGAGTTTACCCAGATGTTACACTCCATCAAAGCAGGAGCTTCATGTTGAGGCTTGACACTTGACTAATGGGAAGTAGCATGAAAAGGTGTGGGGACACGGTCTTTGACTCCTTCCTTGGGATGCAGCACTGTGGATATTGCATCAAAAGTGAATGGTCCTCTTTTTCTCCACACACATTAGCATTGGTACTCTGCCTTGTCTCTTGCCTCTATTTAGTGTTCAAAATTTGAATCACTCTAGTGGCACGACCATTGTGCCAAGGTGCTTTAAGGCTTTCTTCAGTGCCTTGGACACTTACAGTTGCACATTCCTCTCCCATTTAATACTTTTAGTTCTCCATGACCCAGATTTCAAAGAAATATCGCATCACCCCATAACAGTTCACCAATAATTCAGATTGTTTCCATTTCCTAAAGTCAACAATTCTAGAATATCACCTCTTGGACATTGTATTAGTTCATCCTACCATCTTAGCTTCATATCGGCCCTTCAGCCAAAAGTAGACACCAAACTTCAGCAAGTTGACAGGTTTACAACAACCCAATGAAGAGTCTTCCAACACCAAAAGATGGATAGACTCCAGGGCAGGTTGATTGCTTTCACAATTCAAGCATATTTTTTTCAAGCACAGGATATACATCAATATTTCATTTCCTAATCATCTGCCATGGAACTAGGTGAAACTGACAAATATTCAAGGATATTTCAGTTCTGAATCATCTGCAGTGGAACTCAGTGAAACTAACACTCAACCAACTATTTCTCTGCTTCAAACACTTTCTGGACATATGTGCATCCCAATTGGAATAGAAGGAATATTCAATCCTAATAGAAGTACAGGGTGGAAGAATTGGAATCTCTTCCTTATCTGCATTTACTTCATCCCTTCCCCTGCCAAGCCACAGTTGCTTGTGCAAATACTCCCCTCTTACTGAGGTTCACTTCAAATCTCCACACATTGGCACAATTAGCCCCTTGGGGATGACTTATCCCCTAACACCATAATCATCTGCCTATGAGGGCCAGGATGATAGATGCTCCTACATTCCATCCATAGCCTTCGGCTTCAGGCTGCAAGGTTTCTCTCAACATGAGAGGATAGCAATGCTCAATTTGAGAAAAGAACAAAAGAAAATCTGTGTACCTGCATGCATATGACAGACTCAGATATAGAGAAAAGGGTGTTGAGGAACTCCCAACGACTATCATTTCGTAAGTTCACCAGTTCTTCTCCATAAATTTCACTGCACCCAGCTATCCAGATTTAGACAGGTTCAAGCTGTAAATTTAACTTCTACAACCAAATGAACTGAACAGTTGCAGAGCAGTGCTTTCTTTTGTGAGTATGAACAAAAAATACAATTGCCCAGCAGCCTATGCTTAAATATTCTAGAGCCAGCTTGTAATAAATCCAAATCGTGTACCTAAGTAAGGTTGACTTAAAAAGCTCAAGGCCAGACCTTATAGCATGACTTGAGAGCATCTTAGTCCCATGCATGGCACGCTTGATTTGTCCAAAGCGATCGGCTTTTACTAAGTTCCCCTTTTGCTTGTCCAAAATTAGACCTCTAATCACCTTGCATGACACAAAGCACCATGAAATTTAAGTTAGAAGACTCTTGACCCCTTTGGATCACCAAAGAGACACTTAATTTCTTGTTCGCAGAACAGCAGATTATTGTTATTGCCACAAGCCACAAGCCACAAGATAAACACTTGGTTCTTGGCAGAACAGCAGATCATTGTTATTGCTCTTTTCCAAGCAATGGTTTCCAACTACATAATTGATTTGCAACGGCTTGCTTAATTCCTCAAGCCTAAAAAGTAATCTGGTGATTTTCATGGACTGTTTCAGGTGAAAATATGACCTATTATTCTAAAAAGCAACTTCATGAAAAACTACATTCAGTGTTCCAGTCTCACGATTGAATTTCCTAGTTCAAGTAACATTCCCCTTGGACCACCAACTACTCCCAAGTTGGCCATGAGCCCTACAAGAAGCAAATTATTTTGTGTTTACACCTTGATTACATAACAACCTAGATGAATCATACATTTGGTGAAGTTTTGTGAAATTGATTGGGGATTAGGAAGTGACAGTGTACTAAATCATTGTCAAAACTAAGTCCATGCACGGGATAGCCCATCAAGTGAAGATTCTTCAGCCCATATTCATATGCACGCCCTTCCCAAGCCTGCCACAGACTTAAAACAAAAAGTCCTGCCATCAATCTTGATTCTCCTTCAAACATTGACAAAGGAAATGGCCATGAGGATAGTTGTACAGGATTTGAGAACCAAAATGAACTGACTTTGTATTTCTTCTGCAGACAAATGTCATCTAGCACAAACATTAAGTGAGCTTATTTTCATACTTGCCATGTAGCCTTATTGACTGAGACTTTGGCATGCCTGGTCAAAGATCATGTATGCTAGAGATAATGGTGTTGTTTTCACCTTCACATTGTAGTGGATGAGGGTGTAATCCATGTCATATCCAATAGTAGTGATTGTACGCAAATTTAGTGTACGGCTGCAAAAAATTCCTCGTGATGGTCTTCCATGTGGGTACTGTTTCTGCATACAAAAGCAAGAGTAGTCTCTCAGCATCACTCAAATGCACCTGCTTTCAGCACCCCAATTGATTATCACAGTCTCTCCTGTTTCCTCCTTCGTTGTTTAGTGAAGACAAGGACCCTTGCTGATTGAAGATCCCTTCGAACTTAGAGATGAAGTATAGCTTGATAAGAGCACCAAAGTGCTTACTGAAATTTGCAGCTTCTGTAGATATGCCTCTGCCTGCTGTGTTTTCATTGTTGCAATCTCTGTACTTGAGTCCAATCCCTCATTCTCTAAAGCCATGAAAAGAGAGGGGGGTTTACAAGTATTAAGAGAAATATAACAGTACATACAGTATAAGTATTGCAGTATGAATAGAAAATAAGTCTGATGGCACGAAGACTATGCATTGATGGAAGGATGAGCTCGCATAGTGTCAGGATCGGACCAGGAAAGCGGGTACTATGAACATTGTATGCAAAGGAACATCTCTCACCAAAGTCTTCAAAATAATCTGATCTGTTGAAGTTCTGACTTGGGTTTTGATTGGGGTTGTCAGTTGCTGCTGCTTCTGCAAAGATTGGATCCAAGATAGCCTTGTCTTCAGGATCATATGATGCTTGCCTCTTTTTCCATGCATCTTTCTCTTGCTCCCACATATCTTTTGTGCACACCAATTTGAAACCACCCAAGTACCAACCAGGGTAAGACACTAGAAAGAGAACTACAATTGCATGCAAAGTCCTTAATTTTAAGTTGCTGTAACACAGAGTTTCTAATTCCTACAGACTTCTTGCAGCGTTAAATATGTACAGCACAAGTTCAGTGGATATCATACTAATACCCAAGATTGTTGCAGAAGAATTCAGATCACAATGGGCCATGAGGACTCTGTTTCACAACTCTCCATCACATATACAGCTCTTTCAGAGTTACCAGAACTGGGAGTACAAGAGAAATGCATTTACCAACATTATGTGCTTGCAGGGAGAAAATCAGTGAAGAAGATGCAGTCAATTTTAGTACCAGGAGCACCCCCTCTTTGGGGAACAACAGCTCCATTTGCAACAATTGGGCCTCCCTCGTCTTGCTGATTTTGCAGGGACAATCGTGAGCTTGGTAGATGCAACATCTGTCTGGTTGATTCATGAGCTTCTTGCTCATAATATCCTATAAAAATGCTTCTACACCAACAGCAGGAACATTAGATTTGTTCGCCGTATGAAGATCATCAGGTGCTAATGAATGAACAGTGCTTTAAGTTCCTTCACCCCCATGTTTTCTCCACCTTCTGTATAAACTAGTGTAGATATGTATCTCCCATCAGAAGCAATAAGATCATGTTAGGAAAGAGGTTCATGCTAAAAGAAACAAAAAGACATTGTGTCTACTGACAGATTGTAAGTTCTGGTGTCTCGACTCCAAAGGAGCTGCAGTCTCTTTGCAGAGGTCTTTTTTAAGCCATTATTAACAAGGCCAATTTAGTTGCTTGCAGGGTAGCTACAAGCCCACCACTAGCCTATTAGGTTGCTGGTTTAAGGCAAAACAGCATATACGTAATGTTATTCTATTCAAGAATAGGGTACAAGAAACACCTTGCTGGGAAGAAGGAGCAATTGATGGAGAATCCAGAGGTGTCAAGGGAGATGGGAATTGCCAGTGACAATGAGTCTTAACATTCAAGGGAGATGGAGTTCTGTCTCCTGGATTGCCTTGTCCTGGGTACAGTGAATGTGACAGGAGAGGTGGATTTGACAGAATTGGTGCTGAAGGTTCATTTGTTGACAGTGTGTGAGCTCTCTCCCTTGTGTATTTTGGGTGCACAGAAATACTTTTCACTGACAGCACTGGACTTTGACCTGAGGGAACTCCCCTACTTCTCAAAATTCTCAAAGTGGGTGGAGCTCTGGAAGAGGGTTTGGTTCTCTCCCTTTGTGTGCCTTGCCGTGGGGTATAGTCCTGTAATGAAGAGGTGAAGCTTCTGCAAGGAGTTGTTGGAATCTTGTTTTCTGCCATTGGTGCAAACCTCTGCTTGTGAACATCCTGCATTCCACCAGAAGAGGCCTTTGATGGAGATGCTGAAACCCTCTTCAAGGGAGCTGTTGTCATGGAACAACCTGGTTTCAACAATTTCTCATTCTGAGGATTTTGCCATATCATGGGAGAGGCAGCATAAGGTGAGCCAGGAGACATAAGCCTTGATGAAGGCTGAGATTTGGAAGGTGCAGAAAATAAATTTCCATTTCTGTCAGCATCTGACTGTGCCAAAATGAGCCCATATCTTGATAGAAATGAGCTTCTTCTTCTCTCCCCTCCATTGCATTGTTGTCCAGCAGACTGAGCTCTCCGAGTACTAGTACCCATGAGCCCCTTCCTCTGTGAACTGCCTGTCTGTGGTGGAGCAAGAAAAATGACAGGTCCATGTTCTTGACCACAAGTACATTGGCTTGTCTTCGAATCACCAACCTTCGAAGGCCTAATTGACTTAAGACAAAGACCTCGAAAGACTGGAGCCTGTGCAACAATCCCAACAGCCCTGTTGCTCGGCTGCTGTGAAAGCAAGGGCAGCCAGCCCTGTCTCTGAAGCTCCATTAGCCAGTGTGAATGAGAAATTCTCTTCTTCCTGTCCTGGCCCTGCTGCTCTCCAATGCTCGGTCTCCTGTGATTCCTACCCTCACAGGAAGCAAACTGGAAAATTGATGGAATTGTTGGTTGCATGGAGAGGCCTGGAAGGATGATGCCCAGGGGTTGGTTGCCCCTTTGTGTCACCACAACACAATCCAGCTTCTCTTCACCACAGTCTCTGCCTGATGAACTACACTGCAATCTGCCATGTAGCCATTGCTTAACCTATCATCACAATGTCAGTCTATCTGACTCCTACCAAGATTCAAACCAAACAAGTACACAGATTCAATTCATTCCCACTATGTGATCAAAACAATGTGTTCCAATTCAAATCTTAGCATCTTTTGGAACAAGTTTCTGTCTCACAATAGATTTTTCTTATGAAAAAAAAGAGTTCATGCATGAGAAAAAGGGATGGAAAAAAACCACAAGGTTTTGTAGATGTTTCTTACCAGTGACGCTATTGATCGACTCCTCGCCTCGCTGCCAATATTTTTTTCCAACCGGTCGCCATTCTCTTCTCGACTTCAAATGCTTCTTGACTGTATCGCAACAACGGCATGCGCGAGAATCCTTTGTTTACTGCGCAATTGATGTTGAACTTCTCTCGCTCCAAATTGTGGAGATCGAACGCCATAATTATCTTCTCGACTACAAATACAGTTTTTCCCGACTACAGATCGCACCGTCTCATGAACAAAAAAAATTACGATCCTTCCGCAAACGGAATCAAGCAAAGGAAAGAAAGAAAGACAAAAGAAGATTGCATGAAGAAAAAGGGAGAAAAAAGCCACAAGGATTTGAATGTTTCTTACCACGCTATTGATGAGCCTTTTCTCTCGCTGTGCAAATGTGTTTCGACCGCCAAAATTTTCTTCCCGACATCTTCTCGATCACGGCAAATTTACTTCTCTACATTGCAGCAATTATCACGATGTTCAAAAAAAAATCCTTCCAAAAACAGAATCAAGGAAAGGAAAAGAAAAGAAACAGATGTAAGTCTTCCTCACTGGGCAAAGATCTCTTCATCCTCAGGACTCCCCGACTCCTCCTAGACATTGAGTTCCTCAGGTCCGATCTCTTTTTCTTCTTTTTAAACTCTTCAATCCTCACTTCCCTGCATATGACTAAAATCATCACACAAAAAAATTCCTCGACGTCAAGCTTCTCAAATCACCAAAAAACATCACCACAAATACACGAATTGTGGCTCGCAGATCTGACAAGAAATCGCCGTCGAAGAATTGCGGAAACAAACGAAGGAGGAAGAGTGGCGCGACGGGTTGGCGGAGAAAGGGGCGGGGAACGTTCAGCTGAACCCGGGCAAGAATGGCGGGTGACAAGGGGGGTCGCCCGGTGCGCCCGCCCGCCCACCTGCCCGCCCAGGCGGGTATTTGACGAGTACCTAACTTACACCTTATGACCTTAAGGCGGGTATTTGACAAGAAGTTGCGACGCGGGGTAACTGGCTTGAGAACCTGGCTCGAGATTTTTTAATTTTTTAATTTTTAATTTTTTTTTTCATTCATTTTATTTGTGGGGGAAAAATAATTTCAACCTTGGACCTTTGGTTAGAAGGGAGATTCTAACCACTACTGCTACATCATTTTATTTTTTGGTCCCAAAAATTCAAATAAAGCTTTATTTAATTATTTTTTTAGCTTTATTTGAATTTTTTTGAGACAATTTTTTTTAAATCCACAATTACAAGATAATTCCATTTATGAAAATGCAATAAATGTCAATAATTTTCCTTTTGTGGGTGTCAAATAATGTGGACCATTTACTAACATTTCAACAATCTAACAAAAAAAAAAAAAAAAACATTTTTTTAATTTTAAAGCATTGATATTTCCATATTTCTTAACAACAATTGTTATTAGTTTACCAAAATGATTATATTATAAATAAATAATAATCTTGAAAACAAATGGTGAAATATCCATTGTAATTAACATCAAATTG
>Ga0209208_10003192_pt1 | contig 23596 bp, 16 predicted proteins | sample S1TSphfallax_3_FD_187694 | JGI IMG/M metagenome (GOLD analysis project Ga0209208, IMG submission 187694) | Host-associated microbial communities from peat moss isolated from Minnesota, USA - S1T2_Fd - Sphagnum fallax MG (SPAdes) (version 2) | ecosystem: Host-associated > Plants > Peat moss >...
ACTTTTGGTTATTTTAACTTATTTCACCTTAGGCTATTTTCAGCTATTGTAAGTTTTTTTTGTCTATTTTATGTTATTTTTGGCTATTGTAAATTATTTCAATTTAGAATACTTATAGCTATTATAAGTTATTTTTTACTATTGAAAATTATTTCACTTTAAGTTATTTTTTTTTATTATAAATTATTTCACCTTAGATTATTTTTGGCAATCTTAAGCAATTATAATATATGGCTATTGGTTGTTCTTTTATTAGTGCTATTAGTGGTTATTAATGGCTATTGGTACCTATTTTATTTGTGGCTATTAATGATTTTTAGTGGTTATTATATTAATAGTTATTGGTGGTTATTATATTAATGGCCATTAATAGTTATTCTATTGGTGGTTATTAGTGGTTATTAGTGGTTATTCTATTGGTGGCTATTAGTGGCTATTATATGAATGGTTACTGGTGGCTATTATATTAATGGCTACTGGTGGCTATTCTATTAATGGTTATTCGTGATTAATGTATTAATGGCTATTGGTGGTTATTTTACTAATGGCTATTTGTGATTAATCTATTAATGGCTATTGGTGGTTATTCTATTAATGGATATTCGTGGTTATTCTATTAATGGCTATTGCTGGCTATTTTATTAATGGTCATTGGTGGCTATTCTATTAATGGTTATTAATGATTATTCCACTGTATGCCATTGGTGGTTATTAATGGCTATTTTATTAATGGTTATTAATGGTTATTATATGTTATATTATTGGTGATTATTGTATTATAAATTATTGTTTGATATTCTATGTTATAATATCATAGGCTATTGGTAGTTATTATATTGTAGGGTATTTAAAATTATTTTTCATAGGTTATTATTTTATATTCTAAGTTATTTTTACCTTAGGTCATTATATTTTGTTTTAGATTATTTTAAAGTTATTATGCTTAGGATAAAATAAGTTATAATAACATTAAGTAGAATGACCTTGAATAATTTAAAGTATAACTTCAAATAACATATATTAATTTTAAAATAAAATAACCTAAGGTATAGCTTAAAATTAGTTGAATAATTTAATTTTAAATAATTTAAAAGCTTATAATAAACTAGTTTAAGATATTTTAAGGTAAAATAACATATTTTAATTTAGGGTACAATAATTTATAATAGCCTATAATAACATAAAATGTAAGTTAGAATAAGTAAAATAACTTAAAATAATATAAGGTATATCATAAAGTAACATAGATAGAATATTTTTAAAAACATAAAAATAAACATATTTGTTATAGTAAATTGTACTAGTGAATTATGTTAACCAAAAATGAAACATGATGTCTACATAGTGATATTATATTGAATAACTTTCATAAGGTGAAATCAGTAAAATGCAACGAAGTTATTTCCCTTTTAAAGTCCCATAGTGATTTAAGCTAGTAAATTACACCCCACTTTGGTAGTAGTGGGTGTGAGTACAAAGATAGGAACCAAAAACCATGTCGAATAGGGTGAAAATTGTGAATATTTTTACTTTTTTTTTTGACATTTTAAAATTATGTTAATCATTCCAAGTTGTGCTAAATGATTAAATTGAAAGTTGAGGAATTAAAATTTGGGTTTTGGTTTTTTAAAAAGACGTTTGAACTTGAATAGGTATTATGTCAAATGTGGTTAATTTTACAAAGGAATAGGTAAAGGATTATTATAATAACATAATTTTGATGGTAAAAAAAAAAGATGATAGCAACCTACTACCCAAGTTCAAAAAACATTCATAATTTATATGGAATTTAAAATTTAAAATTTTCAAAAGTCCTTTACCACATGTAAATGGGGTGTAATGTCATAATATACATAAAAAAAAGGTTGTATTTTATGATATTAAAAAAAAAGAAATCTAAAGCAATTAACATATTTTTATATGATTCAAAATTATGATAAACTTTCAAAATGAAATGTAAAATTTTGTAGAATTTACACACTTTGAAAAAATCATATTTATTAAAAAATGATTAACACAAAACATGTGATCTATTGGGGCAACTATATGTATTTTTAATAAAAAGGTTCAAAAGATTTCATTCAAAAATTCTTTCATATGAAAAAATACAAAAGGACTAAAAAAAATTCATAGTCCTTTTATAAAGTAAATCCATTGGCTCCTATCTATGTACTTGCACCCAATGGACCATCCCAAAAGTTCTAAAAAGAGGAGGAATTGACTTTCTTCTTATGGTTTGCATTGTTGTTATTATTTTTTATATGAATTTTTCATTTATTGATTTTTTAAGGTTGTTTGTTTTATCTTACAAGGAGGTGGCCACCATGGCTAAAAGTTCAAATTATATTTGAATATTCAATAACTTTTATTTTTCTATATTAATAGCCAACAACTTTGTGGCCAGAGGTGTAATTTGTAAATTATCATCAAATTTTTCAAGTTCTTTTGCTGCAATTATCATCCCAGTAATCAAAAAATGTAATTTGTCTTTCAAGATCTTTTGATGTGGTAAACATCTTGCCCCATGGTCTATGAAACTACATGTTCATTAGATGAACTTGATGAAAAACTAAATTATACAAAAATCTCAAAGTTTTGAAATTTTGAAAGAAAAAGTTGCAAGGAAAAAGGCTAAATTTTTTAACCATTTGACAAAACAATTATGTTCAATGGGTCCAAAATGTCTAGCTTTAGGTGGAGTTCACATGTGCAAGAAGTAATCTTGTTAAAAAATAAGATTGAAACTCATTTTGGTATTTTTTAAGATTTTCTATGTTTTTGGTTATAAACCAAATTATTCATACATAATTATGTATGAATGTGAAAACTCACCACCGTCACATGAATTATTTTAAATTGAACTTTCAATTTTTCTCACTTAAATTTGTTTCAAGTAAATGTTATTTGCAAAAAAGTAACCCCACAAAAATCCTAGAGTCTTTTTTTCTTTTTTTGGAACCCCAACCATGAATAAGCCCCCAATTCTTAAATGATTGTAACTTATTCTACATTAATGTTATTATCTTAATGTAGTCTTTAGTCAAACATTCATTGTGGTTTTTCAATTTTAAATGTTCAAATCATTGTATTTTGATTGTAACGATTCTACCTTCGTGGTAGCTTGTTCTCCATGTGAAACCTTTAAAACTAAAGTTTTGTTCATTGATTACACTTTAGCCATCTACCCCTTCATTGCGACTAGTTCTTTTTCTATGTTTTCACAACTTATTGAATTGTAATTAGTTTCAAACCATGAGCCTAGAGTTGATTACTGATTTTTACCAAGTTCATTTGGATTTGTTGATTTTCTAGATTTAGGTTGGCTAAGTTTTCCAAAATTTGTGACCAATTTTAAGCTTTGGCAATGACTTGAGCAAAAAATTCACCTATCCACTTCAATTCATCACTAAAATGGTTCTAGGTGATAAATACACAAGTTTAGGAATTATTTGAGACGATTTTGAACTAACAAGTTCAATGACCTGAACAAATTCAAAATCAAGTTCAATTGTTTCTACAAGTTGTGTTACATGTTCAAATACAATAGTGGTGACAAGTTCAACTTTAAAAACTTGTTCTTCAACTTCCAAGGCTCAACTATTTTTTCCTTCCAAACCCAATTTTTGCAATTTCCTTCCAAAATTCAGTCAAAAATCAATATCTTCCACACCTTAGCTCTGAAAATTGTGAAATAAACTCTATTAAATCAGACTCGCCAAAGGCTTCCAAACAACATGAACACCTCCAAATTCCAATAAATTTTTCAAATTCGATTTTATTGGTTTAACGATCAATAGCTTCCACACTTTAGCTCTAAACAGTCTCAAACTAAATAGTTGTACCTCTCTGCTCATCGAGAGCTTTCCAAAGATACCAAGAGCGCGGCATGAAGCGACATGGTTTAGAAAATCTCAGTGTGACAAACAAAACAAAGTACCTTGCGTCATACATAGATTTTGACATCGTCAAATCAAATGAGAGATCTATAGATCCTCTATAGATGATGACTGTGTCCTGGTGGATGAATGATTCATCATCCACAAGGATGGGGGCACAACTCGTTACCTAGTCTCGTTGTTCCCTCTTGCCGCTTCCCTGTTCCCTCTTGAAGCGGCACGCGGAGAGAGAGAGGCAAAGCGCGCAAGGAGTGGAGAAGAGGAGGTGTAGATCGATCATCGCAAGGACAAAACTAGAGTGGCGTTGAAGAAGAAACCAAGACTGGGGGACACACAAGGATGAGTGAGGCACATACCCCACCCAAGTTGTTTGTGAACAAGCCCAAGAAAGGCCTGCAATCTCCGGGTACAAAACCCCTTGTCGGATGATGCGGTTGGCATTTATTTTGCTTGCTGTTCACAGACCACACACATACAGCAGCAGCAGCGTTGTTCTTGGTGCAGGTTTCATAAAAGAAGCCATGGTGTCTTCTTTGGTTCTGAGTCAAAAGAGTGCACAAAGTAGTTATAGTTCATGATGGGTTTAATGTGAGCAGCAGCAGATGTATTGTACAACTTCTTTTGTTTCGTTTCTGGGAGTTGTTATGAGTAGAAATATTGCAAAGCATTCTTTTGTGGGAATGCGCTGTTGTGGTACGGAAGATGCTCAATATCACGATTTGTGCGTTGGGCTTGATCAGGTGGGGAGAAGGGAGATCCGGTGCCATCGGCGACCGTGCGACAGCCGACCGCAACACCTTTGAAGAAGGCTTCCCTCTGGAGTCGGTACAAGGGAGCAGCTGGGGCTCTTCTATTTGTCAACCTCGGAATTGGCGGTAACGTGATCTCAACCTCTTGAAATTCTGTTCTATCTTTTCCTCCACTTTGTATATCGGCTCCCAAGTTTCTCCAGGGTGTGAGCGTTTTTTTTCACACCTGGGCGAATGCTGTACAGGAGAAATATAGGGCAAGACAAAAAATGATGATTTCAGTAGCACCTTGTCTGTGGCATTTATTCTAGTGCAGTCTTCTCAAGATCATCATGCTACAGGATCAATGATTTAGTGTCTGTCCAGTTGGGCTCCAACTTGCTTCTGTCTGATTGCCTCTCTTTGTCTGTGAGCAATCAAATGGGCACCTGTGTTGTCACGATCAGAAATCAGGGTTTGTTCTGCACTAGTTCTTGAGATCAATCAATGCAAAACGACCTTATCAATGTGATATTAACAAGCTCTCAAGAGGCTTACCTGGTTCAGATTGGACATCCCTTCCTTTTGTCACAGTGAGGTCTGCATAGACAGTTTGTGCATCTCTATGCCTTAGGGTTAGATTCTTACTTGTAGATGCACAAACGAGAACGAAATGATGCTTAACCCTCACAAGCATGTTGCAGCTTGAATATAAATATAGTGCTGACCTCTATGTTGGCTATGTGTTTTTTGTTTCAAGTGCTAGCCAAAACCATGATTAAGTCTTCCCAATGCTGCTGGGAATGTGACAGAAACTTGGGATGCAGATTCTGGATAATTGTTTGCCTGAAATTTCAGCAGATCATTATCTACTTATCTACATCCCCTGTGCAGTGCTGGTGAAGTCAAAGTGTGGACTCATTGCACTACTAGGCACTGCTACTCATGGCGAAGGTGATGTTCTGGTACTTAGTGAGTCGTGCTAAAAAGGTTATGGCCACACTCATTCTTCTCTTGTTAGTTTTGGTTTTTCTGGAACTGACACACTGGTCACATTCAAAGTGTTATTGTTGGGTTTTTTCTGCAATTGTATAGATATGCTGTCAAGGTATGAAGCTAAAATCTTTTGCAAAATGGCTTCCCCAACTGGCAAGAACACAACATATTAGTAATGGTGAAAAGGAGTGCAAAGCCCTGACAGTCCAGCGGTCTACTGAGACTATGCATGCAAGTTACTGGTTTGTCTGCCTTAGGGCATGCAAGAGCAAACCAATTTGCTTACTTACATGTACCTGACAGAATGTCAGATGTCCAGAGTCCTTGTTTCACTTCTCTGTGTGTCTCCTGCTTAACAAGTCTTGATGGGAAGAATGCATCTGTTTCAAGTCATAGTTTGACTTTATACTGATCCCAGGTTAGTGATTGTATGAGTTTTTAAGGGTTTGTATTCCTTTTTGCTATCTGCATGAATTTCTGGGTTATGTGATTTTCAACTGTGAAATGGCCCAACACAACATCTCAGGTTATGGGTTCAATTTACCACTTTACCATACTTACAATAGCCAACCCAGCTAAAGTAGGGGCTGGTGGGTAAACCAACTTCCATAGAGAAAGGTGGGTGCCTAGGATTTAAACCTTGGGGAAGATCATGCAACCTTTTTATGCTGGCTAGACAGTCTCCACGCTCTCGGATGCAGTAGCCTTGGGGTCAGTATTCTCTCTACCATACTTAGTAGCAAACTTTGTGTCATTCCACTTTCCTCTGGTCTCCATGTGTGGTATTGTTGTCTTGTTTGAAATATAATGTGACAAACAGTCGGAGCACACAATCTGTCTCCTTGCACATCATCATTGTAATATTATCATTTGGATGATGCAGCATATGTGTTGTTTGGGAGGAGGCCAAATCCACAGACAACAGAGAAAGCAGCTGATACAGAACCTGAGGCTCAGATAGCAAAGCCACAAGAAACTCCTCAACAAGCACCTTCCACCATTATGGCCCCTACAAATACACCATCTCAGGAATGGGTCCCACCTCCACCACCCCCACCCAAACCAATTGTATCCCCTGAGCAGCAACGTGAAATATTGCAGTGGATTCTTGAAGAGAAGAGAAAAATCAAACCCAGAAACAAGGTGGAGAAGGTCCAGATCAATGAGGAGAAGCAGTATTTGAAGAAGCTTATTAGAGGACAGGAATTCCCTGTTCTATCATGAGTCTTGCACATAGAGGTTACTTGGCTTGGCAGTCATAAAGTCAGTGGGTTTTGTAGGTGCTGTTTGTCAAGGTCAATGCTGCTCTCACTTTTTTTGATGCAGGACCTCCTAACAGGGAGCTGTTGTAGTGATTGGATTCAATGGTCTAGTCATTCATTCTGGCACAACTGTACACAACAGCATTTTGGAAATCAAAGACAGGTGTTCAATGTGCTGATTGAGTTTGTTCGGGTATATGAGTAACCATTTGCTCTATGCCATCTGCTTCGCACAGAGAAGGCTGGAAGACAAGTATCAGTATTTGCTGCTGTTGGATATTGATAGCCCATCAAGAAAAATCTGAAATTCTGATAGCCCAACGCCATTTTGTGATGCAGTCTAAAAGCAAAGCACACTCTTACACTTGATCTTTGAAGATCTTCTTTGACATTAATCAGACAACAATGGTGGCATACTCTGGACTGGACCTCTAGAGAAGCACCTCCATCAAGAAAACCATTGGTGTCCTATTTTGCAAGCTCTGAACTGTAGGCTCCTGTTACTGAGGCCCTGTAGATGATGCAAGTTTTTGCTGCTACTTCTGCAGATACTTTTTCACCCAACCACTTTCATATGGCTGTATGCACTTCCTGAGCTTGTTGTTGGGTTTGCCACCTTTGCGGTCTGAATTGCCCAGACTGCTGCTCATATTTAACAACCACATTAGACCAGCTTGGTAGCTCATCAGCAAAGGCTTGCAAGCTAATCAAAGATAATGTCAAAAGTGGGGCCAGAAAATTTCTTGATGTTGACCTAACCAAGAGATTTTATGGTGTCCAACGGCTTGCAGATATCACAGAAATATCGATGCACTTGCGGAGAAAGATCCACAAACTACACTTTGATGGGAACTGTTTTGTCAGTTCTATCAAAATCAAAACAGACATGGCCACCATGATCACAGTCATAACCAGTTTTGTACTGGTATATAGGGAGCAACCTAGGTATATGGTACTGGTATGTATACCGGTCATACCAGTCTAGTATCACCTGAGGCAATACCAGCCTCAAACCAGTACCAGACTGGTATGGACTATGACCTTAGATATTACCACCTATATAGACTGATGGCCAATCCCGAGCTACAGAACCCCCACAATCCTCATTCCACCGTTGCTGTAATGCAATAGTTTGAGCAAAATCCAATCAAGGCCAATTGCATTGACCACAATTTATAGTTTGAGCAAAATCCAATCAAGACCAATTCCATTGACCACATATTTTAACATCTGATGCAAGTTTTCCCCCCCCCACCCCACATACAATGCACAGAATGAAATGCCATTCAATCTTGGAAAGAAACAGCACCAGACAATTCAATTTGTTTCCTTTATATCATTCTTATCATATTCATTTTTGTAAAAAACCCTAAACCCTAACCCTAGGCCATGGGAGAAAGAAGGCACAACATTCTTGTGACACTTGTCCTTTTCATGGCCATCAAACATGTGATTACAAACATTTGGTTATTGCAGCAACTTGTCATAAATGAACAATGTGTTGCATTGGTGATGACATTTTCTTTCATCATGGAAAGAGGAAGTTTGAAGAGTAAAATGATATGAAGCTATGAAAAGCAAGGTGCTTTATGGAACAACACTCTTTGTTGCGTTTTTCAAATATAATGTTTTGGCAATATATGAAGATAAGTTCAACCACTTTCAAGTATTTATGATAAGTACTAGCTCCTAAAATTGGTAAAACAAATTTGCAAACATGAGGGCTCATATTCCAATAAAAACTAAACTTGCAATTACACTTTCAAAATTGGGGAGTGAAAATATTTTGTTAGCTTGTAATGCAATTTATGAATTAATCATTGGTACAACTTCAATAATTGTTAAAGAATGTTATACACCAATTAAAACCATTTTGAAACCATGAATATCCAAAAGACAACACAAGCAAAAATAAAGACAATTGTAATATAATTTGAATAAACATAAAATACCTTGTGTACTTGAAGCCATGGATGGTAGTCACATATCAATCATTGCCCTTCCTAGGAATGTGGTTCTTAATATTGTCCAAAAGGATTCTATCAATTGTAACTATTACACTTGGATGATATTTTTTCAATCCCCTTTCATCCATATGTTTGAAACTCAAACACAAATAAACATGTGGTAATATATATATATATAATCATCCCTTCTATAAGAAAATGAAAAAAAAACTATGAAAGATATAAGACACATATAATGTTTGAATTTGGTAAAGGTTATATTAATGTCTTCCATAGAGGTGAAAACCAAAGTGATTTCATTATTCTTTGTTTTTTCTCGAAGATAATGGTATTGAAATTTTATGTGTTTGAATTAAACATGAAAACATAGAATTTTTCTTAATTTGATAATGGTGGATTAATTATCAAAAAATATAATAGTATCACCTTGTTGAAGAAATCAATAATCATTCAAGAATTAACAAAACCGTCAAAAACTTTTGTGGCAACAATTGCAAAAATGTATTTAACCTCATTTAAGAAAAGAACCATTATAAATTGCTTCTTTCTTTGCCAAGAAATTGGACTTTCATCAAGCATAAATGCATATTTCAAGTTAAATGACAAGAATTTGTCCAACCATGAAGGATTAAAGGAGTGTGCAAAAATATTGACCCCCATATAAAGACACCCATGGTACAACTTCAGTATTGGAATATCCTTGTGACACTTAACCAATGTGTGAGGTGTTAAGGGTATAAATTCTTATGTTAATTAATGCCATGGGCATCTTAGTAACTAAAAGATTACTAGTGGTAGTGGTTTATCGTCTTTACTAAAGGATGAAATTAATGGAATTAGGTAGACGAATGGTTGTTGGTAATCCACTAATCACATGGAGATTTCTAGGAAGGATAAAGATTGGTATTTGTCATCCAACCAACCAATGGGATGTGTGGAAGGAGTAGGATAAGGATAAAAAAAAATTATTTTCATGGAACGCATGTGGACCTTGTGTGATATGGGAGAAGGGGGATTAAAAGGAAGATAAAAGGGGATTATGAATCATTGCTTTGTATTCAAAATATCATGATTATAAATTGGATGTGACTAAGAGAGTACTTTTAAGGAAGAAATGTGTAGGTGACATTGTAGTGAGAGGAAGAGAGTATGGAAGTAAAATGTACTCTTACGATTACAATGGAAAATGGTTAATGTATTTTCATGGCTCTTTGTTGATGTTTTTTGTTCTATTTAAATATGAGGGAAATATAGGGATAATACATACTAGGATTATATAAAGTTTTGTTGTATTCATATATTAGTTATGTGTTTGTTTTATAAGATTGAAATATTATTTATTCTTTGTGATAATCTCTAAAATAAAAAATACACTTTGCCACAAGATGGTAGCTACCATTAAAAGGTAGCAACAAGGAAGTAGGCTTGAGATTTGAGGTTTGTAGGGAAGGTAATGTTGTTGCAAATGGTAAGCAACACAACTAAAAGGTTTGCAAGGGGGCTATAGATAGTAATAACAATATATAAAAAATATGTAAGTGTTATAGATGGTAAGCACAAACCAAAGGAGGTCTTCAGGTAACTATGAGTCTTATTTCAAATTTATAAATGACAATATGTGTAGGACAATAGTTGTTACAAGACGATAACTGCTCTAAAACAATAACTACTATAAGACAAATAATTATTGCAAGACAATAGTTGCTTCAAGATAATTATAGGACAATAGTTATTATAGGACGATAAATAGACAAAAGGAAAAATTATCTTGAAGCACCTATTGTCACCTCACTTTAATCACGTATGTTTAAACAACAACATAACCATATGTCACATTGGTTTAGGGTCAACCTAGGGTTAAGTTAAACTGAGTATAATAATTTTTGTATCAAAGGTAAAATAGTTACTCTTGCGAACATAACACATGTAGACTATGTAAAAAAAATACCATGTTGAGCCAACACATGCACTCTTAGTTGAAAATTTAAGAAAACATTAAATGATGAAACCATTAAATGTTACAATAAGAAAACTATGTTGGATTTTTTATAAATAAAGAAATATTAGCCATCCATCTAATCGACTACATTGATCTCAACAATTCATTACATCCTATAAGTAATTTCAACCGTCCAAATCACAACAAAAATTCAATTGCAATATATTTAATCATGTCCATGGATGGACCAAATTTTTCCACCCCTATCCAAGTAGTGGTTGCCCTTGTCCATGAATGTAACCGAATTTGTCCACCCTTGTCCAAAAACCGATCACCTGTCCAAAAATGCAACCAAAATTGTCCACTTTTGTCCAGGTAACATTCGACCTTATCCAAGGAGTGCGATTGAATTTTGGTCAGTTCAATGAGTGATCACCCCTATTTAAAAATGCAACCAAAATTTTCCACCCTTGTCTAAGTAATGATCGGCCATGTCCAAGGAATGCAACCAAATTTTGGTCAACTTGGCGAACGATCGCCCCTATCTAAAAATGTGACCGAAATTCTCCACCCCTATTTAGGTAACAATTGGCCTTGTCCAAGGAGTGTGATCAAATTTTGGTCATCCCAATGAACAATTACCTTTATCCAAAAGGTGTTGGCCAAATTTTGGTCAGTCTATGGACAAGTTGTGACCAAAATTCAATCGCACTAAAATGATGGGAAAGTTGTCACAACCCTAGCCTTGGGCTCGTGACCAAGGCAAGGGCCTGTGAAGGTGCGGGCCAAGTATGAATCCCAGGAGTCACATTTCATGCTCCCGAGAGTGCAAGAAAGTATGAACCCTCACACTCCCAAGTGAGCTCCCACTTTGGGAGTTGGAGTCTTGGTGGACTCCCAAATTTTCAGAGAGCAATTGTAGGGGTCAAAACCCATTGGATTGAAGAATCCCTTACATCATTGGAAAGCTTTTGGAACTTAGATGTACGCATGACCCATTTGGAACTTAACAGACAAGTTATAGCCAAAAAATGGGCCGAAAATCAAATTGGCAATTTGACTATTAACCACTAAAAGTTGGGAATCACCCCAATTTCCTTGTGTGAAGGTGGTGTGCAACATACCATTGAAAAAATTTCAACAAGGGCTACAACTTTTCTTTAAACTTCATTTCAATTGGAGGTCAACACGCAAAATTATGGGCCCCCAAAGTTATAGGAGTCCTAACTATGGGAATTTCGAGACTCCCACTTGTGAGTCCCAAGACAAAATGACATTCGAGTGTTGGTCCCATGTTAGGCACAAAGTATACTATAAGGGGGAAGGTGGTGGCTTCCCCCAAGTCCGAGCCGTGGTGAGTCTTGTGAATCTGTGTTTACCCATGGTTCATCCATGCACCAAAATGTTCCAACTACGCACTAACCAACTTGTTGTTTGGTTTGTGTAGGTCCGTGTGAGTAAGTGAAGTGTTTGTCAATCTTCCTAGTCCCATCCTAGAGTTTCAACACACCCCTCTACCCCCAAAATGTTGCAAGCCAAGGGGTGCGCCCCAATTCCTTCTCCTTTCGTTATTTTCACCTTCAGACTTGTAGTTGAATCCATCAAGGAGCTTATGGGTGCGTCAAAAATGCATTCACAATCATTTTAAACTCCAATTTTTCAACAAAGTTGAACCTAAGTATAAATTGGCCATTGCCATCTTATTTTATCATCTCTTGTGATGCACCCACAAACTCGTCAACATACATAACTACGAATCTAAAGGTAAAATAATGGAAGAAGGAGTTGGGGTACGCTCCCTAGTTTGCAACACTTTGGGGGTAGAGGGATGTGCTAGATCTCTAGGATGGGCACTAGGACGAGTGATAAGCGGGTTAATTATTTACACAAACCTGCACAAACCAAACAACAAGTTGATTAGTGTGTAGTTAGAGCACTTTTAGTGCATGTGTTGCAACCCTAGCTTTGGGATTGCGACCAAGGCAAAGGGGTTGCAAGGGTGCGGGCCAAGAGAAAGCCCGGGAGTCATGTCACATACTCCCGGGAGTGCAAGAAAGTGTGAGGGAGTGAACCCTCACACTCCCAAGGCAACTCCCACTTTGGGAGATGGAGTCCCGGTGGACTCCCGAACCTTCAGAGAGCAATTTCAGGGATCAAATTTCAATGGCTTGTGGCGTTCTTTATATCATTGGAAAGCTCTTAGAACGTAGATGTCTAAAATGGGCTCTCATTGTTCATTTGGACATCTGAAACACAAGTTATGGCCAAAATAAGGACCAAGAGTCAAACTGCCAGTTCGACTCCCAACCAGAAAAAGTTGGGAATCGACCGATTTACTTGGCTGCAGATAACATGCCATAACCGTTGAAAAGCTCTCAACGAGAGCTACAACTTTGCTTTAGACCGCACCTCGATCCAAGGTCTACTCGCAAAGTTATGCGGCTCCAAAGCCGCAGGAGTCCCAGCGCACAATTTCGAGACTCCCACGCAGGAGTCCCTAGAGAGAAAAGCCATTTGGATGTAACCCCCATGGAAAGGTGCAGAGTATACTATAAGGGGGAAGGTGGTGGCTTCCCCCAAGTCCGGGCCGTGGTGAGTCAAGTGAGTCCGTGTTGCCTTTGGCTCGTCCTAGCACCAAAAATGTTCCAACTATGCACTAACCACTTCGTGTGGGTTGTGTGCAGGCCCGTGTGAGTGAGTAAAGCTTGTCAACTCTTCCTAATCCCATACCGGAGCTCCAACACACCCCTCTACCCCTCAAAGTGTTGTGAGCTAGGGAGCGTGCCTCGACTCTTCCTTCTTCCGTTGTCTTTCACTTGGACTCACATTTGAGTCCTTCAAGGAGTTGGGAGTGCGTCAGCATGGACGAATCACATGCATACACAAATTCACAAAGACTCACCACGGCCCGAACTTGGGGGAAACCACCACCTCCCCTTATAATATTTTCTGTGCATGGCCATTGGGGTGTGTGGGTTCATTCCCTCACACTCTCTTACATTCTTAAATGCATGAAATGTGACTCTGGGCTTCATTCTCAACCTGCACCTTTAGAAGCCCTTGCCTTAGTTGCGAGCCCAAGGCTAGGGTTGCGATATCTTCCACCCTTTTCCATTTGCCATAATGGGTTCCTAGTCTTTAGTTACTCTTTCCAATCAATGCAAGGAACTTCAGTGTAGCACGGGAGATGGGAAAAAAAGTGAAAATATTATGTACTACGGGGTTCCTTTGTTTGTTTACCTCAACCTTGCAATATTGCGATTGCTTTTGGCAATTCTAGCTTGGGAGGTGACGGTTATGGGTGAAGGGAGTCAAGATGTGTGGGCAACATGTCTAATTCAATGTCTAATGTCCTATTCAAGATTTTTCTCAAGACCATACATCCAAGTGCTTTCAAAAAGAATCTTCAAGGGAGAAAAAGTCTAGAATTGGGTCAACTTTTGAAGGATCCTTTCATAAGAAACAAAAGGTCACAAGGGAAAACCGGCCCATTCCAAAAGCCACTATGGTAATGTAAAAACTTGTGATGGACTTTTTCTTGAAGAAGGATATAGTTACCTTGACGGTGTTGTATGCTAATCTTCAATTAAAAAGGATTGATCGATACAAAATGACTATGCAAAAAACATTTAAGAAGCTTTGGAAGCCCCCAAGTTTGAAGAGGATCGTAATTGCAAGGACTATGATGGGAAATTTTGAAATTTAAGGATGTTACTTTCAACTTGGTACAACGGTTATCAATAATTTACCCATTGAAGGAAGATTCCCCTTGCAAAAATTTGTTTATTGCATGAAAAGGTGAAATGGTGGATGGGTTGGTCCAAAAAATTTGCAAAAAGTAAAACATGATTGCCTTCATGGGCAATGAAGGGGCAAAAGGCAAACTTGAGCCAAGCACAAGGACAAAGGGTCATTCGGGTGCCATCATTTTGCCACCATTGTGCCTACTTTGAATGGTCCAAGTTGGCAAAGTGGACATAGCAAAATTCGAAAAGTGTGGATTGAAAACTTTGATCAAGTGCCTTCATACATTGAATTTGCTAACAAAAAGTTTAAAATGTAGGATAATTACAAGGCTCGTTGCTAATTTTCTATGGAAACATTAGCTTGTTCCACTAATCATCTGGGTGTCATAAAACTTTATGCCATCCATGCAAAAACCAATTGTGGTGGAATGGAAACACGTTTCAAGAGATGTTGAAGTACCACAATAACCAAAATCAATCCCTCAACAATCAAGAGCTTTGCGAAGGGGTGGTTGGATTTTGAATCCCACCAATGTTTCGTGAAATTTAGACAAACATGGGTGAAATTGGCTCGGGCATTTTTGTGCATCATGAATGCAGTCCAACAATTTAGGACATTGCACAATGATTTACCACAAGACAACACCAAGTTGCATTTTCCACTAAACAACCTTTTGGATGTATACATTTGTGTGTGTGATTAGGGGGAGGCTAGGAGGCTAGGGGAGGATAACCCATCTCCATATGGATTTGCGATAAAAGAAAAAATCATAACTCAATTATAGGTTTGATGGTGAGTGGTGTTGAAGCTTTTTTATACTTACAGAAAATGAGGTTCTATTGAATCTCCTCAATGAATGGGACTAGCACACCTTCGAACTTCGAAGTCAGAGACATATTGGATGGGTAAGCTTGTGGAGCTCATATGGCAAGAAAAGATTGATGTTGAACATTTTGTGGATTCATCAACCATGTCACGTTTTAGGGTTCAACTTTAAGAGACGTTGAACCCAAATCACAATGTGCGAAGAAGTCTACATCCGGCTATGAATGTTATGATGGGACTTCCTTACAATTGGACTCCACTATAAAAGTGTTATTGGCGATTGGCATAATGTTTAGGGTTTATAATGGTTAGGGTTTAATGACATTTTTCAATAATCGTAACATGGGAAAAAATGGATTGGATGTAGATTCCCAATGTATAATAAAGTGCATATGAATTTCACCTTAACTCAAGTTTGGAGTTCACATTTTTTTTTCAATTTTATTGGTCTTAGTTTTTCATCTCATTTGTGTATCATTTATGTAACATTCCTTATTACCCCTTATTTTTATAATATTCATTATTTTGTTTAGGTTTGTAGTTTTTTTAAAAATCTCAGTTCTATAATTTGAATTTTAGTATTGTTGTTGGGTCCCTATGTGGATAGGGGACCCAACTCACCTAGCTTGATTTTTCAATGGAAAACTTTTCACATCTAAGCCAATTTCAAAAGGAAAAAAATGAAAATGAATTGCATTTTCAATGGCCAAAGGTTAGAAAAGAATGCTATGAATTGCCAAAGGATAGAGCTGAAGTCACCATCTCCATAGGTTGTAACATCTAGCGACCGATTTTTGGTTTAAACTAGATGGTGACCGAATTTTGATTGCCAAACATTGCACCTTATCCAAAAGGTGACCTGGACCCAATCCAACTTGTGACAAATTTCGATCACCATGTGGATAGGGGTTTGTAACTGAAAATGAATTACGACCTAAATTAAAAGTGACCAAAAATTAGTCACAACCTAGATAAGAATGACTGAAGTTCTCTAGTTTCCTTATCTAACTTGCGACCAAAAATGGAAAAGTTTGGTCACAAGCTAGACAAGTCAACTATTTGTCCAACTTACAATTGAATACGCAAAACTTTGGTCCTAAGCTAAACAAGTCCACTATCCAAGCTATGACCAAAAGTCTCCATTTTTGGTTGCAACTTGGACCAGTCCCCTAGTGAGGTTACAACCATAAGTGGAGAACTTTAGTCACATCTTTGATAGGTCACCCCCTTGTCTAGTTTGCAAGTCAATCAAATATGGAGAAATTCAATCGCAAGTTGGACATGTCAACTGCTTCCAGCTTGGGACCCAACCTATCTACTTGCGGTCACATGATACACAATGGCATTGTGTAGTTTGCGATCGAAAGTGGACATGTTCTATTGCAATTTGTCCATTTTGCCAACCAAATGTGTCCATTTTTGGTCATATTTAGTTGCAATACCTAAACCTAACTGCCCCATTTCTTTTCCCAACAGGGCAATTGAAGTTCAACACGTGTGCTGACTATCCTCGAGGAGAGAAAAAAAGGGAAAAGAATGTGGGACCTTGACATTCCCACCCATTAATTTCATTTTCTTCTTCAACATGTGAGGACTGTGGTTGTGTGAACAATCATTGTCGTACACTTGGAAGAAAGTGGTGGATTCTTTAAGGCCAGTGAGGTTCAAATTCTTCAATTGTTTGACAATTACTGCTAGATTTCATCAGTTTGGCCTCTTTGATATTCATTGTACCCATTCCCAATAAACATTTTACTTCATATCATAAATACTTAAAATCAACCACATGTCATAAACCTTAAGCCTTTAAAGCTAATAATAAGGATTGTTGTAACTAGAAAGATATAACAAATAGACTTTTAAGGACATGATGGCAAACTTAAGGGATGAAGGGACTAATCCAACAGTTGGGCTAGGGCTTCTTCCAAGAAAGCGAGCAAAAGGCAAGAGAAACAACCCAAACAAGGAAATTTTGGAGGATCCTAATCAATTGGCATGCAATGGATGACAAAGTGTACCCAACCCTTGGACACATTGTGTGGCAAACCAATATGTTGATTGGTGTCACATCGACAAATTTTGGCTACTATAGAGGCATGACACTCATGTCAAAAACAATGCAACCCATTTTAGTAGCTATAAGGACCATCATATGAAACCACAATTAGTGGATGTCAATTTGGCTATTTGGGGGACATAAGAGTTCAAACACAATGTGGTGCCATTGTACGTGGCCCAAATGGTGTATGTGGAGGTGGCTATGGGTGTTGAAATGGATTGGTCCAAGATCCCAACAAGCTCTTGACCACAGCAAAAACCAAATCTACATCACAAAATTATGCGGTCAATCAAAACTTGGCCAAACACCCTTAATAGTCCATTTGGAGCTTCTGGATCCAAACAATACTCGGTGGTGCCCACTCCCATTAATGTATCTTTTGATGCCCATGCACTATCGAAAAATTGTGTTTGTTGCAACTTGTCTATTACAACTAAAAAATTTCCGATAGAACTAAATCACAATCAAAAAATGTTTGATAAAACTATATTACAACTAGACATCTTAGTTGTAACGAACATGATTTTCTCATAATGATGACAATGAGGTAGATATTGACCATGATTTTCTCGACATGTTTGAGAATGTTCAAACAAACTAAGATGTGGACCCAAGTACCCTCCATGATGCCATTACAAATGTCACTGAGAGGTGGGGGTTTGGACTAGAGGTAGAACATTAAACACATACATAGGTTGCACAACTAGAGGCCATGGCCAAATTTGTAGAAGAACAAATTGCAAAGTTGTAGGGACATTTGCAAACTATGGAATCATGGGCCAAGAAAGCTTAATGTGAAGTTGTTGAATTGTGAGAATAGTTGGATCAATTGAATGTGAAAAATAAAAGCTTGGAACATGGAAATGAACTCATAAGTCAACAAGAAGCATTATCATCCCATTCCTTGAAGATGGAACAACTCCAACAAGAGCTAATAGAAACCAAACAAGAATTGGAACAACAATGTCTAATGCAAACAACCATGGAAATGCAATATCACAATTGGACAACTACTTTGAAAGGATGGGGCCTTTTGAGCACAAGGCCTAACATCCTAACCAAGGGTCGATGAATTGTTTCATGAAGACCTACCTAAGCAAGGCAATGGGAACAATAACATAGATTGGCCCAACCATTTGCAATTAGAGTGGGAGTACAAGTTAGCCCAACCCACACATGGCCCAAGTGGGTTTTTTTGGCCAATGTCTTCAAGCCTTCACATATGATGGCAACACTTACCCAATCCGCTTCAACTCATATGGGCCGGAAAGGGGGTGGGTTTTGGGCACACGTCCCCACATGTACCATCCTCAATGCAGCATTTCCTTCATGGTGCAATGTAAACATTGTGTGATGTGTTGAACACCATTCCATAGTTGATTGTATGCAATGTTCAACCTAAAACATTGCATGCCACGACATTGTGAATACAATGTTCAAAATGCACCCAACTACAAGAAGAAATGGGGGACCGACCTTGTATGGAAATGGAGGCATGGTTTGCATGCATTAGATTTTGTGGCAAGCTTTGTCAATTTTGAAAAAATGACTACCATGGTGAGTACAACTTGCCGTGTCTTGTACCCAAACCCAAGTGATGGACATCGAGATTTTTTTTGACAAGTTGTAAGGGCTATTGGAATAGGGTGCAAGAGCAATTCCACTTCGGAACACATTTAGATGGCAAGTGGTTCAACTTGCAAGGGGAGTTTGTTTGTACAAATGTTTTCAATCTTGAAAAGTTGCCTAGGGGTTTACAAGAATCAATTAAAGCAAACCTCTAATTCCATGGCCGACCCCTGTATGAGGCAACTCAAGATTGTTTATTCAACCAAATTGCCCCTCATACATTCCAACTCTTCCAAGGGCTAAAGTCACTCCATGGCTTACAAGAGATTTTAGCCCAAGATTCTAAGACCACAACCCATGGTGTACTGAGACGGTTACTTGTGCAATGTGGGGAAGGTAGTAGTAGGGGCAATGCGAGTGGGCAAAGCCTTTAAAAGTAGACTCCCATTTATAATAGGGTTGAATATGGGTTCAAGGTTATTTTGTTGCCATTCCCACATTGTGTGGTTATACATATCATTTTTCCATATGACCATTTTTTGTTATATTGGGTTTCATTTTGTACTATTGTTGACTTCCATCTTTCTTTATGAAAAAATAGAGAATTGAAATTCTCATTTGTGTCCAAATTTATTACTTTATAATGAATTATATATACAATTCATTTTTTCCAATTTTAGCAAGGATTCATCAATTTCATTCTATTATAGGGACCTCATTATGATAAAACCTTGGTAAACTTCATTAATCAAAGGGTGGGTCACATTGTGGCCTTACCATTTAACATTAAAAATGTATATTTTAATGGAAAAGAAGAATTATGGAAACTAAAATATTTCAACAACATACCCAAAATTTGGTCACAAGCTGGACAGGGGCAACGGCCAAAAGGACCTAGGTCCATCCTATGACCAAAATTCGCTCGCAATTTAGATAGGTGTCATGTCGTAGCAAAAATGACACAAGTCCAAAATATGACCGAATTTCAGCCACAATCTGGACATGGGTCGTAACTAAAACAAACAATGTCTAGCTTGTGACCAAGATTCAATCGTTGCAAACTAGACAAGGTCACAACCAAAAGGACCTAGGTCCATCCTATGACTAAAATTCAATCATTGCAAATTGGACAGGGTCATAGCTAAAAGGACCCAAATCCATCATGGACAAAATTTTAGTAGTAGTCTAGATAGAGGTGACATCCAAATTAACAAGGTCTAGCCTACAATCAAAATTTGGCCCTATTTTGGACAATGGTCACAACCAAAAGGACCCTGATCCAACCTCTAACTGAATTTCGATCACAATTTAGATAGGGGTCACACCACAAATAGCAAGGTCCATCCTGTAATTGAATTTCAATTGCAGGCTAGATAAGGGTTGCAACCAAAACAAACAAGGTCTAACCCATAATTGAATTTTAGTTGTAGTTTGGACAAGGGTTGCAACTATAACGAACAAGGTCCAGACCACGACTAAATTTTGGTTTCAAATTAAACAAAGATAATAATTAGAACAAAAAAAGTCCATCCCATGACTAAAATTCAGTCATAGTCTAGATAGGGGTTGCAACCAAAACAAACAAGATCTAACCTATGATCGAATTTCAATCATAATCTAGACAGGGGATGTAGCAAAAATGACTAGGTTTAGTCTACGCCCAAATTTTGGTCGCAATATGAATAGGAATCACAACAAAAACAAAAAAGGTCCAGCCTACAACCAAAGTTTGATCACAATTTGGATAGAGGTGGTAGCCAGATGAACCCATGTCTAGCTAGCAACCTCATTTTGGTCACAATCTAAACATGGGTTGTTGCAACCCTAGCCTTGGGCTCGCGACCAAAACAAGGGCTTGTAAGGGTGCGGGCCAAAAGGGAAGCTTGGGAATCACATCTCATGCTCCCATGAGTGTAGGAGAGTGTGAGGGAATGAACCTTCACATCCCAAGTGAGCTTCCACTTTGGGAGTTGGAGTTTCAATGGATTTTTGAATTTTCAGAAAGCAATTACAACGGTCAAAACCCATTGGATTGAGGAGTTCCTTCTATCATTGGAAAGATCTTGGAATTTAAATGTTTAAAATGGGCTTGCATGACCCATTTTGAACTTAAAACACAAGTTATGACCAAAAGAAGGGTCGAGAGTCAAATTGCCAATTTGACTCCCGACCACTAAAAGTCAAAAAACACCCAAATTTCCTTGCGTGCAGGTGGCGTGCGACATACCATTAGAAAGTTCTCGACAAGGGCTACAACAATTCTTTAGACCTCATCTCAATCGAAGGTATGCACACAAAGTTATGGGCCCCCAAAGTTGTGGGAGTCCCAACTTTGGACCCCCACTTGGGAGTCCCAGGACAAAATGACATTTGGGTGTTGGTCTCATGGCTAGGCACAAAGTATACTATAAGGGGGAAGGTGGTGGCTTCCCCCAAGTACGGGTCGTGGTGAACTTGTGAGTTTGTGTTTGCCCGTGGTTCGTCCATGCACCAAAGTGTTTCAACTATGCACTAACCAACTTGTGATTTCGTTTGTGCAGGTCCATGTGAGTAATTGAATTGCTTGTCAATCTTCCTAATCCCATATGGGAGCTCCAGCACGCCCTTCTACCCTTAAAGTGTTACGAATTAGGGAACGTGCCACAACTCCTTTTCCTTCATTGTCTTCGCCTTTGGATTCACAGTCGAATCCATCAAGGAGCTTGGGGGTGCGTTAGGGGTCATTGCCAAAATGACCTAGCTCCAAAATGAGATTGAATTTGGATTGCAAGGTTGTAAGCAATTACAACCAAAAGGACCTAGGTTTAGATTACGATCAATTTTTTGTCAAACAACAAAAGTTACATAATATATCAATGTGAAAAAACCTACATGGGGATTTGTAAATACCCTTGTTGCGATTCTTTGAAAGTTATAAGATTTTGAGCCCAAGTGGTGCTAACTTCTAAGTAGTAAAAAACATTCACATCACCATTGATCTGCCTAGTGTTTGCCAAATATTGATTCCTTGCATGTGACCCATCATAGTCAAGATGAATAATTCTAAATATTTGGATTATGTATAAGATATTTTATTAGGGTTCAAACCATATCATAATGCAGGTTTTTGTATGTGATGTGGCCTTTTGTGAATATATTTATCATCCATTTTACAATGCCCAAAAAACGGATTGTAATCCCAAAAAATAAAAGAGTGTCTCAAGATAACATTAGACAATGGCCCATATGTAATGGACAAGAAACTATATGTTTCCATGGTCAATTGTTTTCAACAAACACTTTTTATTTCCTAACATTGCAACAAGCTCTCCTTGGCGATGTAAAAATGGATGGTAAACCCAACCCACACAAAACCACTTCACAATAAAAAAACTAGCCACATGACATAATTTCCCACTTAATAAAGTACATTATTCATATATTTTTATGTTTTTCCATAATGAAAGTAAACAATAACAATTATCTTGGACTCAAACATTATAACTCATTAATGTTAATTTATCGACTTTTATTAGATTATTAATGCTAATTTGACTTGATATGTAGAAAGACATTGCTCTATTTTTTAAAAATATCTATCATCATGGACCTAATCATCTATCTAAATTACTTGCATTCATTCATCGATGACACAAAACTTGTGTTCTATGATGACAAAAGACCAAGTCAATGTTTCGAATAGGAAAGGATGCTCTTTTGTCATCATGGTACCACTACAAGTCACGTGCCAGTGTATGGATGAAAGTGAGTCTAAGTTGGTTAGCTAGGACTCATGAAACAAATGTTCTGCAAAATCAACATTGGCCCACTCTTTTGTCATCATGGTACCACTACAAGTCACTTGTTGGCCTTAGTGTTGGATAGTGTAATTCAAGTTTCACAAATGATCCTTGAAGTAGGTTGACATTATATGCACAATCAATCATAACCTAGCTATTGGAGGTCGATTTGTTGATGTGGCAATGGCATCATCAAAGGAAATTGATGACAATGAGTATGGATCAATATTGTCATTTACAGAACTATAAGTCAACCATAACTATTCATGACCCCCCCCCCCCCCCCCCTCGGGGTAGCTATATCTATGGAGATTGTGCTTTTGCTTGCACACTAGAGATTAAAAGGATGCAAACCCATGTTCATTGGTTGTAGTTGTGAAATTTGCCTTACAACTATAGCCATCCACCTAAACTCACTTTCACCCATCTCAAGGCTTATGTACTTGTGTTTTATGACCACAAAAGAATAGACCAAATGTTGTTTAGGTGGAAGAAGTTCATAATCAATTCTGCCACATCCAAGCAACATTGATTTTGTTGATTGTTGTCATGGTACCCCAAGTTCACAAGTTCGAAATGAGTGAATGCGAATAATGTAGATGGATGGCTAGGTCCATGTTCAAATGTATTCCCAAACTTGTAGAAAATTGTGTTTTTTAATTTCATATGTTTCATGAATCTAACCATCTAGCTTAAATTGGAACACAAGGCTAGCTCATTAAATAATTGGGCCAATCTATTGATTATTGTCCTTATGATGTATTCAAGTCAATTGTCATGGATATAAGTACATTGTGCCCAAAATATCTTTTGCCTTCATTTGCAACTA
>Ga0209208_10003193_pt1 | contig 23594 bp, 23 predicted proteins | sample S1TSphfallax_3_FD_187694 | JGI IMG/M metagenome (GOLD analysis project Ga0209208, IMG submission 187694) | Host-associated microbial communities from peat moss isolated from Minnesota, USA - S1T2_Fd - Sphagnum fallax MG (SPAdes) (version 2) | ecosystem: Host-associated > Plants > Peat moss >...
AAGAATTACATAGTAAAAAATTTATCACAAACTCATGACAAACCAAACAATTATAAGAAGCATTGTCACACAACATATAAATCTATGTAACTTCTCATGAGTCTTGCATAAAAATAAACAAAAATGGATAAAAGTTTTGGATGAACTACAAGACCTCTATTAAAATGAAATCTAGAAAATCTAGAAAATCTATTTTTAAGGTTATAATTTGCAAATCGAATGGTGGGTTAGGTTTTAAACTATGGCAATAAACAATGATATTAATTGGAATAGTTGGATACTAGTTAAACTAGATTGATTTTATTACAAGTTCTTTGATCTTGACACAAAGTATATGTGGTACTTCATGGATTTTTAAAAAAGGACAATTTCATGAACAGTGAATACATACCTTAGTTTTACACAATTAAATCCAAATAGGAAAAAAACGTAAAACATGTTAATGATATATCATTTTTTTGGTAAAACAATCTTTCACAAAATGAACAAGAAAGGGATGCAATTTGCGCCAAATTTCAAATATTGGCATTTTGGGTACTTTCTCACTTTAGAACTTTGTAGGTTGCAAATTTTCAAACTATGGCAACAAACAAAAACTCAATGCAAATTGTACAATGGCCTTTTGGGGGGCGGGGGAAAATACAAAAGCTCTCATATTGAAGGAAAAAGTCACATGTTGCCATATTTAGGCAATGAGTTCCTATTGATTGCCATAACTAAACAAGATTCTTTTAAACAATTAGCGTATATCCCCAAAAACAAAATATGTCCTTGTCTCGAAAGTTTTGACAAGAAAGACTATTGCGACCCATAATAACTCCAACCATTGATCCCCAAAATTCCAAACAATCTACCACAACACATGGAATAACAATTTTCCCACTTGAAGTTCCCAAGAACTTTAGTTTCACCTCACTTCACTTAAACCAATTTCCCCACAATCCCAAATTCCTAATTCTTAAGCATGTAAAACTTAAGAATATGATGTTAATTCAAATAATCTCCACAATCCTTTAAGGTTGTTCATCACATTCACCACCTCTTGTTATTTTATTCATTAATCTACTTCAATTTTCTAATCTTTAAATTTTGTTATGCAACAAAAATAATGAGAACATTAGGAACAATTTCAATGAAGGCATTGGCTATGGCCATTCTTTTTAGCTCACAAGCTTTATATACCAATCCAAAGCAACAACCATTTCCATAACTCTAAAATGTTAAACACCATATTCAAAAAATATTAAACTTTTTTTGCCTCAAACTCAAAAACATCAAGTCACAAACATTTAATCTCTCTTCCTTGACAAAGAATTGTTTTTAATCAAAATTTGCCTTCTCTAATCCATCCTTTCAAACATATTTCCACCTCAATAGAATTTGCATCACAAATCATCTTCCACTACACCATATCACTCATGAAGAGTAAATAAAGTAAATAAATATGTACACTAATGCACACCACAGAAGAATTAGACAAAATGTTTGCATTCTAACACCTAAATTCATTGCTTGGACATCCAAACCTACAAAACATAAATCAAAACAAAGAAACCACTTCTATTTTGGAAAACAAAGTGCTTTCTTTTACTAACTACCTATGTTAATCATGTTCACGGTGACCTAAACCAATAAGGACCTACCACACATTAAGGCACTTTTGTTTTCTTTTTTTCGACTTTCCTTTCAAATCACAATTTATCAATTCACAAACAAAAATTATTATAGATATAATGGGGGAAATGTAATGGGGAATTTTACTTGTTTATATTTTCCTTACTTTTAGTTTTGAAATTTCATTTTGCAGTTTGGTAATGAAACTATTAAAGATTTATAAGCAAGGTTAATGTTGTCAAAAAGTGCCCCAACTTGCTACTACCTAATTTTAGATTCAAATGGCATAAGCAAAGGAGTAACAAAGTTCATTTGGGCCATTTGAAACAAAACTTTTGTAATGAATGTGTGGAGAGCTAAAATTGATATTTCAATCTTTCAAAATTGCTTGCTCCATAGAAAGATGGATGAATAAATTTCACATGGATTCTAGGGATGTAATCACACCAAGAGAGCATGGGGCTTTAGGTGTGAGAGTTTAAAGTTTACCCATGATATTTTTAATTATATGTTGTATGGGCCATTCATGGGTTTCATAAGGTTGTTGGTTCAAATTTTTTCATCAACGTTTATTTAACATTGTGGGTTATGTGGATAAAGAGAAATGACACCATTTTTTTTAATAGCGAGCATCAAGGCATGTGCAAAGGATTTTTAAAAAAATATTTGATTATGGTAGGACCATGTGGGATAGATGTTTAGGCTTATTAGGAAAGCTCCATATGCCAAGAAAGATCATTTTCAATAATTTGATAAGATGTGGTGCATGAACAAAGCAATTTGTTCCAAATTGGGTAAATGCATGATGGACACCATAGATGATTTATGAGTTGATTGTTGGGTTGAAGGGTTCTTCTATTTTCCTTTGCAATGAACTCATTCATTGTTGCATTTTATTATTATTAAAAAAGCTTGTTGGGGTTATTGATTCATTGTGTTGGGGAACTAAAAATCAAATTTTACTTACTTGCTTAACTTTTTTATTTGGTGCAAAATTTTGCCCATATACATAAAAATAAAATAAATAAAAAATGTTTTGTCACACATTCTCAAAATTGGGGAAAATTTTGCCACACTTTTGCCATATTTAGATTCTAGCTTTAGTTTGGTAGCATTTTAAAAATATTTAAAAACTATTTAGACAATATCTAAAAACATGCCACCATTTAATGCTAAATTCTTTTTGGGGCCTAGCCAACAAGGCAACATAATAAAAATTGAAAAAAATCATTGCTCAAGAACCTTCCTACAAGGAAAGTATAATTTCAAATTTTTTTTGGTCAAAACAACTAAAGCCTTTTAATGGTTATGGGCAATGTATTTAAAAGTGCATTAGCTGATTGACAATCCCACATGCACTTGTTAAAATTGGATCACCAAATGAGCCATTCATTCAAACTTGACAAAGAAACAAAAATTTCACCTAATTTCATTGCAACCATTGAAGCAATTCAAATCTTCCTCTACCAAATATCTTCTCATGTGAAACAACTTTTCATTTTAGACAATAATTCTCGTGTGATGCTTTTCTTGTTCACTTAACCTTTTGATCTTATAGACTTCACTGAAAAAGAAAAGGTAATTGTTTGATATTGTTCTTTGTAAACATAACCTCGAGTTTAGTTCAAAGGTTCTTGAACTTCTAATTCATTTTCCTCTCAACCAATGCATATTCTCAGCATCTTCTTTTTTTCTTTCATACTTCATCCAGAAATATATACTTTACAATTTTTCATCCATTTACAAATTGGTTATGAAACTTTTTATCCACAAACAAGAGGGTTATGACTTCACTCTCAAGTATTCACTGTAACAGGCATGCTCTTTGCAAGTTACCTAGTCCTTTCATCATAAAATATTTGAAGAAATGGGGGGAAAATAATTCAAAGATGAAGGCTTTAAATAAGCTTGAAATGGTTGCCGTGTTTTGATTTTCCACTTGAATTTCAAATGGTTGTCACCAATGCTTTTTTTCACAAATATTGCCATTTTTCAACAATTTTTTTGGATTTTTTGGGATTTAAAAAAAAAGTGTATATTCAAGTAATTTTGCTATTTTTTGGGAATATTTTGATTAATTTTTTATATAATTTTTTTGTGAAAATAAATTCTTGGTTGTCACTTTTTTTTAACTTTAAGTTTTAAGATGATCACCTCTAAAACCTTCATTTTCAACAGATTAATCACCTTTAATTTGTTACTTAAATTTGAACTCAATAGAGTTATCAGTAAAGTTACCCTATCATCACCATGTCTTTGGGCCTCCTTTCACCCCTTATCCCCTCTTTAAATGGTATCCGCAAAATGAAGGAAATTTGATTGAATCTGAGTATGAAATGCTGAAACTCAACATTTAATGCACAAGGTTCGAGAGTAATTATAGTAGTTGTTGTACAGGTAGGAGCGGTGAAAATAAAATATATGTAGCAAGTTCACACCATAAAGGTGAGGCATAGAACTTTCTATTTTCCGAGTAGTAGCCTAGAAAATCCCCTTTGAGGAAACGTGCAATTTTCATCATCTTTCGTAAAATCAAATGTCACTTTGACAAACTTAAGGCTCTCATTTTGGGTTTGAAATTCATGTTTGGGTTCACATTTCACATCATCCTACCGTTCCAACCGACATGAAGAACATAAAGAAATTTCCAGTGTATTAGGGGCCACCTTATGTCAATAGAGCACTCCCAAAAATTATGCGGAGGGTAAGGCCTGAGGACAAGCACATTACTAGAATAAGGGGCTTGCTTGAGACGATCGTCAAGTGTGGTCACTTTTCTGGTAATACCCTCGTTCGTTTGAAGGTCTTACCCAACAACATAAAGGCAATGCAAAAAATAGAAGAACATTCTCTGAAGCAAAAATAATGTAGGGTTGGGCTTGCTATCACCGTGTTCCAAGCATTTTTTTTTAAAAAAATAGTGATATATCTCCAAAATGCTAAATAAATAAATCAAAAATGAATGATTTTGAAGGTTTTCAGTTGTCAGAAATGGAAAAAAAAAAAACAGTAAAAATCTCCAAAATCCTATATGTGATTTTCATTGTGCAACCAAACATATAGGGTAAATCGATCACCTTCATATGACCAAACATTTATTTATATCATCATCATATGTGTTCTAATTTGGGCGACTTAAAATGTTATAAGAGTGCTACCTCAAGTTCTAGAAATCATCTTTGAAGCACAAAGAAAAAGGAGAAATGAAAAAATAACAAGAAAAAATAATGCTTTCCAACTTACAAAATGCGATTTAAATTTTTTAAAAATTCTTTGGACCTCTCCTATTTTCAAACCTCATAATTTTTTATTTTATTTTTTATTCATTTTAAGCAATTTAAAGTGATATAGGAATGTCACCTGAAGTTTTTACAAATCATTTTTAAAAGCTAATAACAACAAAGTAAAATACAAGAATTTTTTTTGGGTGTTTGAGAACTGGCCTTTGTAAGGTTTGATGGTTTGTTTCCTTTTGAATTTTGGACCACCTCTCTTTTGAGGGGCATAACTTTCTCAATTCTATTCCACTTTTGATGATTTACAATGTATTCCATTTTTTATGATTTTCAATGTGCCAGATGCATGAATAAGAAAGGTTCAAATTTTGTTGGACACCAGAAACAACTGAGCCCTCCCCTTGGATCCAGTCTGCCCTGAGTGCTTAAGTGTTCGATCACCAGCTGGTTTACTGGTCCTAAGGCCCTCATTTCCAAAATACTCTCACCCTAGGCCCCCTTATGGCCTTAGTTTACACATGAATATCCCATCCTCCTATGCAAGAGGAGAGAGATCTTAGGGCCTATTCCTCAAGAGTGGGAGGGAAAAAACTTATGCCTACAAGTTTCAGGTATCAAATCTCTCCCACTCTTTGAGGAGTAGGTGTAAGAATCCTCCCCTTTCCTGTGGCCTTGGGATCCTCATAGGCTTTTAAGTGTAGGGCAGGGTTTCGTTTAAGGATTTTGTGGTGTTGCCAAAGTGGTGATCTTTCATTAAACAATTTAGCCAAATTTGGCTACATACTAGACTCTATGGAAGTAGAAACCAAAAAAATCATTCTATATTCTTGGCTACCTACTGGAACTTATGCATAAAAATCGGGCGATTGGGAAAGAAAAACAGCATTTCATTTTTTCAAAACGCCCGTTGCATTTGCTTGCTTTCTATGTTTCTTCCTTCCTTCTCCCTTTGTGTTCGTGTGTGGAGCGTTCCTGCAACAAAAATCGTCTTCCGGAGCCTGCGTTTCCCTGTGTTTCTCGACTTCCTAATCAACGTGGAGCCAGCGTTCTCATGGCGGTATGAAGCCCTCTTTTGGCTCGTATTCTCTCTCCGAGCTTCATCTAAATTTTGCTTTCACAGATCTCAGTTTTTAGTATCAGTGAGTCTTGTAGACAACGAGGTTTGTTTGTTCGCAAGTCTTTTTGAATATATATATTTTTTTCCCTTACAGTTTTGTCTCTGTGTGTTCTCTTGCCCTTTATGATCGGTCCTATGTTTTTGCACATGCTGTAGCGGAAGTGTTGGTTACGTTGTGTGACCGGTTAACCCGTTTTGGACATACTTCTGGCGGTATTTCTGTGTGTGTATGTGTGTCTATCTCCACGGTTGATTCGCTTATTTCTTTCTGAAGCCGTTGTCCAAAGCCCCATCGGGTCTTGTACTGGAGAGTTTGCATCCTGTGCTCTCTTTCCTTCTAGGAATGGGCTTGCTGGTGTACCTATTTTAGGTTTCTACAGCACTTTTGGATTCTGCTGAGAAAATCTGTTAGCGTCTACTATTACCGATTGGACATCATGTGCATTGTCTTTTACCCTGTCACATGTCTCCTCATGCTTTGCCATGATGGATAGACCGTATTCTGATCTCTCAGTTCATGGGATGTCCCTAACCTTATTTCTCACCTTGCCCTTTTTGATCCCGATGTTGAGTTTGTCAAGAAGCTTAGGGTTCATTTGACTACAAGGTCCTGGTTTTGTCTTTGTTGTTCTTGTGATACGCAATAGTGGGCTTCTCATTATGCTCTTATGATGTTTTTGAGGTCAAGGAGGATTTTCACTACAGTTTTTGTAGGAGGAATAACCTTACAAATTTTGAAGCTCAGTTTTGTTCAGCAACTGATGATTTAGGTTGTGTTGACCTGAAATGCAGACTGTTAAAGTCACCAATGTCTCACCGAAAGCCACACAACATGACATACTGGATTTTTTCTCCTTCTCTGGTGAGATCCAGAATATTGAGCTTGAAAGGTCAGTTTTTCATTTCTCCAAAAAACATTTACAGCTATCTCTTACAGGCAATCTATATGCAGCTGTTGCCTCCAAAGATTGCAATCTGGGTACCCCATCTACTGATCAGTTTTGTGGTAAGCCCTCCAGAGATGGAGGGGGTTCACAGGTTGCATATGTAACCTTCAAGGAGGCCCAGGCTCTAGATACTGCTCTTCTTCTCTCGGTGAGTTTGTATCACCTTGCCAAGAGGAATTTGTTAATATGCATACCGCCTCAGCTGTATTCAAAAGCTTTCACAATAGGTCAGTCCACAGACATGGCAGCTTTGATTTAGACAACATTGTGACACAATCTGCCAGTAGTTTTATAGCCCTATAAGTATTTGTTAACCTATTATACATTTGCTTACAACATTTTCACATGCTTAGCACAGAAGGATTGAGTCTGCCTGATCAATTTTGAACTTAATTTGCAGGGTGCAGTAATTGTGGATCAAGCAGTGAATATATTTCCACTTGAAGATGAAGTGCAAACTGCCAGCACAACTACTTCTATGCGGTCAGAGCACAAGTATACAGAGTCCAGGGTTTGCTCCTTAACTTTACATCACTCTTTACACAGTTAAGCAATTATGCAGCAGTGCAGTAATAGATTTGATGGTCTTGGGAAGGGATGTAGACAGGAAAAGGAGATGTGAATGTTGCATTTCCAAGATCACCTTCCTATACGTATCTTTCTGTTCTTCTCAAACCATAACTCAAGAAGTTTTGAGCAGAAATTTCAATGTTCAGAGTTCCACTAAGTTCCTGTGAAGAGAATTGAAATTGAAGTGGAAAGGACTGTGATGTGTGGCATCACAGCCCTAACCATGAATGTGTGGGAAGGAATCTCTAATCCATCATTTGCCTATGGTGTGTCTAAGTTTCATTGCTGAAAGACAGACTGATGGAAATAGGTAAGATAGTAGTGCCATATTTTATGAATGTTCAACATTCAACTTCAGGATATCAAGGCTCAATGCTTTGGTCCTCAGTTGCATATATTTCTGCAATTTCAGGTGGCACCTCTTTGATGATGGTTCATCTTGCCATTGTATTGCAATTTGTCATCTGGAGGCTTTTTGCAGTAGTTTCTTCTTGTGTCAGTTAATTGGTTAATGTTAAACACTTACTTTTGATATCGTCTGGAATTTGGTGCAGTCTGAGTATGCAGGTTTGAGCTCTGGGCACAGTCAAAATAGTGCACAGGATGTGATTGCAAGCATGCTGGCAAGAGGTTTTATTTTGGGGAAGGATGTGATGGGTAAGGCAAGAGCATTTGATGAAAAGCACCAGTTGACAGCAAGTGCAACAGCCACAGTATCCAACTTCGATAGAAAGACTGGTATTACCGAGAAATTGAGTGCAGGTACTCAAGCTGTGAATCAACAGCTGAAGGCAGTGGACCAGAAGTTCTCAGTTTCTGAAAAGACACGATCGGCATTTGCTGCAGCTGAGCAGAAAGTGAATACAGCAGGATCTGTTCTCATGAAAAATAGGTATGTCTTAACAGGTGCAACTTGGGTTACAGGGGCTTTTTCCAGGGTTTCAAAGGCTGCTGCAGATGTGAGCCAGAAAACAAAGGAGAAGGCAGCCATATTGGACAAGCAGGAGGGCAGGAGTGGGCAGACTGCAGGATCTGCAGATAATGAATACCAGTCCACTTTTGGTGGCAGTTATGACCCTCCAGCTACACATCCTACATTGGAACATGCAGTTGATGCAAGATACCCTAACCTTGGCTATGACCAGTATGCTCCCCTTCCATCTACCTATGCACCAATATCAAAGCCCCCACCAGCACATGACTCATTTCTTTGATGTCTGGAACCTCATTTAGGACAGTCTGGACTGGTTTAGAGGCACATCTCTTGGGGTAAAGACAATTTGACCTAATAACTGCATCATTACTGTCTGGCATGATTGTACATAGCATATATATATATAGATCATGACAAGAGCATACGAGTGACATGCCAAGATATATCTTGTACTCCATTCTTTGCAGTTTTTTTGAACTTTGGGACTCTATGTCCACTAAGTATTTACAATTACCTCAGGTTCTTGCATATGTCCAATGTGATTTGCATAGGTCTGTTAGTTGGGTTTATTGCACTTACACTTTCATTTTGCCCTTGCGATCCCTGTTATTGTCCCCACTAGTCTTTTAAAATTCAAGTAACCCCTGATTAAGATGGATGCCCTTTGTTGCATTTTCACCTTCTGGTGATGTAATGAGAGATATATGCCTTCAAGCAAATCAACTCTCTGTAACCTTTTGTGTTGAAGGGCATAGCTATGGACATCACCAAGTTGATGGCAGGAGTTCAACTAGATAGCAGAAATGGCTTGGCCACAAGTTTGTTTGTAAGAAAATCACAGTGTTTGGATTCTGTGCCAACAAAACAGTGCACAAGTGATTAACCAGGTTCCTATGCAGAAGGGTTAGCACTTTTGTTATTGTTGATTTACCTTGGATCACTATGTAACTTGAGTTTCATTTTTATGGCTGGTGTGTACATTTTGTTGTTGCAATGAGCACTGAAGTTGTAAGGCTTGTGATACATCTTGGTGATGTCTTAATTGTAAAAAGAAAACAAGTGTGAGTGAGATGATCCTTGTGTACACATAGATGACAATTGACAAATAGATTCTACTAAATAGGAGTTGCTCCTCTGGTGTGTTGAATTTGCATGAGCACCACATGAAAATTCACATAGAATTACTGGTGACAATCTGAGGCCAAGCACAAGATTGAATGTAAAGTTGGTTACTATGAAGGGTTTTACCATATGCCAATGAAAGGGGCTCATATTAGATGCCAGTCATAGGGGGTCTTAAAGAAAGATCAATGTGGAGAGGTTTTTCATGACCTAACAAATGGTACAAAATGCTTAATACTTAAATCAATGATTACCCTTATTGTATAGGAAGGATATATCTAGTTAGTTATGATCAAGGTTTTTATTATTCAAATTCTTCAAGTAGGGTAGATGGCTAACATGTGCTTTTGGTGGTATGCCAAGGTGGCATAAATTTTGTTTTTGGATGGTGATTCCAATTGGCTATGTAGAAATTATTTAGCTCTAGTATAAACTATATTTAATTATATAATTTTAAAATTGACACTATATAACCTTGGATTAATCCCTAGCCATGGGGTTTTAGTCTTAGGTTCAAGTGGCTGTGTTTTTTTCACCCTTTAGTACTTGGGGCTACTAAACACAAGTTATGGTAAAAAGAGATGACAACAAAAGCACAAAGAAAGTAGCTTTTGTGGCTACTGAATAGTATGAGGAATAAGTGTCAAACTATGCCACTCTCCACATTAGAAACAAATTGTGACTCAAGCCACCTCTCTAAAACACAAAATAACTTCATATGAATCATACTTGTGTTGTTGACTTGTGCTATGTGTAACATGCAATGGTGGTCAACAAGTACAATTTATTTGCATACTTTGTGAATCACCCAGAAATTGATTCATGGACACATGGAAATTAAGACTATATGTGAATGACAAGGAATATTAGAACACACAGCCACATGTCCAATTTTGCAATGTAATATGGCATTTGCTTATTGGATTCACAAATGTGTATTAGTAAACAAAGAAATTGTGTTATTTTCCAAGGTGTAAAAAACAAATCCATGGTGTTGCAAAAGAACCCACCAACAAATTTAGCACATCTAACGTGACAAATAGCCCAAGTCAAGTTAGTCAAATTTTCTAAAATGTTGAAGCATCTTCTAGAGGATGCAAAAGCAAGGCAACAAATTTGCATTGGAAGTGTCTTTACCTCCCCCAAAGGTAGCTTTAAGTGGTTGATGTATGGAGTATCAATGTTGTGTAATATAGCTAATAGGAACACCGTGATTCTACAAGAAAGCAACCCATGTCACGTCATTCCTTGTAACATAATGTGAATCCAACTAGTTGCAAGAAGCATTAGATGCAAAAAACTAATCATGTAACCTTAGGATTAGTGTGCTTTTGAATTGCTTTTACAACACCATTTAGTATAGAAACCTTAAACTATGCTCGAATTAGGCCCATGTTGATAGGAATCCTTTGTTGCAAGTGAAGATTGGAACTTGCAAAATGTGATAGTTGAACATAAGTGGCCACAATGTAAGACTTATTTTGCAAGCCGACCATATTTCACTAGTTTCAATAAAACTAAATGTCACTTGTAAGACTTATTTGCAAGCCAACCATATCTCACCAATTTCAATAAAACCAAATGTCACTAGGTTCTAAGATTTAAACAAGTTTAGGTCCATGTTATAGGTCAAGTTCTAGGGTCTCTAAACCAAACGTTTCAATTTTGTTGGATCCACCATTGGAACCTAATTGGGCAATTGGCTTTTTTTCAAAATTGAATTAGAACCTTAATCGGGGGTGCTACTTCATTTTAAACAAGTTTAGGTTCTCTAGGTAGATAAGTACAACTTTATAAGGTATATGTTTGGCCCTACATTTTAGGCTTATTACATCTTATTGATTGTACATAATTAATTGTGTACAATGGAACTAGACTTGGTCTTAAATTGGATTGGCTTTAAATTCTTTGTGAAAATGACAAGAACCAAAAGTTTTTTAATTATCCAAAAAACCAATCTCAAAATTAAAACCTCCTGAATTAAAGGTTTTTAAAAAAACAAATGAGTTTGAATTGGGACCAAAGGTTCCTTTTGAAATCAAAAACTAAACAACATTAGTTCACACCCCAAGAAAAGAAAGAACTATACAAAATGCTTTAAAACAACAAAATTAAATTTATTCTCAAATTTTTTTGTACCTAAAGCACAAAATGTAGAAACCTACAGTCCCATCTACCTATGATGCACATACATGTGATACATTTTACATAGGATAATACATATGACATATCTTCATTGCCAAGAATATCAAGATTTTGCAAAGTGAGGTTACTTTGAAAAGTGCAAATATCTCTTTCCACTATATTATGATGGCTGCACACATCTAAAAAACATCAAATCTAAAAAAATAACAATTGTGTAACTTTGAGTTCCTTTAAGAAGATAAAAAAAATTCCTCCCATTATCGTCCTTGGTTGAAATTCTCCTCTAGGATTGTTATTTGAAACTTGAGTTCCTAGGCCAATTTTTAAGCTTGGTTTTAACTTTACACCACTATTGCCTTATCCATCCTCATAATTTCCATCTACCCTATCACCATGCCCAAAATTACCCCTTTTTGGTTGAAGGTAGTTTGCAAGTTGGCCATTTCTATTATCAAGGCCTTGGTCTCCCTTTGATGAAGTGCCTTTTGTATTAAAGGGCTACCTATTCCTTGGGGGACGATAGTGGGGGTTGGAAATACCGTCTTCACCATTACCACCTGTTCTAAAACAATTTGAAATGCATGATGGGAGGAGGATTTTGATGGAAATCATACCTCCATTATTGTTTAGGTATGTTGTGGAGGGGCAATAGTGGCTAGCATTACCCCCTTACTTGTGTTGCCTTCTTCATGTCTTGGTTCTAAAGGTAATCATAGGGGTCCAAAAATACCACCTCTTTTTAAACTATATCCATCTCCCCCTAAAGGTAATTGAAAGATTTGGAAAAGGGGGAAGGTGATGGTAGCTATTTAGGAACTACTATCTTTTATGTTGGCCAACGAATTAAAGATGTCTTTGTGCGTTAAGTGGTTTCACTTGGATTAAATGTGTCTTTGTATGGTTGAAAACATGGTAAAGTATACACAAAAAATAGTGTAAGCAACAAAATACCAAGGTCCCTGAATAAAAGGACTAACAAGTAGATGATTTTATGGGGATAATGAAAAAAAATTGGGTGCATTATTTCTTGATTCTTATTTACGTGTACTTCAAAAGCTAAATTGTTATGATCATGTTTTTTTAAGCCACTTGCAAGTACTTGAATTGGACCTAAAATTTGTGGCAATTTGAAACATAAATTTCAAGTATTTGAAAGTAGGTGAAATATTTTTACAAGTATTTGGTTTTTTTTCCAAGCGCCTCAATATTTATGTGGTGAACATTTAATTTTTTCTTTTTTGGTTAATGGATTTTTTTTTCATAAATAAAATCATCCCCCACCTGTAAAAAATGACATAATTTTTGGGGATACTTTTGGGGTATTTTTTCAAGTCCAAATGATATGGCGCAAATTGCTTTGAAAAACTAAAAGGATGTTAGGGATGCCCGTGAAAAAAACTAAAATATTTGTTTGTTTTGAAATGCTAAAGGAAAGTTTGAAGTTTGAAAGACTTTTTTTTTAGTGTTTCAAGTAGAAAACAAGGTAACAAGTATGTACAAAATATCTAGATTTTGAGTGAATTTATTGATCTAATGAACAAGGATTAGTGAACTACACCCACATTTTGTAGTAATGTAAGGATCGTAAGGTTCACATTTTCTTAAAATTTTTCCCTTTAAGAGATGGAACTATCATTTCCCCTTCCTTGTAAACCAACATCATCTTAGTTTTAAGTTGAAAGTTGGCTACCTTTTTACCTTCCTTCCTTGCCTTCTTTTTTGTCAACTATTCCACATGCGGTCATTGTGTTTGGGGGGAAATGGTAGTCGCCTTGGTTACCATGCCCCTCCTCATGCCTATAACATTTGGTGAAGGAGTGAACCACCCCCTTGTGCTAGTTTGTGGATCCTCTCCTTGTGGGTAACTAATTGCCAAAGGAAAAAAGGGCAATAGGATCTCCAACTTGATGTTGTCTCACTCCCCTCTAGATGTTTCATTCTCCATTGGAAACTACCACCTCAAGAATACATCCATGACTTGGGCAATTTCCAACTCCTTAGGCTAAGCTCCCTCTAGCCATTTACACATATCCTATTGCAAACCCAACATAACCAAACCAACCCAATTGATGATTGCCTTCCTCTTCTGCCTTGAAGAAATAACACCATAGTAAAAAAACAATAACATTAATAGTTTTTGAGTTGGATAATTCACAACAATGCCCAACATGTAATGAGTATTGTCCCAACATTTGGTGCATGGTTGACCCACTTGTGACAAATTTTGCTAGTAGTGACACCATGTGCCTAGTTTGTTAATGGACGATAATTGTGACATCTAGGAATGACATTTTTTTACAATGTGGGGAAGCTTCGTGGTTTCCATCATCACTTCCTTATTGATGTAAACTTCCTTGCCCCTCACAACTACCACCCATCTAGCATCTTTCATTTGCAGATTGTGCAAAAAATCCACCACCAAGTCCATTATAATCTCCCCCCAATGTATTCCCCCAATATATTCACATAAATTTTTCACTTATTGGCCCATTCCTCATCTTCTTCCACCAACCAATTCTTCATTTTGTTCATTTGTTTCATGGCCAGAACATGTCATAATCCTCTCACGATCTCCAAAGCTATGACCGCCTCCTTCTTATTTATGTTTATTAACCTTTTATCTATCTTTTGGTTTATTTCCATACATTCTTTTTTTTTCTTCCCTCTTTTTGATGTTCTGCCTTCTTCCTATTTACTTTCCACTTTGTTGCAAGCATCATCCAAAGAAGTTCAAGTTTTTCTTACTATGCATGTCCTTTCCTACTATGTGAGCTTAATGGTAGCTATGGTGTAGTGCCTTCTTTACCTTTTTCATTTTCTTTCATTTATCCCATGGATTATATAGGCAAGATTTCCAACCTTCATTCAATTGACCCAATCGTTGCCCCTATTTATGGGTACTTCCTCCATCATGAAACATCTAGGGGTAGGTGGGAAGAAGCTATCGTTACCATCCAAGTAAATTTTCTAGTTACTTTGAACTTTCCCAAATTCTCTATATCCCCTAAAGTTCCTTATTATTTTCATCTTCGTTAGGTGAGGCAATAATTATTCTCACTTCAATTCAATAATCCTACCTTGAAAAATAATTAACAAATGTATTATCCTCCACCATTACTATTTGGTTTTCTCCAAAAACTATTATCCTTAAGGTTTCTTCCACTATCATTTATTGGTCAATTTCCTTTTCTTCTCCAAAAATTACCTCCTAGTTTTCTTCTTCTTCAAGCACTACTATGCCTTTATCCCCCCTTTTAAACTTTGTAACTAGTCCTTTGGTTGCATCATCAAAAACCTAGTATGGTTTCAATTTATTAACATGGTAAGTATTTGGAATTTACTAATGAGGAGGTATTGTTAGACCTCCTACAACCAATATGGTTGGACTCTAAAAAGTGTTGCATCTTTCATTTGGTTCGGCACACCTTGCGATTCCATGTTGTGTCGCAACCCCATTTTGGCCAAGTGTGAAGATGAAACTCACACTCCCAAAGTTGGGGACTTGGAGTCCTCCGGGACTCCCAAACCATTAGAGCTCGACAGCAGGGGTCAAAACACCTTGCATTGGGGTGTTATTTATATCAATGGAAAGGTCTTGAAGCGTAGATGTCCAAAATGGCCTCGCATGAGCCATTTGAACATTTGCAGCCCAAGTTATGGGCAAAAGAAGGGCCGGGAGTCAAATTGGCAGTTTGACTCCCGACCACTAAAAGTCGGGAATCGACCTCTTCCCGACGTCTGCAGAAGGAGTACGATAAGGCATTGGAAAACTCTCGAGGAGAGCTACAACTTTGGTTTAGACCTCACTCCAATCGGAGGTCGGAGCCAAGAGTTGTGAGTGTCCAAAGTCCCGAGAGTCCAACCCGGGACAGTTTCAGGACTCCTCCTTGGGAGTCCCGGGAAAATGTGCCATTTTGATGTAGCTCCCGCGGGGAGCTGCAGAGAATACTATATGGGGGAAGGTGGTGGCTTCCCCAGAGTCCGGGCTGTGGTGAGTCAAGTGTGTCAAAGTGCCCGTGGCTTGTTCCAACACCCAAGTGTGTTCCCGAATGTGAGCTAACCCTTTTGTGGTTGGTTTTGGATGCAAATTCAAGCTTGATAATCTAGTCCCTCTTCCTAGTCTAATCCCGGGACTTCTAGCACGCCCCTCTACCCCTTTCTAGTGTTGGAAGTTGGGAGTGGCCCTCAAGTCCCAACTTTCCGCAACTCTACATAGTCGGACCCTCAAGTGGGTCCAACAAGGGACTTAGGAGCGCGTCATGTTGTGTGGTGGGTGTGAAAGGGCATGAACAATAAAATGTGACTTACTCAATTTATGGATGATGGTAAAGTCATATTCCAACAAGAAAAAGTAACCACCGTGCGATTTTGCTAGAAACTTAAGGTGTTCGGACCAAATACATCAATGCCATGTGGTTGACATAAAAAATGTAATGTTGGAATTTGTGTAAAGCATACACATTGTTAATGCCTCCTATTCTATTGTGGTGTAGTTTCATTCCACCTTGTTCAACAACCATGAAACATCATCACAAATTTACTAGGCTTCATAGGTTTGTACAAATTTTGTGCAAAATTTGGTTTTCATAGGTTCGTACAAAAATCGCATGAATTCCATGCTATGGTTTATGAACCTATAGCACATGTACATTCCATGTTATGGTTTATGAACCTATGGTGTACATGTTCAATATCTTAAACCATTGTGCACATATTCAATATCTTAAATATTCAAAGGGATGAAACATTGTTTTTAAATGACATATGTGAATGTTTGTGTTTAATACACAAAAATCACATAATTTTATGCAAAATTACATCATGATAATTGCATAGATTTTAATTATATTGTAAATTGTGAATTTCATATCAAGGCATCATAAGTAGAAAAACACATCATTTATGTAGAAGTAATATATGTATTTTTGCCATTTCTACACTTTGAAGCCCATGGATTTTGCAAGAACGTATTGTTTTATGATTTTTACACAGATTCTATTAAATTTTCATGATATTGGAAGTTTTTTATGCAAGCCTATTTTTTTGATGGAGGGAAGGCAAAATGTGTGGAGTCCATGGTATTTGATGCCACAAGACAAGCCATGTAAGGTGGAATATAAGTTTTGCAACAATGTCATTTCACATTGCAAGGATAAAATGTTTTTTCCATTTGGGCTATTAATATGATGGCAATGGGTGAATTAAAGTTACAATGTGTTCAAGGGCTATGATAACCAAAATCGATGAGCCATCCAACAATGACAACCAAAATCAGTAACCATCTGACTATAATGACAAAATTCAAACACCATTAGATTGTCAGTTATGATTTCAGTTGATGTCAATAGGTCATGCACATTTTCAGGCACCACCTAAAAATTATCAAATGGTGACCAATATATTTTCAATTGTCCAATGGTGACTAATTTTCCAATGGACTTGAGACTATATTAATTTTAAAATGCAATTCTTGGGTTCATTTTTGAACACCTTTTTCCCATTTGGGTTTTGTCTATTTGGTTGCACATTTACAACCATTGTGTGGAACCCTAGGTGAGTTGAGGTGGTCAAGTCCTTGGTTGGTAACCTCCTTTGCATTTTGTGAACATCGTAAGGTTTGACTTTCCAAAACACTAATTGCTTATAACAATTACTACTTGGAAAGTCTTTGGGTATTTTGGGCATCCTAGATTTCAACAATGTCATCCAACCAATAATCAAAAGCATAGCCATCCAAGGGACAATCTAACCAAAACCCCTTAAACCCTTTTATTTCACACGTCATTTAACAATTATCCACACAAACCTTTGAGCAACCCATCTTCAACCATGCAAAAGTAAAGGGTTGTAGAAATGTCCAACAAGGAGAACATTTCATCAATGCAATCATGAAAGCATTAAAGACTTGAGGATGATGACCTTAAATGAATTGCCACATGACAATTTTAAGAACTTATCATGAATTTTTTCAAGAAACATATAATGGCATACTTCGATGGTGCTTTCATGAGCAAGTAGGGAACTAGCTTGGAGAAGTACAAATAGGTCACATGGAAAGTAAGTTTTTAGAAAAATTAAACAATTCCCCATAATATAGTAAGTTTCGGAATTTTGAAAGGTTCTTATAGTGGTTTGAATGCAAGATTTCAAATGTAGCTACAAACTTATCGTAACGATGTGAAATCTTTTATTCGCAAAAGGACAAGGTGTATTGGACCATGAAGGTGGCAGACTTGTGGGACAAAATTTCATGGTGAGTCAAATTCTCAAAGAATTTTTCGAAGAAAAAGGTGATACTAGCACCATGGATGGAAGAAAGTGCTTGAAACCTTCTCACCCAAATTGGAAGCCATGGCATTTTATGAATTCCAAACATGATAAATGTGCTCCCATTGTTGGGTTGAGACAATTAAGGTGGTTATGGTGTGTTGTGTAAGGTGTGAATTGAAAGGTTCAATTGCATCTCAAACACCATTGAATTGGCGAGGAAGCCATTCAAGAAAAATGATAAACTGGAAGCACATAAACAATGTTTGGTGGAAGCTTTGGCTTGCCCATGAAAACACCTAGGTCAATTTCCTTGCCATCCATTGTTAAGACCACGAAGGCTTACACATTGTAATGGAACGAGGGAATTTTTTGAAACAATCCCCCATTATGGATAACCGAACCTTATTGTGGCAAGGGGGGTCAAATATGGAAGAGTGAACACGACTTGTCACCTTTAGGCAAAATTGTGTGAAGTTGGCATGGGCATTCATAAACATTATGAGTGTAGTCCATCATTTTGGAATTTTACACAACTTGTCCAAGGACAACATTATGTTGCATTTTCTGCTAAACAAACTAGATGTTATTTACATAGGCATTTATGATTGGGGTGATGCCATCATTGTATAACTTTACCAATGAGCAAGATGCCACTAACACAAAGGAAATGCGTTGGTGGGTAACCTCAAAAAAAAAATTTGTTTATAAGAAACCAAGAACTACAATGTCGCAACCCCACTTTGAGGCAAGTGTGAGGATGAGACTCACACTCCCAAAAGTGGGAACTTGGAGTCCTCTGAGACTCCCGCAACTTCAGAGTTCAATTGCAGAGGTCAAAACACCTTGCCTTGAGGTGTTCTTTATACCATTGGAAAGGCCTTGAAGTGTAGATGTCGAAAATGGCCTCGCATGAGCCATTTAGACATCTGCAGCACAAGTTATGGTCAAAAGAACTGGCAGTTTGACTCCCAGCCACAAAAATTTGAGAATCGACCCGATCCCAGTGCGTGCAGATAGATTGCAACACACCGTTGGAAAGCTCTCAAGGAGAGCTACAAGTTTGCTTCAGACCTCATCCCAATCCGAGGTCTGAGCGAGGAGTTATGGGCTCCCAAAGTCCCAGGAGTCCAAACCGGGACAGTTTCGGGACTCCTCCTCGGGAGTCCCGGGAATAAAAGCCATTTGGATGCGGGTGCGGCGGAACAATGCGGAGAATACTATATGGGGGAAGGTGGTGGCTTCCCCCGAATCCGGGCCGTGGTGAGTCAAGTGAATCCGTGTTGCCCGTGGCTTGTCCCAACACCAAGGGTGTTTTCGAAGGTGAACTAACCAACTTGTGGTTGGTTTTGATGCAAGACCGAGTAACTAAATAGTTGTCCTTCTTCCTAGTCTAATCTCGGAGCTTTTTGCATGCCCCTCTCACCCCTCTTTAGTGCTGGAAGCTGGGAGCGACACCAAATTCCAACTACTTCTGCTCTTTAACATAGTTGGACTCTTTTGAATCTAATAAGGAACTTGGGGGCGTGTCATACAAATTCTTTTGATGAATGGCTAAGTAATATGAAACAACTTTGAAGTGTAAAACATATTTGATGGCAAGCTAATAGATTTGTCATATGGGGTGAAGATTAGGATGTATAATATTTTGTGGACAATTCAACTAAGATGTCATTTAAGAAAGTGATCCATGACATGTATGAGTTAAATTTAGAAGCACAAAAAATTGATCAACACATCATGTGCACATTGATGGGACCTCCATACAATTGGATTGCACCTAATGAATGTTATTAAAGGTAGCCATAAATAGTTCGTGTTGTTGCATATGAATTTTGGTGCGATTTGCATGATCTTTCAAAAATGACATGTTTTGGACTTGAGGATTTTATAAAACCCAATTTTGTCAAAGAATCATGTTATCATGTGTAATCATATTTGAAATTTGTGAATTTATCCTCTTTACACATTTGAAATTTGTGGATTTATGTTTTATAATGATGATATTTTTTTTTATAAACATAAAATATAATGATCACTTATAGTCTTACAAAAGTACTACCCATCCATCACCTATATTTTTCAATTAGGGATGATTGGACTTTCCATTGATAATGTGTTTATATAAATGCTCCTATAATAATCAATAGACATCAACTACTGAAAAATAATCAATAGAAATTCATTTGAAGCAATATTTTTTAATGCAAATACAAACCATACATTCTTTACAAGTTTGTTTTGGTTTTCATTCTTTCTTTTTCAATCGTGGGGATTTACATTGTACCCAATTTACATTATACATTTTTTTGAAAGTACAAATTTAAAATTCTCCAATCTTTTTGGACCAAAAACAAATTGAGGCAACCAAAAAAATTAGATGAAAACATTTAAACAACCATTATTGTCAATCACCCAAGGAATCATTGTTTGGTGACCAATCATGTTGATGGCCTAAGAGAATGGTGACCCAAAACAATTATTGGCAATGGAAAAAATAGCAATCAAAAATTCAGCGACAAAAAAATGTTAATTATAAAGTTGGCAATAAAAAATGTGGTGACCAAAAAACTAATGATTGAAAAGATGGTGATTGAGAAATGTTGCAATTGAAAGGTTAACAACCGAAAATGTGGTGATGAATATATGTGGTGACCGAAACCTATGGTAATCAAAAATTTGGCAACTAAAGCTTATGGTGATCAAAAACCTAGCAACAAAATCTTGTGGTGACGAAAACTTTAGTGACCAAATTCTTGTGGCAATAAAAAAATATGGCGATTGAATTCCTATGGTGACAAAAAGACATTTCAGTGATCACATGGTTTATGATGACCAAAATGACTTTAGTTTTGGTCACCTATAAGCCTACCCTGGGTAGCCCAAAATGACTTTTGACCTAGGTTGACCCTATGTTGACTTGACATAAGGTTGTGTTTGCATCTAGATGCATTTGTTGTGTCATGATGAACACACGAATGTGATAACAACTTTGATCAATATTTAGTTTTGTATGTTCAACCCACCACTTGATAATTACATCTTTTGTAGCTAATAATAAAACATTACAGTTTTTTTTTAACTTGGACAAAGTCCACAATAACACACCAATTGAATCCATGAGCCTTTAATGTTGCATTGCTTGGAAAATATTGGTGAACATTTAAAACATGAACTATTTGTTTAAGTGACACATGTTTGGCACTATAGTCTATAATTAACAATAGTTGTTAACATAACATGTTTGGTTGTGGACCTTGCAATTATAAATGATCTTTTTACCTCATCAAAACACTTTCATTAATCCACTTATTACCTTTTTATGAGCAACAACTAGTTTTGAAACTCCATCCCCAATCATCTATAGAACTAGATTAAATATTGCATGGTTTGAATCTTTAACATCACAAATTCCTTAAATTTAAAATTAGGCAAGACAAATATGAACCTCTTAGTGGCTTGAGAAATATCTTTTGTAACCTTCCTAAAGTTTCTTACTTGCACTACCACTACATACATCCAATGGTTCCAAGGTTTGACAAAATGTATTTATAGCCATTTTGGCACCCTTTGTTTGAATCACCTAGCTATTATTTCTCAAAATTTGTTCTTAATCATTTTCTTGTGTTTTAGGTCTAACTCTACTTGTTCCTCATATTTTATTTACATATCTAGAATTACCCATTAAATTTTAACACAAAGATAAAAAAGGTTTATGATGTGAATGTCAAATGATTACATTAGACAATTTTGCAAGATTGATGTTTCTAAGGAACAAGATCCTAATGTGAACTCACTCAAGACCATACTTCACAATATTTTCCATGTGTTTCGCATATGACTTGAACTAGTGTCTGCACCTTGAGCTTAAGAGGTTGATAGTACCAAACAATTCCACCACCAACCCATAGAAAGATTAACTCCATATTTTTTTAAAAAGATAACAAGTCTAAATCAAATTCAATAGAAGTTTTTTTGCTTCCTCTCATGATCATAGTTCCAAGCAAGATTCATTTGTTACAATCCTTATATATTTAGTTTAATTTGATGTAGTAATTAGGCATGGTACATGTCTCCATATTGAAGTACTCCACAACATCCATTCCATTTTATGAACTTTTGGATCAAAATGAAATGAAGCCATAACATACATGTAATAAATGAACCATTTGCATTTAATAAATGCTTCAAATTCACTCAAAACCATCTAGTTCAAGGTGTTTTGGCTCCTAAATGTGTTTGCACCTTGAACTCTTAATTGATAGTCCCAAACCTATCCTCCACCACCAACACACAAAGAGATATTGACCATCAATTTCAATTGAAGCTTCTAGATTCCTTTCATGCTCATGTGCTCCAAACAAGATTCATTTGTTACAAACATAGGATGTTTTATTTAATTCAATCTAGTGATTAGGTGTGGTCTTTTTCTGCCATTGAGGTATTTCACAACAATCTTTTCCATTTGATGAATTTTTAAATAAAAATGAAATGAAGCTTTAACATATGTAATTTATAACCTTTGCAATTAACCAATGATGCAAACCCACTCAAGAGGACACTTTAAGGTGTTAAGCTTCCTACATGTTGTGTGTATGACCTTCAAGTGTACACACAACTGTCAATGATATATAAATTCCAAAAAAATTAATAATAATAATCATTTGCTACAAACCTTAATTATCAAATGATTTGATATAGTGATTAGGTGTGCTTACTCGCAACCATTGGAATACTCCCAACTAATTTTCTCCTTTCTCATGAACTTCGGTATCAAAATGAAATGAAGTTGTAGCTCTTGTAATCTAATTTTTTTGTGTTTAATTAAGGTTGTAGACTCAATCTTAAATAACATATGCCTATGTGGATTTGTTGCATGCCTGATCATGTGTGTATGACCTTCAAATGTTTACACACAACTTTTGGTAAATGATAGTTTCAAACTTGTGCACCACAAACATGTAAATAAACTTTGTAATTTCCTTACATGGAAAATATGAATTCAACAACAAAAGCTTCAAGTTTTTTCTCAGATTTAAATGTTTTAAATAACATTCATTTTTTACAACCTTGGTTGTTTGATCTTGTTCAAACTTTTGAAATCTTCATAGACCTAACTTGGAGTAAGACCAAATCATAATTTCATGGTGATGCAAAACAACCAAACCCTAAATGTTGTTTTGAATGATGGAGTGTGCACCTAACCTATTTGTGAACTTAATGGAATAGCTTATTGCAATTTTGATGTTTAACATGCACCAAGAAAAAACAAATATTGTTGTGATGTGAACTAACAAAACTTTAAACATTGCATCAAACAAATTGATGTGTATGAATTAACGTCCTTGTGAGCTTAATGGAACTTCATGTGACGATGATGACAAATTTGCATTAAAAAATGAAAATTCATTTTGATTCAAACCAACCAAACCCTAATCACCACATTAAACAAATAAAACACGACTTGCTTGTAAATGTGAACTTTCCCAAACTTGTTATGATTTTGATGTCCACCTGTGATGCGAAAGGAGGTTGTTTGAACTCTAATCTAACCTAGGGTTTTGGGCATGATTGTGTTAACCGACTTAGTGTGACGGCGCCCCATCATTGTTGCATGGAATTGCATGGTTTTCTTTTGAACT
>Ga0209208_10003194_pt1 | contig 23576 bp, 18 predicted proteins | sample S1TSphfallax_3_FD_187694 | JGI IMG/M metagenome (GOLD analysis project Ga0209208, IMG submission 187694) | Host-associated microbial communities from peat moss isolated from Minnesota, USA - S1T2_Fd - Sphagnum fallax MG (SPAdes) (version 2) | ecosystem: Host-associated > Plants > Peat moss >...
TGAAGGAAGGGGGGGCCGATAGGAATAATTGGATTCCAAAACCTGACTATGTGCCTTAGATTAGGGATTTTGTTGGAAATTTCTATATATTTTAAATTTGAGGGCTCACACATGACCTTCACTTTGGAGGCATTGAAGCAAAAAGAAAAAGGGCAATAATGGTCCCCCTACTCTCCCCCCCCCAAAAAAAATTGCTTCCCTATGGATGGTGCACTATGGGCATGGGTCACATACTTTTGGGACGCCACCTATCGTCCATGATTAATCATCTTGTAAAGAACCACGAGAAAAATTCTTGTGTATGTATACGGAGGGCATATATTATAAAGTAGAATTTTTCCTTTTGCAAAAGGGTTATGGATTTGATGAAAAAAAGTGAATTATTTTGCTTGTGCTTTGCATAGGATAAGGGGGGCATTCCTGAAACAAAACACTCCTCAGCTGTGCCTCAGGTGGGCGCTTATTTTGAGAATGCACCACTTCTTGTTGGAGGGCGTTACCTTATGCGTATTATTAAGTTAACTTATCACATACCGATCACATGACACATATCACCTGAAGTTGAGTCGAAGTGCTTTCTCCTCAACTAGACTGCTAGTTAACAATTGTTTTTTTGACAATTCTCGACCCACCCTTTCATGTTGTATGTGGCTGATTTGTTCGAAGGTCCCCATTAAGTTCCGCTCCTTCTTCACTTTTGAGGGGAAAAGAAACAAAAAGATAGGTTTAGGGTTTGGACTTTGGATGATGGAATTTTTTAAAAATAAATAAATAAGTAAATAAATATATTTATTTAAAAAATATATTTATTTGTTGGGCAGGGTGGGGGAGGTGGGCCCCCCCCTTCTCAAACAAAACCCAAGAAATCAAAAGTCTCAACAAACATACAACAAAAACATGCCAAACAAAACAAGGAGTCTGGTGGAATGATTGAAGGAAAAAGAAGAAGGAAAAAAAGCCCCAAAACAAGCCTATAGAGAAGAAGAAGGGCCCTTGATATACTAAATACCTTAGGTGAGAAGTGATCATGAAGATCTGTGGGTGGAAATTGAAAGCCCATGTGTGAACTTGTTGTTATTCAACTAATTAAATTTGAATTTGAATTTTTCTTTTTTGTGGAATTTCTAATGAACAAAGGATTATTCACAATTTCAACAGAATCATAAGGAAACAGCCTAATTGTGATTTAAAAATTTAAAAAAATTTAAAAAAATTTGAAAGAAATTATTCAAAATTCAATATCTCTCACAACTTAGGTCTAAAAATTTATGGAATATCGCTTGCATTGAATTGTAGTGAATTAGGGAAAAGCTTTCCAACAATACCAAGAACATTCCTCAATTTTCCAAAGACATTTTAGTTTTGATTTTATTGAATTTTTTTTTTCTTTGGAACAGTTATTCAATATTCAAAGTGCCTACCTACCTACCTACCGAGCGTTTTTTCGTGGTGGGGATGGGGGACGGTGGACTATGGTTTGGGAGATTTCGATGGGACAAACGAACTTGATTATTAGATAGAGTTGAGTGACCGGAACCATAAGAGACTACAAAAACTCTTTCCGGGAAGTTGATGGAAAAAAATAATAATTTGTGTTTTGCCGGTATATTTTGCTAGTGTGTTGCCTTTGGATTGGATTATTTTTGAGCCATTTCGTTCGGCATAATTCTGGGCCGTTTCTTTTCCACCTACTTTGGTTGGTGGTACGTTCGGGCTTTGTTGAGTCGGTTGAGTGAAGCAGCCCTTCCTTAAGAAGTGGTAGCCGACCCTCCGGACGATGGGTTACCTAATACATAATAGAGTTATCCGTCGGGAAAAAGTTGGTCCAATGAGAATTTGGAGTCTCCAAAAGTGGACGGTGGTGGTGCCAAAATAATATTTTGCTTTTGAAAAATTCACCGAGTGCAACCCACATGCAGCGCCAAAATGAACATGTTGTTCATGTTTTGCCTTTTTAGTGTTAAAGTCAATCGTGGGCCAAATATTTACTCGTTTGTGTTTTGCCGATAGTCGCCAATCATTTAAAGTCAATCATGGGCCAAACTTTTTATTTTCCTTTTGTTTTAAAGTCAAATTTGTGGGGCCAATTTTTTTCCGGCAATTCCGAGCATTGCACATACAGCAGGCATTACACTTGTAAGACCCTCACATGGGGGAGTATTACACCCCTATGGCACCTTGGTAGCTGGAAATTATTGCTTCTTTTATGTAGTCGAAACCAAGTAAGAGGGTTTTGGGGGGGGGAGCGCATTACGCTTGTAAGACCCTCAGTTCCGGAGTATTACACCCCTATGGCACCTTGATAACTGGAAATTATTGCTTCTTTTATGTAGTCGAAACCTCGTAAATGGGGGAGGGGGGGTCATTACGCTTGTAAGACCCCCCACTTCAGGACTATTACGCCCTTAAGGCACCTTGATAAGTGGATATTACTGCTGCTTTTATGTAGTTACAACAGGTTTTTATGAAGCGGAAAGCTCCCCCACTTCAGGTATTACGGTTGTAAGTTCCCTACAATTACGGCCTTGTCTTTGGCTCAAAACCGTAATGCATTGATATACACCATATATACTCCACATTCCGGCCATTTGCGTAGGCCAAAAATGATGACAAACAGTTTTTAGGACCATAATTTTCATGCGGCCAATGAGAAGACTCAACATGCACTCAAGAGGGTTGAGTTTTTTTCCTTTTGGGTTAAAGGGTGCGGGGGGGGGGGTGCATTGGAAGGTTTGTTGTTCCCATCAAGTTTTGAATGCGTTCTCCAAGATGTTCCCAATAGTCCCACACTTTGGCCAAAGTTGAATTGTCATATACATACCCGTGTTTCTATTTTGGGGATTGCCCAATGTTTCAAAATAATTGATGATGGGCCATTCAAAGTGCATTCTATTTATTTATTTATTTATTGGCCGTGGCTACCAAGGCGAGAAGGATATTGTGTTTAGATTCATTATAGAGTATAGTAGCTTAAGGGATTTTTATAGGCCTCTTAGGTAATATTAATAATTATAGGTCTATTTATTTTTATACGAGGATTTTTGAAAGATGATATTTTGGCTTATATTGAAACTTTGAGATTAGTTATAGAGTTGTAATATCTTGAAGGATTTTGATTTCTTTTAGAGGAATTTTTTGAAGATTATATTTTTGCATGTTGAAATATTTGAGGTTTCATAATTCTGATTTTGAGCTAAGATACTTTCTAAATGTAAATGGCAAGCTGGCCACAATGTGACACACCCGTTGTTTATTTTGTTTTTTCAAAAGAAAGGAGTGTTAATGGGTTTCTAGTTGGATGGTGCACTATTTTTGTGGGAAAAAAGTTGAGAAAAAAGGGGGTTTTAAAACCATAAAATTGCATTTTTTAAACAATAAATAAATCACCACCCTTACAAAATAAAAAAATTGGAAGACAAAACACTCTACACCAAGTGTGTCTTCCATCATATTTTCCATCCGTACAACAATTGTATCCAACCATGCAACTTGTAAGATACTTGGTTACAAAATAACAACTAAAACTTCGCACTTGCAACTTGAATATTGTGTTTACTTCCAAAGGCAACAAACTCAAACATTAGTTAACCCCACATCCATGGGCAATTGGTTGCATACTCAAAAAATCATTAATAAAAATAAAAATCAAAGACATTTTAAAGACATTTGAAATCTTCAAGTGTGAGGCATTATGAAACATGCATATAGTAGGATTGTCATAGAGGTTGGCCATTATGGGGGATGCCCTAAAATTACATAAGTGGGCATGGGGGCTCCAATGGTAGAGAACACGATTAGGTGATGTGTGTGCTTGCCATGGAGCTTCTTACACGGGGTGTCAAAAAAGCCACCGGCCAAAGAAAAAGAAAAAAATCTGATGATGATCTATGGTGGATGCAATATTGGTAAGGTTTATAAATTTAGTAAATTTATTTATAAATCATCTGAATTTTAAAAAAAATACCAAAAATATGAAAATACCAAAGACTATATACAAAAATACAAAGGAGAAAATGTCCAATGCACCCCTCGAATTGATTGCCTTGTGTGATGAAATTATGTACTTTGGCACGACATACAAGTCGTATGAAGTAAAATTTGATCGTGCAAACATGTTATATAAGTACATAACTTTTATTTTTGAGCTCATAAGTGAGGGGCAATCAAGCCCCCAATTTCAAATCCATCACACAACTATGAACAATAAATTACTTATATCTTCGTACCTATGTATATGAAAAGTTGAAGCCCATTGTTGAAATGGAAACAAAAGTCCTCCTTGCTACGACCAATGTTGGTTGGTTGGTTGGTTGGGTATATTGACCTTAATGTATGGGTGGGACAAAGGATGAATACAATATTTCAAAGTGTGTATATAGGCTTTTAAACATTTCCAAATTGGGTAACGGTGAAAATAAAATATAAACGCTTTGCAAAATTATCAATCCAAGTAAAGGTAAATGATGAACATTTATTTTATGCATAGGGTAAGAATAAATATTTCATCATTATATATGATGTGGGTATAAGTGGGTAAATGTCAGGGGAAACAAATTTACACGAGAATCGCACATTTCAAGTTGAAGAAAGACAATTACATGAGCAATTGGCATTATTGCAAAGATAACGACATGAAATTTCACACACATTATAAAAAAAAATAACAAAATTAGAAAAAAATTGAATCAATATCATAAAAAATATATTCAGCCCCCCCCAAAAAAAAAAAAAAAACTATATTCAACAGCTTAATCATCAGAATTCAAACAAATCCATCATAACCACATGCATTGCAAAATATGAAGATGCATATATTTATATGTGTTATAGAATGATTTTAACATTTAGTCTTTCATTTGCAATGATATTTACCCAGTGTTGTGGTAGGTAGTAGTGGTACCTACTAGAGTATAGTTAGTGTATGTAAGTAGTCATCACTTTCTTTTTTGTCTTCTTCTGCAATGCAAGAAATGCAAAAGCTGAAATAAATAAAAAAGGCACCTACTGACCCCACCATGCCATTACAGCTGCTGGAATTGTCATTGTAAAGTTAAAACCACTGGAATGGGTAAGAGGGGGGTGTGATATTCTCGCCATTTGAGGCGAAGCTGTATTTTTTTCTGTAATAGTTTCGCCAGAATGGCGATTGTTGCTTGCAGGGGTCCGTTACAGACATCCCAGTCCGCCGTCGTCGCATTTTCTCCTCCTCTTCTTCTTCTTCTTCTCCTCCTCTTGCTCGCGCGTTTTGCACCGCTTCTTTCCCCATTCTTTCCAGCTCCTTTCCCTCCTTCCCAGAATTTGTTGGTTGTTTCCATCTCTCGGGATATACAGCTTCTTTCCTTTCCGCTTGTTTTGAGCTATTTCTTGTGAACTCTGGTTGCTGTTTTTGTCTGTTGTTGTTATTCTTCTTCAGAGCTTTTCTTTCGTTTTTTGTTTTCTCTTCTTCTAGTCTGCTTGATTGTGAGTGGTTGTTTCTCTACCCCAGGGTGGTGAAGCTCAGCAGCAGCGGCAGCTGTTTGTGATACCCAAGTGTTCCTTTGTTGAGTTTTTTCGGTTTCCTTTTTTGATCCTTTTTTTTTTTGAGGGGGCTTTTTTGTCACTTCCTCATGGAGGATCAGGAAAGGGAAGAAGAGTATTGAGAGCCTTGTGAACTAGGAGCTTGGTCTCGAGAGGAGAAAAGCTTTTGTGTCTGAAGCTTGCTGCTCATATTGAAACGTGTTTTTTTGGTTTTGGGTCTTCTTCTTCTTCTTTGCTTTGATCTAGAACTCGTTGAGAGTTGCAGTGGAGAGCAAGAGGAGAAGAAAATATGGGCTCAGGAAGGCATTTCCTATGATGGATTGTGGCAGGAAGCTCCACTAATCTTAGGTTTTGTCAAGTCCCTCCTGTACTACTCTTCTGCGGTGCTCAAAGCAAAGAGTCGACGCAAGGCTCAAAATATTTGGAAGCCCCTTCTTCTCCTTCTTATTCTTCTCGGTGTGCAGAAGAAGTTGAGTACAACAGAAGTTGATCAGTCCTATGCAGTCGTTTTTGCACTAGATTTGCAGCAGCGCAAGCAAAGGGAAGGAAGGACAGAAGGGTAGTAGTTGTGAAATGAGTAGTCAACCAGGATGCAGCTGCATTCTCTGAACTGTTTCAGCAACATTTATACCATTGAACCCAAATTTCCTCTTCTTATTTACACCTTGGGGCAGTTCCGAGAGGAAGAACAATCCCAGGGGAAGAAGAAAAGAACCAGGTTGTTGTTGGAGGAGCTACCACTATTGGAATGCAGCAGCAGCAGCACATGAAATAAAAATGTGCACAGCAGCAACCCAAATCTTTCTCGCCCAGAAAAGAATGACAACCGGCCCACATCAAGATATCAACAAGAAGCAGCAGAAGATATCAAGCCTGTGAAGAAGAAGAAGAAGCACACAAATGAACACAAGAGCTAGAAGAACTGCATAAGTCTATTGCTGTTGTGGGTGGGGAGGGAAGAGGGGAAGTGGTCGTTATGCAATGGGGCAGTGCTATGGAAAGGGAATACCAGCTGAAGAAGAAGACACATACAAGCGTGAGGAAGCTCCTGCAAAGCCTGTAAAGCGCAACAACAGCCATCATCACCATCACACCAGCAGCAGCAAAAGCAATGCACAACAGCATAGCTACAATAGTAGCAGCAATGGGAGTAGTCACAGCAGCTATCACTCTGGTGGTGGTGGTGGTGGTCCTGGTGGTGCATCCCCCATGAGAGCAAAAGCTGCAGCATTCCGCCATCCATCTCCTCGGCATTGGGCAGGCAGTCCTCTTCCTCGGTATGCGAGCTCACCTTCTTCCACTCCTTCTACTCCGCTGCGGCTTTTCAAGAGGCCCTTTCCACCGCCATCACCTGCCAAACACATCCAATCCTCTCTTGTGAAGCGGCATGGTGAAAAGCCCAGGGAAGGAGTGGGGGGTGCTGCTGCTCAGGGTGGTGGTGGTGGTGTCATTCCTGAATCTGTTGAATCTGAAAAACCACTCGACAAGCAATTTGGGTACCCCAAGAATTTCACTGCCAAGTATGAGCTTGGTCATGAAGTTGGGCGCGGCCATTTTGGCCATACTTGCTTTGCTAGAGTTCGAAGAGGTGATCTTAAAGGTCAACCCATTGCTGTCAAAATCATTTCCAAAGCTAAGGTAACAACACATCTTTTCTTTCATTATCATTTCCTAATGCTTAAGGTTCCTCCATGTTCTCTTGAAAATCATCTTCCCACACAGGTGGTTTCTAGCATGAAGGTTCACATATTTTCTCGTAATCTTTTCCAAAGCTGAAGGTTCCATGTTCTCTTGGAAATCACATTCCAATGCTCTAAGGTTTCATATTCTCTTGACTCTATTCACATAAGTTCTAGTTATATCCTTGCAAATGAATCACATACATTTAGAAAAGGGGATTTCTTTGTCATTGTTTGTTTCACAAACTTCACCAAATGTCCTCTCAAATCTGCAAAGAAACAGATCAAGGGGGTAATCTTGTCTCCAATTATGCTTTGAGATTTTTTCAAGTTGTTCAGTGTGATTTGATCTTCTTATAAGTGCTCTATGTTGGATCTGTAATGAGATCATGTGGGCTCAGTGGTTTCTGGCCTGAAGATTGCAATATGAATCCCCTTCAATGGAACACTCAGATCACAACAGATTTGTGATGGGTAGATATAGAGTGTGTGGAGAAAAGACACAGAAAGTCTGATATACAGTTTGATCTGGTCTTCATTGGTTTCTAACTCTGCTCCCTTGGTTCTGTTTTCTGGTCCTGTTTTGTGTCATTAAATTGTTTTTTTAGGGTTGGGTTTTCTCCTTTTTCATGCCTGCTGATTGGTTTCTGTTATGTTGTTGGAGCTGAAACCTTATTATTTGGGCGATTGAAAGAATGTTTCATAATGTGCATTTGGAGTAATAACCCTTTTCTCAGTTAGGTTTGATGTCTGACACACATTCTGCCATGACATAGGCTTTTTTCTCATTTGTTTATATCATATGTTCTTCATGAGGGACTGCATGTTTGTGACAGATGCACCCTGTGTGTTTCATGGTTTTGTTGCACAGATCCAAGCCATATTTTCATCTGACAGGACTTCCATTTGTTTTAACAGATGACAACTGCTATAGCCATAGAGGATGTGCGACGGGAGGTGAAAATACTGCGAGCTCTAACAGGGCATGAAAACTTAGTGCGCTTCTATGATGCCTGTGAAGACAATCTCAATGTGTACATTATCATGGAGTTATGTGAAGGTGGAGAGCTACTAGATCGTATTTTATCCAGGTATTTTCATTGTTGAATATTTGTAAAATGAATGAAGATTCCTTGTGGATTGCAATTGCTAACAATATGTATCCTACTTTTTAGAATTTTTTATCCCATAAATTCTACCATCAGATCTAAATCAAGACCTATATCATCAACTTATTTTGGCTTACCACTGCTTTGTGTTAATTTTTAAGAACTTGTTTGTAAAATTGTTTTTTTTTATTTATACATTTGTGAGCAGCCATATAGAAATGGGTGGGTTTGATGGTTATGCAGAGGGGGAAGGTACAGTGAAGATGATGCAAAAATTGTGGTCCGGCAAATTTTGAGCATTGTGTCATTTTGCCACCTTCAAGGAGTTGTCCATCGTGATCTCAAGCCTGAGGTTTGTTAATTCCTACTGAATTGATGACTATCCATGTTGATGTTGCTTAGCTCCCACCCAAAAATCAAAATTTTGCCTTCTTCCAATGGCCCAACTTAACAAGCATATATATGTGTACATCTATTGGTACAAAACCCAAACAATGGTTTCCATTCAACTGGTTGTAGTCTTCTTGGATTTTGTTTCTTGGCAATCCTGCAGACAAGGGACCAAATGTAGTTGTTGTGTGCTGCAGAACTTTTTGTTCACTACAAAGGATGAACATGCACAGCTGAAGGCAATTGATTTTGGATTGTCAGATTTTATCAAACCAGGTACTGGATGAGGTTTCATACCTGTTGTTTTGCTTGCAAGGTCCCTAAAGGGAGTTCTGGCAGACAAGAACATATACTAAAAGGTTGCTGTTTTCCTCTTCACTAGGAAACTGCAACTTTTTCTAACTTGTTGGCCCTGACACTTATCATGACTCTATGGAAGAGGATTCTATGTGATTTATGGAAGTTTTGATTGTTTTGATTTTGCAGACATGTTAATGTAGTGCAATCTAAGCAGACTCAAGACTCAACATTGTAGTCAAAGTCGCTGCTTCTGTAGCTAGCTTTCCATGAGACTTCTGAGAAAGCCAAGAAAAAAATCATAATATATGTTGAATCAACAGTACAGTGGTTCATGCAACTGGGGTTGTCGGAGAGGGAATGTAGATGAGAAGCTGAATGACATAGTTGGGAGTGCTTACTACGTTGCCCCGGAAGTGCTACACCGCTCCTATTCACTGGAAGCTGATGTGTGGAGCATTGGAGTCATAACATACATTCTGCTGTGTGGGAGTCGCCCATTTTGGGCTCGCACAGAGTCAGGAATTTTCCGGGCAGTTCTGAGAGCAGATCCAAGCTTTGAAGAACTTCCCTGGCCTTCTGTATCTGCTCAGGCAAAAGACTTTGTTAAGCGCTTACTCAATAAAGACCTTCGCCGACGCATGACTGCTTCCCAAGCACTCAGTAATGCCCCTTCTCCTGTGTAAATTGTCATGGGTAGTTGGTTTTTCAGGGAGTAGTTTCTGATGGTTGATGTGCTAGCGCTCTCTGTCTGCCCTTCACATTAGCGGTGACTGTAGTATGGAACTCAATAAATGATTGATGAGCCAACTCTCTTGGTCTACTGTTTGTAACACTAAGAGCTTTGGTGGTGCAGTGCATCCATGGATAGGTGGCAACCAAAAAGTTCCATTGGACATATTGATTTACAGGCTTGTGCGCAGTTACCTCCGATCCTCTTCCATGAAGCGTGCAGCCCTCAAGGTGGATATTTACATTCTTCTCAGCTTTGGGTTATGTGAAGTTTTGTGTAATCTGTACTCAAGTTCTTCACTGAAGAATGTGTTACTGCTATTTGGTATGTATTCATTACGTGAATTTTCGAAAAGTTCTCTTTTGATGTTTTTAGCCTTACCGGATTGAATTTGATTACGGAAAAGTCTCAATATTTCGGGTGATATTTGCAGGCTCTATCAAAAACCTTGACAGAGGACGAATTGGTGTATTTACGTGCACAATTCATGCTCTTGGAGCCAAACAAGAATGGGCGTGTTACATTTGAAAATTTTAAAACAGTGGGAACTCTGGACTTTCTCTATTTTCTTCTCCTTTTCTTCTTGAGAGCTTGCTCATGCTACTATGCTTGCAGAATCAAAGTTCTGCTTGTGCTACCTAGTTGTTTTAGCAAATGGGTAGTTCAGAGTCAATGCCAGAAATTTAATAGGATTGGTTTACTCCCATTGTCAAAAACCTTGATAAGGATATCATGTTTGCAAATCACCAAACAACCTGTTTCATGCTACTTTGATTTGCTGTCCAGATTCATAATTTGTTTGTTGGTATTTGGTTGAGCAGGCTTTGCTCAAGAATGCAACAGAGGCCATGAAGGAATCTCGTGTTTTTGAGATTTTGTCCACGGTATGTATGTCAGAAACAACAAATTTCAAATTTTTGTGAATCTTTTTGCATGACTTATCAAGGTTTACTAGCAGGACAAGAAAGGAATTCTTGGGTAGGGAAAGTCTATGAAGGATTTTACCAAATATAGACGAAGAAATGAACCTGACAAGGCACGAAACACACCAAAGAGCTACTACTATCCTGAAGCTCTCCAAAATTGGTGTTTTGGTCTGCATAGTAGATAGGAAATCTGTGCATTCTTTTGAGATCACAGACTTGTATTGTATGAAAGAAGTGATGGATCAGCATTATGTGTGTCTGATAAACTTGCATGCTTCATTTTCAGATGGAGTCCTTGTCTTTCAAAAAAATGGACTTTCCAGAGTTTTGTGCGGCAGCTATAAGTGTGCACCAACTAGAAGGCACCGATAGGTGGGAGTACCATGCACGTTCTGCCTATGAAATTTTTGAAAAAGATGGCAACCGTGTCATTTCTATAGAAGAGCTGGCCCGGGTATGATCTCCACCTCCCTAAGGACCTTGAGTGGCATGGCTTGGGATTTCTTTTGGCTTATAAGGAATGTTTGTTCAATTGTGTCAGCTTTCTGTTTCTAAATTAGGGCTTAGAGGTTAGTGTTTAGGGTTTAGTATTTTTTTTTGCCATGGCTATTGTTGTCAACTTTTGATGTCCTTTCATTTGGATCCCCCAAAGCACACCAAAGCCAAGTGTATTTAACCAGCAGATGTCTGCTTTTAGTGTTTGTGGGATGATGATAACTGGTTATATATATTGAAGAAATGTGTACATTCTGAAAACATGCAGGAGATGGGTTTAGCACCATCAGTCCCGGCACAAGTGTTCCATGATTGGGTGAGACATTCAGATGGACGATTAAGCTTTGTGGGATTTGCAAAGCTTCTCCATGGTGTAACAAGCCGAGCCAGCAACCGTCACCACCACCAATAACAGATAATCGACTCTATTTCTTTCATTTGAGGTGGGTTCTTGCAGTTCTGTGCACTGAGCGTTCACAAGAAAAAAATTGCTTGCTACTTGACACATTTGTCAGCTCTTCTTCTAGTTGGCAGTTCTAACTGAAGATGGGTTTCAGCCTCCATTGAGAGGTATATGATGGCAGAACGAAATAGTTAGTAGAATGATGAGCCCCTGTTTAGGTTGCAATATTTGGGTTTGTGACTCCAGAAATCAAGGGAATCTGGTTCCTCTCCTAAAGATGGCAAGAAGTGGGTGGAAGAGATTTCTAGACCCCAATACTGTTGTGAAGATGGTGGGGATAAAGACTCATATCCCCTTTGTGAGAGGTGCTACGAAAGCCTATGCTTCTGGGATTTTCACAGGCTCATCTTCTTCATTTTCATAGTCGACAATTCCAATTTATGGAAAAGATCGTTGGCTTATGCTCATCTTTTTCTCACCTCTTTTAGGTGATCTATTGGAGGAAAACTCCCAATTTTTTTTTTGGATTCTTATCATTCATATGCATGTAAGAGGCCTTACTTGCCATCTTTGTCAACCAGAGCTTTTTTCAGAGACTAACCCATAAAGCAGAGATGAACCCACTATTTGTTTTCTGATGCCTGAGATCTGGCACTAAATTGTGTGCCTAACACAGAGAAATCAATTCTTTGGAGGGCTGGATTCACTGCAAATGTTATGCACACATCTTCATTCAGTATGATATACAGAACAGGATGATAGTAGGATGCTGAATGAAGGATAAATCTATTTGGTATGGTGTCCTCTTGCATGTGGGGAAAGTGGGTAGAGGTCAGTTGTGTGAAATTATGTTTCAGGGCCAACAGACATCAGGTTTTACTTTGCAGTAATTCAAGCTGAAATCTCAAAACCCAAATTCAGAGAGAAAAGTTGAGAGGTCTGGTGATGTGAAGGTCAACATGGGGTTTTTTAACATTGTGTCACATGCTGTTGTGTTGTCATGGAATGGGATTGTGACCTTAACTGCCATGACTGGTGCAAGGCAGCTTCAAAGAACTATTAACAGCTTGAAGTCTAGATGTGAATGAATGACAACCACAAGAAGTTCTATTCAAGGTTTGTGACTACCTCTGACCTAGAGTCATATGGAAACAGGAGACATACAACAGGGAAAGATTGAAAACATGTCAATTTTGCCTCATCCTAGCATAATATGCTTGATTGCTCTTGAATCTTCCATGTTAGGCAATGAATGGATGCAAAGAATTTAGTTGCAAATGAGAGGATTGACATTTTGATCCCCATTTTCTAGCAAACTTCCCAAATGCAAAACTTCAAGGATTGAAAGCTTACTACAATACATCTATTATGGCAATCAAATTTGACATTTCCTACATTATAAAGTAGCTAATGATCATGCCTCCATGCCTGCAATGTCTTGCCTTCATTCCAACAAGCAACTATAGGATGATGAATGGACAAGACATGAAAAGGACCAAGACAAATGCCTTAAGTGGGAACTGGGTCCAAGATGGGGAGGAGGGGTGGAGTAAAATAGGTTCTAAAGCACATAGAGGTTTAAAAGGAAGGCAAAGGGCTATCCCCTTCTTGCATCATGGGCCTCACACAATCCAGAAGGTTATACCATCAGGATGATCTTACAACAAGACAAGACTTCTCTTCTATTTGGTATAAGCATCTAACAAGCAATGAGCTCTCCAAATGATACCACAACACAATCGACGGAAATGTAACTTAGGACAATCTCCTGGTATACATGTGAAGAACTAATGATACAAATTGCACATCTCTCATTCCAAATTGACTTACCAAAATGCTACAGCAGGGGTCAGCATTTGAATGTGCATGGATATCTTCGTCACAGGATATAGTAGTCATGAAGATCAACACACAAAACTAGGAGATTTCAGACACTATCTAATTTCTGACATCATGCTCTCATGTAGCAACCCACTTTTTCCAGATTGCTACACAAAGCCCTGCAGGGTTTTGTGTCCTAGGCTTGCCGATCCCGCAAGCAGGTCTCCATTATGCAGTCACTGCAACAAAAACCACAGAAGAGTCAAAAGGAACTCTCCAAGCTGGCCTAAAACCTGTAACTTTGCTGTGCGGTTTCAGGGAATGGTTGACAGTGTTGGAGACACAGAAATTAAGCATGAACCACGCTGTCTTTATGCACATGCAATCTCACATCCCAACTAAAAGCTGTACCACTGCAAAACCAGAGGCTTAAAAATCTTGAACCATTGCAAGAAGCTTTTGTTCCTTTCAAGAGTTCCATTTAGAAACCTCTCAAAATTAATTATGTTGCAGTCTGGGGATGTCCTCTTTACCATGAATGGTGCACAAATTCATATGCAAATCTGTGCATGCCTGTGAAACTCCATGATTCATGCTCATTACAACAAAGAACTTTTGTAATGCATTCATGCACAGACAAAAAAAACCTATGTAATCTATTGGTTGCACACACACTCCACTGACTCCAAAACAGCTGGCCTTTACTTTCCTCAATTTGGGATGTGACTGAGCAGTACAAAGCTGGGTCAAGTATCAAAAGGCTTCTATAGGCCTTCAATAGCAGGACATATGACACATGCAGGACACTTGTTATCAACAAGCACTGTGTCTAAGTTATAGAACCTTAAGGGTTCTCTCTTCATGTGCTTACAAAGCAGCTTCATCAGGATTGGTGCCTGCTTTCACAACCTCAGCTGCGCCTTCCAATGCATATGCTTTCAAGGACTCCAAATCACGAGGACCTGTCCATACCCAAGATGGCCAAACATGTCCAACGACCAGAATAAGCTGACCGACCAGTAATGTAGCACACTGATACAGCCTATGAGCAGACCACTCCATGATATCTCATCTATGTGAACAAGCAGAGCAGATATGGAGCCCTTTGTGTGCAGGTTTAGTTGTCCAAGCAAGATGCTGAAAACCAATACTACACACACACACACATAGAGGGAAGCACAGCTACAAGCCAGGGGAACCATACCGGAGTACTTCTTGTATTCCTCTCCATTCAAAAACAGCTTCAGTGTGGGGTAGGAACGGATGTCAGCTTTTCCACATGTGGCTTTGTTGGTGGTGCAATCCACAGTGGCAACCTCCACTCCATCCTCACCCTCCAATGCCTTCCCCAACTCTTCCCATGTTGGAGCCAAACGCTTGCTACACACACAAGCAAAACTTTCCTTCAGTTGTCAAGTACCAAACCTCTTTTAAGCCCTTGTTGGATCTCGGATGAGATCAGAGACAACAAGATGAGCACACAAGAATCCAGTAAGTAACTTTCTTCCCTCCTGTGGACAGTCCAATTGAAAAGAAGACGATTGTTTTACTTTTTCAAGTCTATGTGCATGTGGATACTGAACATACCTTGGGAACAGAGAAGAACAAAGTATAAGGGATAAAGGATATTACATACCAGTGACCACACCAGGGTGCAAAAAACTTGATAAACCACAAGGTGTCCTTCTCCTTCACCTGAATAGGAGTAGCACATACCAACATGTTATGTGTGGAATGAAAAAAATGAAAAAAGATAGCAGCAGCAACAGAGAAAAGTGGAAAAGGAAAGAGCACTCAGTCCACATCAACCATTCCAAACCCTTATGTACATGACTGACAAAAGAGAGCATCTCAAGACAGAGAATTATTACTTCCAGAGTTTTGGACTACTGATGACTCAGTTCAGTAATTTACTAAACAAAACAGGCAAAAAGCTCTGTATCTGAAGAATCAAAATTCAGGTGCAATGGGCTTGCTTTTAAGACTCGTTTATATTGTGCTGAAGGAATTGCCTTGCTCATCATTTCCTATTATATTGCTGGCCTCTTTAGAACCAAATTCCATAACCATTTTGACTCTAGAGAAATCATTGCCTGCAGCATCCCATAGAGTGCCAAATAGAACACAGACAACGATACAACAAATCAACTCTGAAAATTCATTTTCCCTGTTGAAAACATGTCAGAGCAGATCTTCTCTTATCTGGAACCCTAATAAGAATTTTTTTCTTCCTATCAAAGCCGCAAACAAAGATTTTTTTTCTTCCTCAGCAACTCTTCCAGCGAGCTCTGTTCTTTGCGTGAGTCAGCGACCTGAAATATTCGTAGCTATGTTGGAACCGCGGTTCAAATCATAGCCAGCGATCGATCGACACCTGATAGGAGATCCAAAGAAATCTCCAATACTTTTGCACTCTGATGTCTGATCCCGTACTCACGGAAGAGAATTCGACCATAAAACCCTAAGTCAAAGCCATCGCAAAACCACGAGACATTCTACAATTCGCCGAGCTTTCCAAAGAAGGAGCGGTTCTTCCCGTTCCCGGAAACTACAAACCGGCGACAAACGTCCGCTAACAGCAAAGATCGATGATATCCCCGGAAAAATCGCTCCAGAAAAAAAAAACTTGCGACAGAGAAATCTAGTCTATTCAACACCATGTAAATCACACGAGCTTCCCGGGAGAAGACACAACACTCCAAAACTCCAATCCTCCTTATTATACACACACTTCTGAAACCGAAATTTTGTCTATTACGGTTTCCCCTCTCTTCCTCTTCCCGGCAGCAAGGATCCAAGAAGAAAAGAAAGCCAAAAACACACACAAAACGGAAGGAAACTGAAGGAAACCACAAAGATTGGAACTGAGCGCCGATGCACGCACCTTATCCGTGAAAGTCGAGTCAGTAAGCTCCACAACGTCGCCCTTCACTGCAACCAAGCAGGCAGCCGACACGACAAGAAGCGAAAAAATCGATATCCCCCTCATGTTTGCCATCTCCTGCAGCTTCAGCGATGTTTTCGGAAAGCAAATCAGAAGCGATGGCCGAGTATTATTGCGCGACAGAAATCGACAAACTAACGCGCGTACTGGCTCCCTCGTCTCTTGAGCTTCTCTCTCGCTCGACTTCACTGCCTCGGTGGCACCTATCAGGGTTTTTTTTCATTTTTAGGTGGCTAAAGTAATTTTCAAAGTGGCTAAAATATGTGTTTTTTGTTTTTCTGGTAGCCAAATTTTGAAAGGAAAAAACAAAATTCTACCAAAATCGCCAAATTTCTCTATTGGGTTCTAGCATGTTAGCCAAAAATGTGAAGGATGATTAAACTTTGTTTACTTTCATATCTTGTTTGTAGCCAAATTTGGCTAAACTTCCTTAAGGATGATTGTCACTTTAGCTACATCACAAAAATGAAAAAAAAACCCTGGTAGGGTAGAGAGGCCGGTCATAGAACACTTAAAAACTCAGACGAACCATGTGATCAAACCAGACCTTGGTTGCTTCTGGGGTCCAAAGATGGATTGTAGAAGAGATCATCACGCGCCTATTGCCCTTTAGATCGCTCAATCTGGTGCACAAATACAAAAGATATGGCTTTTTGTAGCTCTCAACCTCATTGCCTCAAAACCAATTTTTACCAAACAGCTTCGAGACCTATCTTCAAGCAATCCAAACCCAGTAAATGCACATACAACTTCTGACAAATGTCATTAATGCATGTCATCACCAAACATTTTCATCTTCAAACCGATCAGCATCCTTTGAAAGGAGGGACGCCTTTATTCAATGGTTGAGATTAACACTCAAAAGTGGGCCACAAAATGTTTGGTGATCGAGACCCTAATTGAATGTTAAACCTTAAAATTTGATGCCTCTCTTGCACAACACCACTCCTAAACCCTAATCCCTTTCCCCTGGGCCTCTCCTCTCTCCTCCCATTCCCTCATCATCACATGCTTTCGTTCCTAAACAAGTTCGGCTCCTCTCTTTCCCTCTCATCTTTGGCTCAACTTCTTTCTCTCCTTTGTTTCTTGCTTTTGTTGCTTTCTAGGCAAGAGGAAAATTTGGGGTCCTCTTTCTCCCTTTCATTTCCTACTTCTGTTGGTGTTTAGGTGGGAAATATATCTTGTTCAACTTTTCTCTCTTGATTTCCCTTGCTCTTGCACGCGTGCTCTGAGCATGCTCTTCTCCCAAATGAAATTTTGTTCTAACTCTAGGTTTTTTTTAGATTATAACTAACTCCAAGTGTTTTGTTGTTGCAAGTGTTAGCACATATTGTGGTCATGTGTTGATGGTCTTTTTTCTGGTGGTCTTGAGTTTCTTGGTGTTTTTCCTCGTGTTCTTCAACCTCCTTTAACGTTGTTCCTCTCTTTTAGTGTCGTTTCTGGTTAATCAAATGTCCCCCCCCCCCCTTTCCTTCTTTGTTGTGTTGTTAATGGTCTTGTTCATGGTGGTTTTGAACTTCCCGGTGCTCTTTCTCATGTTTTTTAACTTCCCTTGGTGTTGCTCCTCTCCCTTGGTGTCGCTTCTAATGAATCAAACCCTCCCGTTTCCTTCTTTGTTGTGTTGTTCATGGTTTTCTTCTTGGTGGTCTTGAACTACTTGGTGTTTTTCCTCGTGTTTTTCAACTTCCCTTAATGTTATTCCTCTCCTTTGGTGTTGTTCTTGTTAAATCAAACCCCCCCATTTTTTGTTGTGTTGTTAATGGTATTATTCTTGGTGGTTTTGGCCTTCTTAGTGCTCTTCCTCGTGTTCTTGAACCTCGCATAATGTTGTTCCTTTCGCTTGGTGTCATTTCCAATGTATCAAACCCTCCTCCTTCCTTCTATATTGTGTTGCTAATGGTCTTAAACTTACTAGTGGTCTTCTTCATGTTCTCTAAATTCCCTTGGTGTTGCTCCTCTCCCTTGGCGCCACTTTAAGTGAATCGACCCCCCCCCCTCCTTTCCTTCTTTGTTGTGTTGTTGATGGTCCTTTCCCTAATGGTATTCAGCTTCCTAATGTTCTTCAACCTCCCTTGGTGTTGTTCGTCTCCTTTGGTGATGCTTTTAGTGAATCGAACCCCTCTTCTTTCCTTTTATGTTGTGTTGTTGATGGTCTTCTCCCTAGTAATCTTGAACTTCTTGGTGATCTTCTTCGTGTTCTTGAACCTCCTTTCGTGCTACTCCCCTCCTTTGGTGCCCCTTCAAGTGAATCAAACCCCCCCTTCCTTTTATGTTGTGTTGCTAATGGTATTCTCCCTGGTGGTCTTGAACTTCTTGGTGTTCTTCCTTGTGTTCTTGAACCTCCCTTGGTGGTGTTCCTTTCCCTTGGTGCCACTTCTAATGAATCAAATCCCCTTTCATTTCCTTCTCTATTGTGTTGTTGATGGTTTTCTCTTTAATGGTCTTGGCATTCCTAATGTTCTTCTTAATGTTCTTAAACCTCCCTTGGTGTTATTCCTCTTCCTTGGTGTCGTTCTTAGTGAATTGAAGCCCCCCTCCTTTTTTGTTGTGTTGTTGATGGTCTTTTTCCCAGTGGCCTTGAGTTTCTTGGTGTTTTTTCTTTTGTTTTTAAATTTCTTTTGGTGTTACTCCTTTCCCTTAGGGTCGTTCTTGGTGAATTGAACACCCCCCCTCCCCTCGCGCCCACCCTTTGATGTTGTGTTGTTGATGGTCTTCACCTAATGTTGTTGAACTTGGAACTGTGGAGTTCCTATTGGTGGTCGAACCATAAAATTGTTATTCTTGTAACTTTTATTCAACCTTCTTACCATGGTTGTGTTATTATTAAATTAGTTTTAAGTTTATCCCCCCCATTTTCTATTGTCTTGTCCTAACTCACTAAACACACTTCTTTTTCCTTCTTGTTTTTCTAATTACTTTTGTTGCCTCCTTGTCCATTGCCTTTTGTTGCATAATGGTGAAATACTTTTCTAAAGTCACAACATGACTCTATGAATAATCAACTAATGGTTCTCTTCCCACTAGTCCTTCTTGCAGGGAGATGCGGTAATGACAACAAGTTGTTGTTTGCTAATGTTTCTTGAGTTTTTGGGATTCGCATTCTTCTCCCACATTTGTTGAAAATTGTTCCAAGGTTTCAACTAAATTTTTTGTTAGAGAGACAAATTCAAGGTTAATGATTGTAGAAACTATAAGCATGTCCACATAATACTTAGGTTGATCATGAGCCACATTATGGCATAGATTCATGAGTTGTAGGTTTTGTAGTCGAAGTTATATTGATCAACTTTTCTGCAGCATTTTGTTTTGCCCATTCCATCTCCCTAGCCTCCCTTTGATTTGAATGATAATCATCATCTTGCTCTTCTCTAGTTTAATTCAATACTATATATAGTAAGCTAGTAGGCCTTATTTTCTCATCCATTGCGTTAAGGTCCAATGGCCAAATCCTTGTGCTTTTGAACCTTGAGATGATATTTTTTCTTGAAAGTGATTAGTCTAGTGTTTTATCCACCCATCTTACCAAAACTACATTGTCTAGATCTATGTAATTCCTATGGTTCATTGTTGTGTCTCTTTCCTTTTTGAAAGCATTCTTGAAAGGTTTGAAACAAGCTATGTCCAAAGGCTATAGTGCATGGGATGTATGGGAAGGTAATGTAACCATATCCAACATGAATGCTTGTGCTTGCTCAATTGCTTCAAGGGTGACATGGGATCCATGGCCATCAAAGATGAGCAAATGCCTATTTGTGAGAGAGATACCACCTAATATTGACCTTTTGAAGAAAAAGAAGAAATCTTTGAAAATGAATGTAAGCATCCATGCTTTTGATTACATAACCATATAGGTCCCTGGTTTGTAAAATTGAATGTAGTCATTTCATATCCTCTTTCCTTTGAAAATGTAAAACCCTGGAAATGTTATCCCAATTGCATTAACAACACAATTAATAATCAACCATTCCTTGGACTTAGGAATGTTGTTATACACCTACTAAGAACCTTGTCTTGCCAAAACCTTAGTTTTTGCCTATCTTCTTGCTTGGATGCATGTTTCATCAAAATTCCATATATGATTTAGAACATAATTATGCTTGTTATACATGGACTTCAAGTTTTGGTAAAATTTTTAACATGACTGGATTATCAATCCTTGAACTTTACTGATATCTAGTTTTTTAGTTTGACAAATGTTAAGTTCATGATGTCTACACTTAAACCAATACCACCAAAAGGTCCTTGGTACTCTTCCTTGGAAAGGTGTTGGCCTTGTTTGGGTTGGTTTTGCCACTTTCATCTTCAATTGTTGTAGGCTTATTGACATTCCAACATCTACATAGCCAAACCCCAAGAAACCATCACCTAATCTTCTTCTATTGTTAATACACTTGCTAATCTTGTTTTTTTGGATTTTGTTTTTCCATACAAATGATTAGACATTAAGGTTAATGGTATGTTCAAATGCCTACTTGCCTTCCTCAATGAAGTTATCCCTTTCTCAAATGCATCCATGGCCTCCTCTAATGCATGGGTGTTCCATTTGCCTCTAGTGTTGATAGGATTGGATCTGTTCACTTTTTGTTGTTTTATTGTTGGTTCTTATGATCCAAAAGATGGTGCAACATTCTCCTTGTCCTTGTCCTAGCTAGGTTGGTCATCCAATCCACTTTGCCTCCTATGAAGCACATTCAACAACATCATGATTTTGAGCCCCTGAGCCCCAACCTCCAACAAGTTGGTGGTGTTTGGTTTGGCCTTATAAGAGGTACAAACCTACATTTTCTATACTTTGACCAGCTTTGAAGAAAATGTGAAAGATCAAGGTGAGCATGAAATGCATATGCCTCTAATTGTTTGGAATTTGTGATCAATGCATAGAAGTCCTCAAAGTCTTACCATACTAAATTTTGATTAGTTGTCTTTGTGCAAACATTAGTTATATATAACAAATTATGACTTCTAAGAGCTTGAAAAAATCTACCTCTTTTATGGCTACCTATATTGTACTTAAGAATTATAGAACTTTGTATCCAGTGGTAGTACAAAAACTTCATGATTTTCTAATTATAAAGTTCATTTATTGCATCCCTTTCTAGATGCCTCCTTGCATCCACCCTTGAATCTTGATTTTCTCTCTTCTTTGACAACACTAGGATTTGATTGTTGATGATCATGTTCTTGTAGCTCCTCTTTGGCTAACCTAACATGTATAGTTTCCTAATATAGCTCTAAAGGCTCTTCTTTGGCTACTACAAGTTGCAAATTTGTTCTCATTGATCTACTAGGACTTGTGTTTCTAATCTAAAGTTCTTTAATCCTTCTATGTTGCTTGGCCTTTACTGATCTAGCTCATATGCTCAAAACCTTAACGAATGACTTGAGGCTAATTCTTTCACAAATTGGAAGCTCTAACGTACTATCTAAATTTTGTTTATATCTTTGTAAAAATGAATTATGTATGCAGATTCAAACATTACCTTGTGAATTTGGTGGTTGTAGTTTTTGGCAGGAATGGGATGTGCACAAAATTACGGGGAGACTATAAGGGATTCCCCAATAATGTAAATCATTTGAGTATCCATTGGATTCATGTAAACCCTAAACCTTGTATATGGACAATTGTGTGTTATTTACCATAATTTGCAAACCTTGTCACCAAAAATTTTCTCCTTGTAATGTTTAGTCCAATTATTTATCATCAAGCTTTTATTTCCACACCAAAGATGGGGCCCTTGCAAAACTACCCAATTTTTCCCTATAACCAAACATTGAAAATATTTTATGTTTCCCCCTTTCCTTAATGAAATTCAACTAATCACCCATCACCAAACGGGTTCCTTGTAAAATTATTCAAATTTTTTTATAAACATGACCACCAAAATCCCTAAAACCGAACATTAAAACTTTATGGGTGGTTAGCAATATGAAAAACTTAGAGCAAAATTATTTTGAACGAAGCGTTTGGTGATAGGCTAAAAGGCGAACACCCATAAGAATTGTTCTATTTGCACATAGGCCCACTATCACATTAGATGGATGCTCAATGACTAGCTTGTGTTTAGTGATGGACCTCTCTACCTTACTTATCCCTCCATAGACAATTTTTTTTAAATTAAAAAAAAATTCTTACAAAATCACCAAATTTCTCTATTGGGTTTTAGCATGTAGCAAAAAATGTGAAGGACATTGAAATAATTTTAATTTCATATCTTTTTTTAGCCAAATTTGGCTAAACTTCCTTAAGGATGTTTGCCACCTCACTTACATCACCAAAAAATAATCCTTGGTATTGTTTATCCTTTTGTAGCAAAGGCAACAAGGGGATTTTGGGGAACTTTGGGAACTTTGATGTTCCTTGCTATAAAGGACTATATATGTGGGTAGGTAGGTATTAAGAATTTGCAATAGAGTTTTCATAGGTAGGTAAGAATGATAGAATCTATGGTGGCATAATATGTAACAAAATCAGCTATCACTATTGATTCTGTCATTCAATACATTACCAATTGGGGAAAAAAAAATTCAACTATAAATTTGAAACTAATTTTGCCATTTTTTTGGGAAATATTTCACCAATTTCTCAATATCACAAAATTGAAAGAAAAAATAATCTTGGTTGTGGGTGAATGCCAAGAACTTTTTTGGGGAATGTTGGGGGGATCTTGGGGAACCACCAAGAAATATTGTCTAATGTGAGATTTTCTTAATCCAACAATGTTGCGAAACTTTTGATTTATGTAATGAAATTTGTGTTTCATATTTTAGACAAAATGAAATGCTAATAAATTTAATCTTTACTTCATGGTTCAGAAATGGGTTTAAATTCAATTGCTATCATTTTTATTCATTCAATAATTCACTTTGGGATGAATTTATTTATTTATCTTCATTGCTTCAAGTGTTAAAACCCTCTCCCTCCTACAATTTGGGATTATGTACATGGTAATGCCCTAATGGTAGGGCATTATTTGGCATACTAATCAAAGCTTGTGTGCAACATGGGCATTTTTGTTAATACTACAAAAGCTTACAGTCTATTGCTAATACATAATATTATTGTACATTAATTTGCTCTTGTAATATTGACTCAATTTGATGGTGATAAAATATAAGCTCATGTAGTATATAACAAGAGCCTTCATCACCTTTAGTTGCAAGCTAATTTGGACCATTGTTGTTGTGCAAAGAAAGTTTGTGTAAATGCAAGTGTTAGTTTGGAAAGATTATTTGGGAAAGATGGCAGTGAAGGTTTTGCTACA
>Ga0209208_10003195_pt1 | contig 23572 bp, 12 predicted proteins | sample S1TSphfallax_3_FD_187694 | JGI IMG/M metagenome (GOLD analysis project Ga0209208, IMG submission 187694) | Host-associated microbial communities from peat moss isolated from Minnesota, USA - S1T2_Fd - Sphagnum fallax MG (SPAdes) (version 2) | ecosystem: Host-associated > Plants > Peat moss >...
TGGAGGGAAGCAATTTGAGCGAGGATTGCGAGGACGAAGAAAGCTTCACGAGGAAGCCAGTAACGGTTGGAAAAGAAGACAAGTAGGAGAGAAGATAGAGAAGAGAAAAGGAGAAGGTGTTAGTTTTGGAGAGCCGCAGGTTGGCTGTCGACTGGCTGATCTTGGAGAGGAAAGTAGTGAGTAAGAGGCAATATAGATGAGAGCTTAGGGAGCATTTAGGGAGTCGGATTGTTAGTTTTTTTCTCTTCTGCTGCGATTAGCAATTGACAGACTCTAGCTTCTGATCCAGGGACAATTGGACAGATAGGATGATGGCAAAAGTCTGGAAGCTTGTGCTGTCGGGGTGATTTCCAGGAAATAAAAGACAAGAAGTTGAGTTTGTGAAGTCTCTTGGTGTCAGTCCGTGGTGTCTGGCTATGTCGATGCACCACAGAAGTTTTAATCTGAGGTCACGGGCCTAATTGTTTGTTGTGTTATGAGGCATGAGGTTCGTACTCTCCATCTGTGTGATCGCAAGTTGCATTGTGTGGTGCTGCACAGCAGCCCTCGAGCTGTAGCAAGTCAGGGAAATAGCAGACAGACTGTGCCTCTGGGAGGACATAACTGGGTCCTAGGGGGGGGTCAGACAGGGTGCCTGGAAGCATTCTGGGTGTTCCTCTTTTTTGGTTACACAACATCTTCCACTATTTTAAAACCAAATGAACTAAAAACAAATTGCAAATAAATAAGTAAAAATGGAAAATTTTACTTTTAATTTTTAATTCTATTAATCGTTAATATTAATTACTTGGAATAATATTAGAATTTTATTTTTCATATTTTGTATTATCAACTAGCATATTATTTGTAATATGTAATTTAAGTATTATTTAAATACTTAGAAATAATTAAGATATTTTTATTTGAATTACATAAAAGATATTTCATTACAAAATTCTCTAACATTAAATTTATACATAATAAAATTAATAGTTTGTAACATACTCTATTATATTTTCAGATTATATGAAGTAATTAATTATAGTAATTAATTAATAAATAAAATAAATCTACCTAATTTTTTCATACTGAAAATACATGTAAAATATTTTGATTTTAATATATTTGTTATACCAATCAATAATATAATATATTTTTATTTTATTTACAGATATTATCAGTTTAAAATCCAAATAATATATTATTTAAATAAAATTTTATCTTAATTCCATAAAATAGTTCAGATTCGTTTTTTCATTTATTTAATAAAATGCTCAAAGATGTTTATAAAAAAAAGAAAAAAGAATCCATTATTTTTAAACATTAAAATATATAATAAATAATATATCGTATATTATATGTAAATTAGAAATAAAACATATATCATATAAAATTATGTATACATATTATATATAATATTTTTAACTAAATAGTATTTTATTGTTGGTTTCACTTCATAAAAATGTAAAACTTAATATTCATCCATGAAAATACAATTTTTTTGATCCAATACATTTTTCATATAAGATCATTGATATGTAATATAAAAGTTATATATAATTTATAATAATATTTTCATTTCTTTGAATATTCATATATTGAAATTAATTTATATTTTATAGTTATATAATTAAATTCATATTATAATATAAAAATCAACCTGTATGTATTTCTTAAATACACTATGTAACTTTGAGTGGTTTTGAAAATAACATTTTTATATGTTGATACATCATATTTTATGAACTATTTTGTATGAAATTTCATAAATAAAATGTATTGTGTAATTAAAAAATAATATATTTAATATTTTCTTTCAAATTTGGACAAAGTATGAGAAAGATAATGATGGTTAAAGAAAATGTCTTCAAGACAACGTTATTGAAATGTATTGAAATGCAGGATTTACATGCAATTTTCTTCAATTGAAATATTTTGTTAATATTTTAATCACTTTTGGGTGTAGATTTTAGAAAACCCTCTAGTTAGAAGTTTAAATCATTTCATTTGGACATGAGAAGAGAAAGATATATTAATTAAAATTGGCTTTTGGAAATGGTTTAGTTGCATTTCAATTTTAAATTAAAGTGCAAGTAAAAGGTTTAACCCATATGTTTTGTCTTTGAGCTTCATTTCACAAGCTATAAAAAAACATGTCTTCTCTTGACTTCTCACACTAAAATGCATATGTTAATTTGTGATGAGTGAAAGAATGCTTGACCCATTAAATGGAAATTGCAAAATAAATGAAATTATTTTTTAGCTATTTATTCCATCCATATTTTCCATTTCCTACCAATTTGCATGTGTACACAAGTAAATAGGTGTTAGTTTCCTACCTACCTAGGTAGATAGAGTTTAATCTTTTTTAAACTTTCATTTTATTGTTTTAAAGAAAAAATAAAGCTGGACAAAATTAGATAGTTAATATGAAAGTAATTAGGATTAAATAATTAAAAATAAAAAAATTCCTAATTGTTTTTATGTTATAATTATATAACATAATAATAAGCATATTTTATTAAAATTATTATATATATAACTTTGTAATCATGAAAGACATGACCATTACGACTATGACCAAAAATACGACTAATGTCCATATGCACTATAGTCATGGTGTAACCAAAAAAGGAGGGTGCACATTCTAATCGAACACCCTGGTAAGACAGATCTTTACGGAGCTCTAATTTCTGAGGTCCCGAAACTGAATCGTGGCCCCTGATCTCTCTCTCTTTTAGACTCTGGACAAGACTCAATCTATATGCACACATAGATCTTCAAGCATACACAGTTTGCATTCTTGAAACATTCACCGCTCTGATCATAGAATTCAGAACTTGAATTTTATTCACAGAATGTACAGAGACGGATTGCCTTCGATCTCTGCCGATCTGCCACCAATCGGACAGCTCACAGGACTTGGTCCTTTCAACCAGTGACTCTTGGCATACACATGTTCAACAAGACCACAGACCTGTTTCCTCAACCAAATGCAACAGAATCATCCTGATAGCACTCTCCTTGACTCGAAACTGATGAGTTGCAAACATCGAAGGTGTGAATATATACAAGAACCTCAAATATACAAACAACTGAGTGCCATCCTTCCAACATTCCTTACAGATCCTAGCTCTCGTGTAAACACCTTCAATCGCTCTCTAATTTCTAGTCCTACTTTGGCACTCCCTCAAGCTATGCTTCCTAATGCTAATTGCAACTAATTTGGCTGGCTACTGGCACAGCAGAAAAAGTCTATAACCAGTCTGATCTTCCTCCAACAAACCGATCTACTCCTCTATCTACACATTTTTGGAATCCTCTGGCATAATCTGCCTTCGTCCTCCTTCACAACAAGCTCTCTTCACTCCGACCTCCTATGCAGCTCTCTCCTTCCAACTCCGAAAAATCTGCCGCTCCAAAACTTGCCTCCTAGCCTTTGAATTGCCAGCTCCTCCGCCGCCATGCATTCCCAACCGCCTCAAATCATAATTGCAGCACCTCCCCTATCCATAATTCCGCGCCGTCTTCCTCACGCGCGATGAACCTCCTTGATCCTCCAGAAGTAGCCACCATGCATCTCTGCAGTAAATGAGAGTAATGCGCAGCCAAACCAGTGATGGTCGCAAAAATCAGGATCAGAAACAGCATAGCTCCATTGTGCGGTGACCCGCTGTTCGGTCACAATGGTAGTTGTAAATGGCCTTTATGAGTACAAATGTAGTCATATATGTAGTCATATTTTCCACATTTTGGCATAATGAAAGTGGGTTTTTTTCCTCCCTCTCTTCTAAAGGTGCCAAAACTTCTTTCAAACCTATTTATAAGTGTTGTTGGCAACAATGGGGTTTTTTAAATAATTATTTATTTTCAAGGTAGTTTAGTTTTCCATGAAATAAATATATAATGTTGAAAAAAATTGTGTGTGTGTGTGTGTGCGCGGGGGGGGGGTTGGGGGGACATTCATTCCATGACAATATATCTTGAATTGTTTAACATCATATTTTCCCCTATTATCACAATTTCATTATCCATCATTATTAAATGACATTCAAGTTTAACATATTAATACTTGGACAACAAATGGAAAATCCATGGATATAAATAGTTTTGGATTTATTTATTTTCCAATCATGGATGAATTTCATCTAATTATTTATTTATTTAATCGAAATCATAAATGAAATTCATCCATGCAAAAATGACATTCATCCATATGAATCTTTCATCTATGGACATATTCATCCATGTAAGTGGATTAAAATTCCATTAATTTATAAGTTTCAAGCTCAAAGATCAAAGTTTAGGCTTTGCATTCATTGTCAAGGACACAAAAAACCACAAAAACAAAGGCTAAAAGACTAAAGGTCTAACTTCCAAACAAGGAACAAAACAAGATTATGTAATTCAAAAACAAGAACACAAGATTTAAGACAACAAGAACACAAGATGCGAACAATAATTGTGAAAATGAATTTTTATTGTGCTAACATATGCACACATGCACATGAAAAAAACATGACAAGACTATGATGTAAAATTTGCCTAAGACTAATGTTGAATAGATTGAAGGAAATGAGAGGTCTTACTCCTATTTATATTCCTTCGGGGACCTAATTCAAAGAAATTTTCAAGGAAACTTCTATGTGTGCATCAAATGAGGAAGCTTTTTAAGAATCTTCCAAATTGAGAGTTGATTATGAATTAACTAAAACTTAATTGAAAATTAACTTGGACTTAATTAGGAGTCAATTAAAAGTAAAATAAAGTTGACTAAAAGCTAATTAGGACTTAATTAAAAGTTAACTATGATTTAACTAAAAGTTAACTAAGACATAATTGGGAATTAATTATGATTTAATTGAGACATAATTGGGAATTAATTAGGACTTAACTAAATGTTAACTAGGATTTAATTAAAATTTATAGTAGAATTTGAAAATGGTGTCTAATGTTTGCATCCATCATATTCATGCACAAGTCATCCTCAATTTGGGACCCAATGATTATGCATTTACAAAAAGCAATTTTTGGGTAGATGCATCTAAATTACAATGGCTCACTTTTTGCATCCTTATGGCTTTTTTGTAAAGTGTATTTTATTCAAATGTCACAAACACATTGTAAAATCATCAATTTGACAAATTTATTTATGGATTAAGATTGTTAACTTGAATAAATTTTTTTATTGAAAGATGAAATTCAATAAACATACACCAATCATATAATAATAAACTTTTAAAATGGACATATGGATTATAATTTGGGTTCTACATTAACATTCAAATGCATTTTTTGTTATGATTTCATCTCAATATTTTTTATAGGGAATTAATATATGGTACATGATAGAAAAAAAAAAATGGATTGAAAAAAATTACAACAAATAATTATGGGTGCAAACAAGTTAATAAGAACCATTGGCACCCCCTTAAGTGATTGCTTTTTGTGGATTATTCTTGGAATATTCTCAGAAAAAGTCTTTGAATTTTAAAAAAAATACTTAATTTCTTTAATACTATTTTTTTAATAAATTTTGTTTTAAAAATTTGCAAAAAATGTCATTTTCAAAGTTTTCCAAATCCATTTACAAGTCTTCTTTTTGTTTAAAAGTAGTGCTTACAAGTCTTTTTACATTACTTTTGAAGGTCCAAATGTTAATGAAATAATTTCATATTTTGGACATTTATAGAATAAGATATTAGATTTGATAATGTGCAAAAAATTTAACTTATTTTCAAATTAAAATGTTTTAAAACAAATTTGGTGTAAAAAACACAAAATTAAGCAGTGGTTATGATTGCTTTTCAGTCCTACATGACTACACCTTTATGGATTTTTGGATGACTAGGTTTGGACTTTATTTCAAAAGTCCCAATCTTGGTCATTTTTTGTTGAATTAATATTTTTTTCCTTCTAACATGTATGTTAAAAAGTTTTCTAAATTGATAGCTTTTCATATGGACTTTATTAATTAATTAATCACCATGCAAGGCGCACTCAACATTGGTTTTCAGCATTTTTTTCCATTATAGTGTTAAGATATGGACTTTTGGGATTGGGTCTCTTGCCACTTTTGAACCACCTTAACTTGCATCTACCCTCCTCATCATTTTTGTTGGTGGGTAATTGTTAACTTCTTGTGTTTTCTTTTCTTATTGTAGTTGCATTTGTATTTCTAAGAACTACTCTAATACCAAGTGTTGTATCTCCTTGGGACATAGTACTAATGGGTGACCTTGCCCCTTGGCATTATGTTTTCTGGGTTGCCCTACCCAACAAAGTGTTATATTCTGGATAAGATATAGTTCCAAGATTGGCCACTTGTAGAGGTGTGTCATTTTTATAAACTATAAACCACCCCAAAAGGCTAGTGGGAATTCTTGGCCTAATGTTTTCTATTAGGTTAAAGTGGTACTTTAAAGATGATTGCTTCTATTGGTGTGGGTACTTAATTTTGCTAATACCCACTAGTTTTGGTTTTATGAACATCTTTGAATTAAAGAATCATGAGTTTTGGGTTTTGAAATAATAACATCAAATTTTACTTTTTTAATGTTGGTTGATTGTTGTTTTAAAGCTACGGCTACACTTGAGGGTATGTCAATTTTAAGTCAAAATTAAGAAATTGGATTTTCACATCACATTCTAACCTAAAATGGTAATTACCACTAAATTTGACATGGAATTAAAACTATTGTCCGAATGGTAATTAACATTAGATTTTATGGTCCAAACATTTATGCTATGGTTTTTCATTATTTAGGAGGCAATATTACCACTACAAATTTCATCCAATTAACTTCAAGTTGCGTAACATTTGCATCTTTCTCCTCATGCTTATTACATCCCTCTTTCCCTATGCATACTACTTGCACACAATCCTCAAGCTTCTAGAGCTCCATATAATGTTTCTTGCATTTCCCTTTTCAAATTCATATCTTTTGCGTTGTGATTATTCGCTCCATGTTTGCATGTTTGACAATTTGCTTGTTTTGCACTCTATTTGTTTACTTTACACTCTTACATGCTTGACGTCTTGCTCACTTTACACTTTGCATATTGAATCCACATTCCACTTGCAATGGGCACAATTACATAACAACACAAAGATGTAGCACATAAGTTGACCAAACACCTTCAATTGTAGTGATGTTTTTACTATTTATGTTCTTATCAATGAATCTTGAAATTCATCAAATATCAAATGTATCAGAATCTTTGTAGGAACAAAAGTCAATGCAACAAGAGGGCAAGGTCAAAGGTCAAGGGAGAAAGGAAAAAGGAAACTCATTTATTATGACAATGAGTAGTAATTAGAATCCTATGAGCCATCCCGAAAAAGTTAGATAACCAAATTCGGAGCATTTCTAGATAATTTCATTGATAAAAGCAAAATGTGATGAATATATGGCAAGTCTAGAACTAGTAGATCCTCAAGGTTAGTTCAAAACAACCATAGTGAAATCACACAAAATTGCAAAAGCCATCACACAAGATGGGAATTCACCTCACCATGCAATGGTTCTATGTGCAAAGATAAATGAGGCACCATCTACGGTGATTTCAACCATATTCACAATTATATGCAAGGCACTAGTCACTAGAAGAAATGTTGGGATATGCACTCATCCTATTTGCGACTACATGCGCCTATGTGTCATTTGTGACTACTTTTGCAACTACTTACTAACTTCACCAAATTGGGGAGGATTTGTGACTATATTGTGACTAATGTGCAACTCATATCTTTTTCATCCTCTTATGTGAATGCTTTTAGGATTATATTCATTCACGAATAAGCCCTCATGGCCCATTAATTGCATGTATAACAAAAATTTAATCACAAATTGATGAACAATGTGTATTATGGGCATGATATTTGGGGATGTATAATTAAAAAGTCTATTTATATTATAGTATAATATTTATTATGAATATTATCAACATATTTCTAGGGTTTAATTTAAAACTTTTATGAATTTACATTTAGGGTAATTTAGAGGTGAATTTTTTTTAAAAACGTATATATATATATATATATATATATATATATATATATACATAATCAATAATTATGATGTAATTAATTAATACTGAATATTTATTTAATTAACAATCACTAGTTATTAATAGTTGATAATTAGTAACTAGTTTTTATTATTTTAAAATTTCAGAATGAAATATTAATCAAGTTCAAAAATATTAATATTAATAAATTATCCATTATACACCAATTAATTTTCCATTTGGTATAAATTAAATAATAAGTAGTTGAAATTTAATATCCAAATATTTAAAATTAATAAACTAAAACCAGTTATTAATCAATTAATTATTGATTAATGAATTTTAATATGAACTGATTTTTTTAATCTCATTTTGATATTTTAAAATTATGAAATAACTATATAATAGTTATTGATAGATGTTTATTATTGATTAATTAATCAGTTAATAATAATTTTAAACTAATATTTGATGCCATTATAACCTTTTGTTAGTAATAGGTAGATAGGTAATAAGTAAATAAATATGGAGGTAATAAATAAATAGTAAGTAAATTGGTTGTAGGTAGATAGGAAGTTAGTGAATTACTTAATTAATTTGTGAATTAATCAATTAATGAATGAATCATTTACTTATGCAGTTGACACAATTGAAAGGGAAACCAAATTGTATGGAATAAAAAAATTAGTCACAAACTAATTGTAAACTATTTGCAACTAAGTTGCAGTTATATATTTTATTCCATATTGTTTGGTTTCCCTTTCAAGTGTTCCACCTATATAAATAGATGCATTGTAAACATTAAAATACGCAAGATTTGCAAAATGGGATGAGCCGATTGAAGAATCTTCACCCTAATTTGGTTATATCCAAAAATAAAACAAAAATTTGAAAAATGTCCTAAAACTTACTTACTTACATATTTCAACTCATTTACCTATTTCAACATATTTACTTACTTGCATTCCTAAATCTATTTACCTACTTCGACCTACCTACATTAGAAGAAAAAGGCCAATATGTGACCAATGCATTTAATACTATTTGCGACTATGTGGTTTTTACAACTAAATTTTTGCCTTTTGTGATTAGTCTATGACTAAATTGGTTTACATCTATATGTGGGTTGGATTTATCATCGAAGAGTAACCATTTAAACTCCCATTAGTTGTAAATGAATTGATGCTTAATTGCAATCAACATATGTTTATATACATCAATTATAATAATAATTTGATTTACGATTACACTTAATATTCATAATATTTTTATTGTAATTAATATATAATAATTATAGAATCATAATAATTTATTTATTTATACATTAATTATAATAGACACCTAATTTATCATTCAGTTTAATTATTCATTTTCTAAAATTTAAATATTGCAGCTATAATTAAATGAATTAATTTAATTTTTGTAATTGTAAGAATTACATTCCAAAGGATTATAATATTTTATTATGTACTTACAATATATAGTTTTTATTAATTTTAGAATAATTTCATTGCAAATTTAAAATAATAATAATACTAAATTATTTTACTTATTATTTATTACTATTTATATAAAATGAATCAATAATATTACAACATAAATTTTCACATTAATTAAAATGATATTCCATATTGATAAAAAAACTGCTCTATTTACAACATTTATGTTTTACTAAAAATTAAAAAATTGTATCATAATTGAAAAGTTATGTCCTTTGGGTAAGATTTTATTTCAGAATTTTATAATAAACTTAAAATAATGAACAAAGTTGCTATAATTACTTTATTTAAAAACAAAGATACACTGAAATAATTGTATGTATTACTCATTATTTACTTATTGACAGTAAATTGTTAATATAGAAACATAGAATTTTAAATTAATATTATTATTTTATAGCCAAATAAAATTATTATAATTATTCAATTTATTTTGTAAGTTATAACTAGAATACTCGAATAAATAATTTATTATTATAATTCATAAATTATAAATTATAAACTTATTTCTTATTTAAGTTTCTAGAATAATCAGAGTTTAATTAAAATAATTAATTTTATGACCATAACTACGTGGATTTTAATATTAAAAAAAATTTATTTCCTTAAACTATTTTGAAATAATAGATCAATTTTATAAATAATTATAAATGATTATATTTATTAATTATAAGTTCCATTAAATAATTATTGTTACAACATAAGTTTTTATATTATATAATTTATATTCTTATGTTAAAATAAATCAATTAATCTAATTAATGTTACATTATGTTAAAATCATTATAATTATTTTAGATAAGTATTACTTATAGTAACTTCATAATTATTTTCTAATTGAACATAATTATTAACAATCTGTAATTTATATTTTTAAATCTGAATTAAAATTTTGGAAAAATTATGATGTAGTTAAAATAATTTTTGGAATGATTATAATTGTAGGAATTATTAGAAATGATTTTTTTATAGAAAAATTTTGTAACTACTTATCTTTGATAAATATTTTATAGTAATATTACAGTAATTTAAAATTATTAATATATGTTTAGCAGAGTGTTGCATTCATAATTATTAATTAGCAATGGAAGAAACCATGTGTCTGATTGATAATTTTTTCACAATAATAATTGTATCTATACAGTAATCACAGTAATTCATTTAAGGTTATTTTCAGAATAAATATGTTTTTTAGGAATTTATTTCTAATAAAAATTATTATTTCATGATTTTAATTTGAAAATAAATATTTATAAATATTATTTTAAATTATAATAATTAAATTATAATATTAATTATATTCTCTACAATTCGACCAAATTTTAAAAAGCAATGAAATATTTTTAAATATCTAATTTATTTATTTATCTTTGAATATGTGTTGACAAGTTGTGGGTAACTAGATAAGTAATTAGTTAAATATTAAAAATTTATTAGTCATTTAAATAATTGATAATGAATACTTAATAGTTGTAGTGTATAGTTTATACTTTTAATACATTTAAAGTTTAATCAATATTAATTAAATGATTATCAAATTAGTTAGTGAGTTATGTACTTGAATTGTTTATAAATTTATAAATTAAAAATAAAGGCAGGAAGAAAGTTTTGAAGTTGTAATTTAGTTTGTGAGAAAGTTGTAACTTCAAAACTTATCCCATATTGTTTGTTGTACATTTTTAGTTTGAACATTATATAAACAAGGGGTGTGGTCATCCAATTTCACATTAAAATATGTGTGCACATGGGATGAAGCATTCAAAAGGCTAACCCAAAACAAAAAGAAAAATTATGCACAATTTTAAACTACCTATTTCCCCAACCTACTTATTTACTTAACTAAGTAGGTGCCTAATTAGACCTACCCACCTAGGTTGACCTATGTACTTACCTACCTATATGAATAGGTATTTAGCCTAGGAAGGTAGGACCTACCTATTTATTTTATTACCTAAGTAAAAAAGTAAGTATTTATTTTAAATTTTTAAGCACCTACTTATGTACTTGTTTAGGTACCTACCAACCTAATATTAATATTTTGTATTAAACTTATTTTTAAATGCCACATGGCATATTTACATTGGGCGACATGTCATAATATAATTAATCCAAACATGTGAATTGAACATCCCAGATTATTTCAAAATAATAATGTTATTTATTTTAAATAATGAAATATTGGGACATGTGGCAACACATCATTTACCTTTAATAGTGACCTAAATAGTCGCATCTTAGTCGCATGTGACAATATGTATACAAATGGAATCAAAGGATGAACTTATATTTGTTAAGTTTTTTGTTCATCCAATACCCTTGTTGTTTGTGACCAATATCACATGCAACTTGTCTAAGGCAAGTGACGGGATTTTAGTTACAAATGTTGCTTGCGACTATAATTCAATTGTAAAGACCGGTTGAAATAGGAGTTTTTTTTTCTAGTGTTACCTACTTACTTACCTATCTTAGATTTCTTTACCTACCCACCTATTTATATTTTAAATGTTTCAAAAATCATAAATGTTGCCATCTAGCAAAGACATTAAAAATTAAATAATTGCAAAAAAAAATTTGGTAAAAAATTTGATTTAGTTAATATTCTTTGAATATGCCACTTGGCAACATGACAATGGTCAATAGAATTTGGTCACTAGCTATGTCTCATTATGTTAATGTCTACCATGTTTATTAGGTAAATGCAAGTTATGGTGGTTCATTTTTGACGATTTAAAACTCGTTACACGTCCCTAGGAAATTCATAAAAAATGTTCAAATGAACATGGTTGTTATTTTTTAAAATGTCATTATTATAATCTTTGATTGATAAATGTTCAATCACACAAAGAATTTCACAAATTTACATGGACATTTACATTAATAGAAGTTGATGTCATTTTTCAATTTTGGAAATCTTAAATGGATAACCCACCAAGTCCATATGAATAATGCCCTGAGTAAAAATATAGAAACGAAGTAATTAAAAATATTTTTTGAAATAATATGAAAATATAAGTTTAAAAAAAAAAAAGATCATTTAGAAAGTTATTTATTAGAAATATATATTTGATGGCTCTAGCAAATCAAGTGTATCCCTTCGCAACAACTTTTAAAGTTAATCAATCATGTTCGATGATTGGTTGCTATCTCCACCAAAATTTGGAATAACATAATCGTTATGGAAATGTACATGCGGTAGAGAAATTGCGTCAATTGATTCAAACTTGGTACACCATGAGTGAGTATTTTGGGATAATGTTTTTGAAAAATAAACAAATATTGTAGCTCATAAGGACTTATGAAAATATGGTCCAATTTTAACCATTCAAAAGTCTTTAACTATTAAATGGTTAAGGTTTTCAAAGAAAAGATTCTTTATTTGAATTTATCATTTCAGAATACATCATATTGTGAGCCCCAATAATAGATTTGGAATGTGAATCAATATAATTTTTTCTTCCATTTTATGATGTTTCAATCAAATGACCAATTCATATTTTTCAATTTCAAAAGTCCATTACTTTTAACAAATGATTTTTTTTATCAATAAATAATCACACATAATTTCTCTTGATAATAAAGTTCACTACACCAAAATGTGGAAAATATGATGACATATATGATTACATTTGTTGTTATAAAAATCATTTACAACTACCATGACTATAGTGCATACGGACTTGTCACAAATGCCATAGTCATTGATCATAATCATAATCACTCTTGTCTTTTATGAATACAAAGTGATATATATAATATTCATCATTATTATATTATATAGTTATAAATAAACAATAACTAGGAGATTTTGAATATTTTAATTATTTAATCCAAATTATCTTTTTCTTTCAATTTTAAAAAATTGAAAGTTTGAAAGGGATTCAACCTTACTTACCTAGGTAGGTAAAAAACTACCACTTACTTACTTGTGTAGATAGGCAAATAGGTAGGAAAGGGAAAATGTAGATAAAATGAATAGCCAGAAAGAGATTTCATTTACTTTGTAATTTCCACATATTGCGTCAAACAATTTTTCACACATCCAAAATTGGGACATGCATTTCTTTGTGATAAGTTAAGAAAAGACATGTTTTTTATATAGCTTGTGAGATGAAATTCAAACACAAAACATATGGGTCAAACCTTTAACTTACACCTTAGTTTTAAATTGAAATGCAACTAAACCATTTCAAAAAACCAACTTTAATTAGCAATATCTTTTTCATATTATGTCCAAATAAAATTATTTAAACTTCATTTTGGAATGTTTTAGAAAATCTACACAAAAATTATAATTCTTTTTTCAAAAAGTTGAATTAAAAAAAATTGCATGTAAATCTTGCATCTCAATACATTTCAACAACAATGTTTTGAAGAGATTTTCTTTTTTTAACCATCATTACCTTTTTCATACTTTGTCCAAATGAAAGAAAATTTAAAATATATGATGTTTTTTGGTATTACATCACACATTTAAAACATGAAAGTTCATACGAATATTTCATAAAATATGATGTATCAACATATAATAATGTTATTCTCAAAACCATTTAATGTTACATAGTGTATTTAAAAAATATAATGCATTTAAATGTGGTATATTAAATACATACATGTTAATTTTTATTTTATAATATGATTTTGGTTATATAATTATAAACTAAGAATTAATTTGAAAATATAAATATATAAAAATGAAAATTTTATTATAAATTATAAATAATTTCTATATTATCATTTTATAAAAAAATATAAAAAAATATAGTCATATATTATATATAAATGATCTTCTATGAAAATAATATTGGATCCAAAAATATATATTTTTATGAAGTGCAACCCACAATAAAATACTAAATTTAGTTTTAAAATAATAATAATGTATACATAATTTTATATGATATGTAATTTATAATTTATATATATATGAGATATGATATATTATTTATTATATATTTTAATGTTAAAAAGAGTGAATTTTGAATTAGTTTTTTGTAAACATCTTTTAACATTTTATAAAATAAAGGTTAAGAAAAAAATGTCTTATTTTTCAGAGTTAAAAATAAAATTTTATTTAAATAAGATGTAATTTTCATTTAAAGCTCATAATATATGTACATAAATTAACAATCAATCATAGTATCATTGATTGATATAATAAATACATTGAAATAAATTTATATAAAAAAAATTTACATTAATTTTCAATATTAAATAATTAGGTAGAATATATTAGTATAAATAATATGTTAATTCATAATAATGTTTTTAAATGTATTATATGTTTATTATAAGTAATTATTTAATATAATCCGAAATATAGTAGAGTACTTAATTTTTTTAAAAATAAGAATATTAAATATTCTTTTGTATTTAAATAATACTTATTTATGTCATTATAAATAATATTGTAGTTGATAATAGAAAATATTAATTAATATTTTGATCATATAGTGCCTTAATATTTTAACTTAAATATCAACAAAAAACTAAATGAAATCATGAAATTACTTTAAATGATGAAAGGTAATTCATAAATAGACATGTAATATATAAATGATAACATTAAAATAGATAAGTAGTTAGTTAGATAGTTATCTAAATATAGGTAGGTAATATTTATACCTACTTACTTTTCCTTTTACCTAGGCAAACCTACATATTTATAAAAAATATTTCTATTATACCCTATATAAAGGGTTTTTAAGTTTAAAAATATAAATGGTTAATGGAATAGAAATATTTTTTAATTTAATAATAAGCCTTATGTTTTATACCTACATAAGTTTGTTATCTTTTTAGAACTTAATTATTACCTTACATTACATATTTAGTTCACAAATTAGTTACCTTACTAGGTTAACCTACATACTTATATTTTGTTTTTTTAAGCAATGAATGTTAGCAAAATATTTTAATTGTAAACTAGTTTGCCTATAATGGAAAAAGGTGTTTAGAATTTGAAAACACTAAAATTTTAATATTTAATAATGCACATATTCATTACATACAAAGATAATATTTTAAATTCATAATCAACATGGCTATAATTGCTAGTTGTAATCACACACATTAAAATTCAGGACTTTAGTTGATAACTTAATATTGTAATGATAGTTTTGGTAGAAAAGTTTGATAGTCATAAAAGACATGTCTTATATGACTATATGACTAGGGTGAAGACATAGTTGCAAAATGTCCTAGTCATGGATTCCACATTTTGACGTAATGGTTGATAGTTTAGATTCAAGACCTAGTTATTAAATTCAAGAGTATATTAATCACCATATGCATTTGAATGAAAGGTATTTTGGAACATTTGTTCATTTTGTTGCAAAAATGACCCATTCAACCATGCATTCCCTTATCGATTTCATGAAATTTACCTATTACTGCCATGTTCAAAATCATTTGTATTTAATAATGAGCTTAATTGCAAAAAATATATTTCTTGTATTAGAAACCATTGCAACAACTCATGACAAAAGAAAATTAAAATCACAAAAAAAGACAAGGGATTTATTGAAAGAATGAAATTGATGGAATAGATCAAGACATTGTAGTGTTGCAGCAAACCAAAATTGAAATGTTGTAACAAACAAAATGAAAATGAAACATTGCCCGATGAACAAAATCACTAAAGTGTTATAATGTAGCGAAACTAAAGCACTAAACAATGTCAAAAAACAGTTCTTATTTTTTTTGGTGACTATGAATGGAAACCTTTACAAAGCAAAGAATGAGAGATGGTGAATGATGTTGGGTAGTGTAAAAACTAAGAAATGCGAATGAAGAAGCAAAGGAACACACCATGGATAAAGGAGATAGACAATCTACCATTGCTTTAGTTTTCAAGACAATGTAGTATTGGTGAAAACAAAAAGTTGGAATGACAATGTTGTTTTTGCATGTTATGTACCTTTAGTAATGTGTGAATCCAAAAGTAAAAGTCATAATGATAACTTGGTTTTTATGGCAAAGAAGTTAGGGCATTGCATTAGCAAAACTTTTTCCACATTAACTTAGTGGTAATAAAAATTCAAAAATAGGCTCTACCTCTATATTGATTTTTGTTTCAAATTCCCTATAATGATTCAATATGTGGTGTATCAAAAAATAATAAATATTTATTTGAAATTCTTCTCTCCAAAATAATAAGAAAATTCTAATTAGGGACTTTTAAATGGTCAAAATTTAACCATGTTTTCATAAGTCCATAAAGTCATTGTTTTTCTTCAATTTTAATTTTTCATAAATGCATTTTCTTGAAATCTTTACTTGAACTCTTATTAATATTGATTTTATTAGTTCATTACTTAGCACATTATCCCCACCTAACCAATGATACCAAAACATTAGATTACACCACCAATTTAACATTATAAAATAATGTATAATTTTCATATGAACCTTTTAAAACTTTTTGAAAGGTTCCAATGAACCATTCATTGCATTCACCCATCTCCAATAACTACAATAGAGCAAGAACTAAATGTTGTATAATATTCGGTTTAAAATTGATTAGTTTTAAACCCAATTACCTAATAAAAGTCAACAATTGGCACAATAACTAGAAATGAAGAAAAATATCATACAATAATAGGATTAAAAAGAATTTACTAACCCATATGCCATATGCGTTAGTTGTATATACTATGTACCATTTATGGAAAGTTATGCAAGGTAAATATGGGGAGAAAGATAGTCAATTGTGTAGAGTTACATCCTTATAGGAATAGAGAACCCTAAATAGAAATACTTGGTTCATGAAAATGGACATAATAGGGTCTACAAAATATACTACACATGACACTAGAATATGGATTTTTTGAGGGCAACTTAGGGCTTGGCTCATGACACATGTGTGAGGTAAAATTATGTGGTTTCAATACATCCCATTTCAATATGTGCCACAACCGGCTACCTACTGGCAACCACTGAAAAGCAACCTGAGTTAATGAAATGATAGAAATGGCAATCATCTTGAACCTAGGGTTGTGGTGGTTGGGTTGGCATATTTTCAACCTCCCTTGCTCGCGGACACGCACTTTGCAAACTAGGTTGTGGCGAAATGGAGTTGACCTCCATGGCAACTTCTCCTTAGGTTTGAAGGAGTTGCCTTATTACACCCAAGTTCCATTCGATTAATGCAATCACAAGGAGTTGGTGGTACATCACGTGGACTTTTAGATCCTTTCTTTCTTTCGCATACCTTTGGGGTTGTAGTTTTTTTTTGTATTTTCTCCCTCCCCTTATATTTTAGAGGGGGTGTTCACCGTTTCCATGTTAGCATTACTTTATGAATTGTCAAAAGAGTTTTCCAAACTCCCAATTGTCCCCACCTCTCATTGAGGTCCTCAAGCAACAGTTTTGTTCACACACACACAGCCAAGGCCAATCAACCATGAGGCCCATTATATGATTGATTTATGTGTGGTGTAGCTAATCAACCATTGCTAGAGTCCAAACATTTGACCAGCTGAGGAGATTTTGCTTTCTGTGTGGGGACAAACACATATAACCACAGCTTCTTCATCAAGTTAAATGAAATAATAAAGCACATGAAAAATGCCACACTCTATTTGCAAAGAGTTGTTGGATATAGCACATTTCAAATTCTTCCTCTTGTTGTTCATCAGCCAAGAGTTTGTCCTCGTCGCGATGACCTTGCTGCGGAAATTTTGTTTTGTGAAAGGCCTCGGCTTAGGGTAGATCAGTTCGGTGAGGTATTCTGCTGGTACAGCAGGAGATGGCGGCAGGAGGCCTAAACCCTGTACAGCACGGCCTGCCTCCATCTATCATTATGCCAGGTAACGCCCTGACAACAACAGAGCATTACACTGCGGACCTCAGACTCCATCTTAAGTTCACATGGTGTAATTCCCTGCTAGCACAGTTGGGTGGTTCTTAGAATGAGGGACAGATACCTGCTGGTTATCAAACTGGGTATGTACTCCGTCATGGGTGATCAAAATTGTCAAAAGAATCAATTTTAGTAGATAATCACGATGCGCAGCAAATTAAAAAGTCAAAGAACCGACCATAGAACCGTTCATTTTTTGCTGAATCTTTCATGAAAACCATCAATTCTTTGCTCAACATATTAAAAAGTCAAAGAACTGAGCAGAGAACCTTTTGTCTTTTGCAAATTCTTTCATGAAAACAGTCAATTTTTTGAGGTTTCTGAAAGAACAGGAACCGGGAGGGTTTTTTTTCCAAAGAATTGAAACCAGTGATCCTTTGATTCTGAAATACTTAAAGAACCAGAACTGGTGGTTTCTTTAAAATTCAAAGAACTGCCCCGAACCGATATTTTCATCTTCCACTCCAACAAAAAGTGATGATCTATGAAAACAAAGAGGAGCAAAAATATAATCATAGACAAAGCTGTAAAACGAAGTCAAGAACTTGTGAGGGCTGGATCCTTCATTCTTGCTGGGGGTGACGGTGATGATTGGAGATGATGATTGGGGTTTGATGGAAGTAGGAAAAGACAAAGTTAGACTTCCATTTGAATTAGTTGGGCTCTCTCTCTCTCTCTATATATATATATTATTTCAACCTTTTCTATATAAAAATGTGGAATCTGCAAACTGTTTGGGGGAAAGAGGAAGCCTGGAGTTATGTTTACTTTTTAACTTGATGAAAAGCATTTTCATAACTGAAGAGCTTATCTGAAGAGATTTTGGAGGTCTTTTGATGACCACTAATTTAAAACTATGACCACAAATTGATCTTCACCTTTGCAGTGTTTGTTTGTTTGGTTTTTGTGGGACAAAATCTGTTCATTTTTGGACAAAGAAATTTGGAATTTAATTTAAATTAAAAAAAAAAATGGACTTATTTTTCTAATCAAATTTGTTAAATTTCGCAAAAACTTTTGATATAAAAAAATTGGAAAAAAACACTGCACCAATGTTGAGATGGTGATAAAATTTTATAAATGGCTGGCAAATTGTCTTTTCTCATTTTTTCAATGTTGCCAGAGTGGCAATCATTAATAACAAGATTTAGCCACAGTTGGCTATGTAAAGCAGATTTTTTTCAAAATATTTCTATACGGTGGCTACCTACTAGAGCCTAAGGTGGAAATCTGGTGATTAAATTATTATTTTTTCAAAATCTTGCTAATTTAGGTCTTTTAAAAAATGAAATCCTTGGTTGATGTTGTTGGGTCATTTTTTTTTTGCAAATTGGAGAAAATGTACCACAATAAAAAACGAGTGATATTTTTAATCACCTGATTTTTTTCAATTTTCTGATGTTGAGTCATTGGCTAGCAAAAAATGGTGACAGTTTTTTAGAACTTGTCCAAATAATTTATAAACTAGTTTTAAAAAGTGCTATCAAACTAAAATCAGAGTCCAATGGTGAATTTTGTTTTGGAAATTATGCAATTCTTTTTGAGAAAAAGGGAATAAAACTGTGACAAAAAGTATGCCCTTTTTATTTATTATTTTCACATAAATTTGGTGATATTTCACATGAAAAAAACCTGGCACTGGGTGGTAGCCAAGCCCCTATTGAGGTGGCCACCAAATTGGATCAGTGTCCAGTGGTAGCTAAGCCAGTGAGCGTGCTTGCATCTCTAATTGCACAGAATTTTCCTGATTCAAAAAAATAGTTTTGAGAGAATTGGGACCTACAAAGTCATCTAAGAGAGCTTTGAGATCAACCCTATTGTTGTTTAACATATTTCTACAAACTTATATAAAATTTTCAAATTTGAAGCTGTTTCTAAAATATCAATAGCACAACATTATGAAATAAAAATAATTCTAATTTCGTAAATAGATTCTTAATAAAAGAAAAGAAAAATAAAATAAAAATAAAATCCCACATGCAAGCCATGTACACATGTCTACAAACCATGTACCTAGTCCCACTTGGTCAAATAGCAGAATTGGCCCTCCTAGGATCATTAAATAATTGGCTTGTTTTGCAAATTTTCCCTGTACAAAAATTCACTATAGTGAATAATAATTCAAGCGTGAAATTATTTCATGACTGAAATGTTTAATTATTACCCATTATATATTTCCTTCCACAGATGACGTGAAACAAATATTAATACTTTTGGTGAGCCCTGAAATGATGCCAAGAGAAATAATATGATTTAAAAATAATAATTGGGACATGTGTTAAATTCCTCACAACTTGGGGGTGGTCATGGTGTTGGCTCTTTCCTTTCTTCTGATATATTTAATTATGTATTATTATGACTATTATTTTGTGTTGGCTTTTTGGACTGGTGCTAATAATTCCTCACTCATTTTTTCCTCCCAAAGCTGAGAGGGTTTAGGGTCCTCCTCGACTGGTCAACACACAGTAGGTACCTACCTTTTCAAGAACTGTCCCATGTACTAGGTCCTCCAACAAGTAACCTAGTTGCTTCTTCTTCTTCTTCTTCTTCTTCAATCTTCTTCTTCAGCAGCAGCAGCAGGCTGTGGGCTTGAGCTAGTTTCACAGTTTTTTTGTTTCTTCTCTCAGAACTTAGCAATCTAATTTTGCTCAAAACTCCGTGGATTGATCAGAGCTGGCAGATCACCATCCCCAACAACAGCTGTGAGCTCTGCAGCAACAGTAGTAGACCTGATTGAGATCTCTATCTGGAGAGGATTCAGTTATGTGAACACATTCATGATGTCCAGTTAGAGATCAGTACTTGAGAGTATATACAGATCAAGCGCCATCTGATGCCCTGCATATTGCGTGCATACAAGAGCTGCTTGGACAGGGGTCAGTCCTTCAGGCTGCAGATTTGGCCAAGCAGCAGCTGGCTCCGTGCAGCTGGAGTGAATTGTGATGGATAAGTTGTTTGTGGGACATGACGTATAACCGCGAGCAAGCTAGCTAGCTAGCTACCTGCAATATATGTGGATCCTCTTGCTGCCGGCGCAGTACAAGGGACTTGCCACTAGGTTTTGTAGAGCTTAATCTACTGATCATCCAGAAATTTTCTAGAAAAAACCATTACTGATCAAGCTAGGATCGATCAATTGATCAGGATCCCAGCTGGCTAGATAGCTTGTTATCAGCTGTCCGAACAATTTTCTAGATTTAAAAAAAAATTCTGATCATGGATATTGGATGGATCGATCAGGGTCCCTTGTCATCAGCTCATGTGTGAACAATTTTGCAATAATAGTAGGCGATTTTAATTTTGGGGGTGGCTAGATAGATAGCTAGCTAGCTAGCGGCAATAAAATGGGTAACAGTGCATTGCAATGCGTGTCGGATCAGTGGCGGGCGGCGAGACTGGTGTACCCAGATGGTCACGTTGAGTCGTTGCCGGCCAAGTCGTGTACTGTTGCCGAGCTTCTGCAAAAACTACCGCGCCATGGAGCACGCGCCGGCGTGACTAGTCCCAGCTGCAGCAGGGACCACTACTTCTTCGTATGCAACGGTAGCCCCTTGATACTCAAAAACCGGATGCCTCCCGACGCCAAGTTCGATCCTGATCAAACCTACTTCTTGTGCGTCATCCCCGCCGGCGGTCGTGCAGCTCCTCATGATCCATCAGGACCGCGGCCGTCGACAGCATCCGACTCGGCCTCACGGAAACGGATCCAGTCGAGCCAACAAGAAGAAGATTCGAGTACCGCAGCTACTCATGTTGCAGCCATCAGGTTCAAGTCTTCGAGAGTAGCCGGGCGCGCTAACGCAACACCGGGAAGACGAGTACCCTCGGTGGTGCGGGCTGGAATAGACGTAGCTGCAGATGGTCGAGAGTCTAGACGAAGCTCTAGATCCTTGAGCAGTTGCTCGCAGGCGTCGAGTCGACGAGTCTTTGACAGCGCCCAAGCGAGCACCATGTCATGGGTGTCAGCATCTAAGGCCCATCATCCCGCCGGACTAGTGGAGGAGCTGCACAAGATCAACAACATCACAGTTGATCAAAAGCAGCGCCAGCAATTGACTTCGACGAAACTCTTGTTCTTCAGGCGATTCTTAGCTGTAGTAGTCCGCCGGCACCCGGGAGCTGCAGCTTCGAATTTGTCGAGCAAAGCTGCTGCTGGCGGCTCCATCAAGCTCTTGCAGTCGAGTAATAGGCGTCACATGAGATCATCTGGTGTTAATGCAGCTGATGAAAACGTGGTCGCACTGGAATACAAAACTAGTAGTGTACAAACAATATCGCGCCGGGATCCGGCGGCCGCTGGGATGATCAAGAGCTGCATCTCCATCTCTGCAATCAGCAGCTCGAACGTCCAGCGCCTAGATCAGTCGTATGTGACGTCAGTTGGCAGACGCGGTTCTCATGGGTACAGGCCGACTAGTACTTCAAGACTGCGAGGCAGCCGCAGTCGAGCGGGCGGCTCTAGTAGCGCGTGGAAGCCCATGCTGCAGAGCATTTCGGAGGTGACGGTGGCTGTGGAGTTCGATCGACAGGCAGCAACGACGTGGGCATGCAGCAACAGCAGTGACCGTCGACGACGAGATGCAGCAGCTGCAGTGTATCATCATATAAAGCGCGTCAAGTCGTCTACTACCGATGTCGATCAAGCGGACAATATCTTCTGTTACTCTTCTGATCACATCAAGTCGAATCTACACAGCTGATTAACAAGCCTAGATCTCGCTCTCTCCCTCTGTGTGTATCTAGTCTCTTGCAGATCTCAGCTCGTTCTCAGCTGCAGCAGCTGGGCATGGACAAGCAGCTTGGCTCCTGTAGAGCTGCCGAAATTTTGGCTCCGGCATTAAGAAGACCTTGAAGGCAGGCTCGAAGAATTGGGAGACAAAAGAATCAGAACGTTTTATAACTTAGTTGTGCTCTTTTTCCAAACGGCAGAAGACTTGAAGCTGCTGCTGCTGCTGCTCTAGTGCTGCTGCTGCCGTAGTGTGTAAATGTTTTTATAGAATTTAGTTTGAGCTTTAACCTTGCTGCTCGGGGCCTGGCTAGGTCGAATCGTGTGTTGCCCTAAATCAAAAAAATCTGTGTGATATAATTCTGGCCAGATAGAGCTGATGATCCATCGCCTCTCCTCATGTAAAAAATTTGTGTACACAATCTTTAAACTTCCAACATGCATTGAATCTATACCAATTTTATTAGATCCAATTGGTGCAAAGTTCTCTAGCTTGAT
>Ga0209208_10003196_pt1 | contig 23540 bp, 13 predicted proteins | sample S1TSphfallax_3_FD_187694 | JGI IMG/M metagenome (GOLD analysis project Ga0209208, IMG submission 187694) | Host-associated microbial communities from peat moss isolated from Minnesota, USA - S1T2_Fd - Sphagnum fallax MG (SPAdes) (version 2) | ecosystem: Host-associated > Plants > Peat moss >...
AAAATAATTCATGAGTTCAATGTGTTAAGGCTTAATTTATAGATATTTTCCACAAAAACATCAAATATCCCTCATTGGCATACTTTAGCATGCTTTCACCCATTAACCATTATATGATTTATCATGGGGAAATTGTTTTCAGATTATGGGGCAAAGGAAGTATAATGACACCCATGTACACATTGAATTGTTTGGCACTAACTCCTCGTTCACTAGACTAGTGAATTCACTGCATCCCCACCAAGTCCCATACATATACATATGATTAAATTATTCCTAAAGTGGAAATTTTTAAAACAACCAATAATAGCCAACAATAGGCTCTAATCAAATAGCCAAAAATAGCCAAAAATAGTTTATAATAAAATAACCTAAAATTGCCAATAATAGCCTATGCTAAATAGCTAGCAATGTCCTACGATAAAATAACTAAAAATAATCAATGGTAAAATAATCAATAATAGCTTACAATAGAATAACCAATAACAACATATAATAGAATAGCCAATACTAATTTATGATAAAACAACCTATTGTAAAATAACCTAAAATAGCCAAAAATAGCCTACAATAGCTTACAATAAAATGGTTAACAATGGTTTACAATAGAATAACCAACAATAACCCATGGTAGCTTAATGAAGGTTCATAAGTGCATACCCTAAGTTCATAATTAATTACTAATGAATTTATTTTTGATGATTTAACTACTAATGAATTCACCTATTTGTAGCAATTGGTCCTTATTTATTAAAAGTTAACCATTTTCACAATAATAAATTTGAACAATTTCACTTAAAATCTAATGAACATAGTGAACTTGAACACATATTGGTGTAATGAACATTCAAAGTTAAGAGGCCTAGTGGATAAAGATGATTAAAATGTAAGTTGAAGTGGGGGCACTAAGGCACATCCCAAAAATTTAGTGGTAGTAGCACCTCCAACCATTTGGGATTTTAGGTTTAACAAAACTTTGCTACCCCACAACCATGGATCTCATGCCCCTTTTTCATTTTGATTTCAACCATCAATATATGATGAATGTTTTTGCACACAAAGCGATGCACTTTTCGTTTTCATCTATTTTGATCAATTGCTAGATCTTGTTCATTGTCAAATGCACATGGTTCATGCACAAGATGTAAAATGTTTGTTCAACAAATAGCCATGCATTTGCTTGAATTTTTTCCAATTAAAAAGGGTCCTCTAGCCATTTTTTATTTGTTTCATGACCAAATTGAATGATTCAAACAACTTTAAGTGAGCCCACAACTGGGGCATAAATATGAATTTCAAACATCAAGACTACACAAACAACAACATAAGTGTTAGAAGCTTTAAATGCTCAAGTGTTTGGTCATGCGCCATTTCACCCTACATAAAGATAGTTGGGAATATTTTTCTCCATGACGATAAGGTGCAAAGTTCAAACTTGGAATTGTTTTTGCTTTGAAATGTATGGCAAAGTTTTCAATTGCCCTAGATGTGCTTAACTGTAATGTAATTTGGAAAATTGTAAAATATTTGAAATGTATATCTCATTTTATAAGTGAAACAATTTGACAACATATGTTTTTGCTAATCATGAACTTCAGAAATACTTATGATTTAAAAAATTAAAAAATGCACAAATGTTGTTAAATTTTGTAACCCAATCATATAGTTCAACCAAAAACAACAATCTTGCAATATCTTACCCTTATTTACCATTTGCAATTATAGTGCAAAAAATGAGGGTATTGCTCTCATTTGTCATTTATCATTTTTAAATGAATATAATTCACCTTGTAAATTATGTTTGATTGAAGTCCTTTCATTTAAGGGTTGATAACTTTTGTATGTACCCTAGCTATAGATATTGCAATGTGCCTTTGGGCACCTGTTTTAATATTTGCATTATGGCTGACCTTTTAAATATTGGAGCTGGAAGGTTAATTTAAATCAAGTCAAGTACAACAAGGTGTTTGCAATACCCACATGTTGTGACATCAATAGTGGGTCTCTTTTGGTTGAGTGGGTTTAGTTCAAGGATAAGTAGGTAAGTAGGCTCATGTAGGTAGAACCATGTCCATGGGTAGTAGGTAGCTAGGTGGGGGATATAAATTTTTAAATTCTTTTTCATTCAATACTTTCATCTTTCAAGGGTGGTATCCCTTATTTGGTGAGTAAATAAATATATGCAAGTAGGTCATTTCAACTAAATATGTAGCTATGTAAGTGGGCAAGTCACTATTTGAATTGGGACTATTTGCCTTTTAGTCGGAAGGTAGGATGAAAAAGGTTAGTGGAAAGAAAGATGAAATGAAAAGGAACAAAATAAATTTGAAAAGTATGTAAAGATAAGTAGAACATTAAATAGATTGATTGTGCAAAAAATCCCAATCCAATCATCATCTATCCATACAAGTGCATTTGTAGGTGTTGGTTCACTTAGAAGAAGTCCTCCCTTGCATAATGCACTTTTAAATTTCCAAATTGAGGTTCAACTACACACCCATTATCATGTGTATGACGGTACACCAAATAACAAAGGTGAAATTTATACATGTATGGGTGCATGGTATTTTTCATACTATCAATAAGTTCATGGGCGCATCCACAATTTTATTCATTTTTATTTATTTTTAGGTTCATCCACATTGATTGACCTCTCACAAATTTTTCTAGAATTGTGAGTAGTCTCAAATAGAAAAAACCCTTAGCCCCCCACCTCTCCCTCCCCCCAAGAAATAGAACCCCAATAGCTTCCCTTTGCCCCCCTTTACAAATAAATACATAAGCAAGTTGAAGTATGCCCAAACAATATGAGATAAATAGGGGCACTTGGGAAAACAAGGACTTGGTTGGAGTAGGGAAAAAAAGATGGAGAGACAACTCAATCAACTACCATGAGGTAGTAGTGAGGTTGTTGCCTTCATTAGCTAACTACCATCCACACCACTAATGTAACAATGAGACGGTTGCCTTCACCTTAGTAAGGTGACTACCTCTTTCACCTTCTCCCAATGGAAGGAACCAAAAAAAATCCTCAACCCTAAACTCTCCCCCTCCCTCTACCCCCCCCCTCCAAAACTCACTTTGAACTTTCCCCAGAGAAAAGAATACTAGCATTGGTTTAGACATTTATATTCTTCATGCTATTCGTGACCATTTTTTAGTTAGGCTAATGGTAAGGGCTAGAAGTATGAGTATATATTAACTTGCGAGGTAAAGCCAAGCATGTTTGACAGGATGGGCGGGGGAGGGTAGTGGGGAATCGTTCTGTTGCCAAGCGGCCACCACTAGGAGTATGAATATATATTAACTTGCGAGGTAAAGCCAGGCATGTTTGACGGGATAGGCGGGGGAGGGTAGTGGGGAATCGTTCTGTTGCCAAGCGGCCACCCTAGTGGTGGCCATGCCCTGGAATAACATAATCCCCCAAATCTGGACCTGCCCTTCCTGGGAACATAAAAGCTTCCTAGGAGGAGGAGTCTAAAGATTCATACATGTTGGTTGGGTATATTCATGTCTAGAAGGCCAAGATCGAAGGGAGGAGGTGGGTATGCAACAAGACAAGACAAAATCTCCTAAGATTTGGAGCATGTCGCCAATCCGCGGGGCTGCAACTGCCAAGAAGTGAACCGCTGCACCCAGGAATCAATCCCCCTACGAACGACCTTTGCGGGTGTCCACCAGACACAAATAAAGACAAGAAAACAAGGATCCCATCTTTGGAGCATCAGATCATAATTCATCATCACTCACCCCGACACAAATTTGGAGGTGGGTAGTTTGGCACTGATGCAGGTGGGACCAGATTCTGCTCGCACAAGTTGAATCGAAGTCTGTGCACCAGGAGATTCCTAAATTGACTCCAGGTTGCATCCAAGAGCTAACAGCATTTAGCGTCTTTGCCAGGTCTGTGAAGAACCTTTCACATAATTTCCAAACGTTTTCAGTCACACCTTCCTTGGCAGAATGTCCTTTCAAAATTCAAAAAAATGAACCTTGTTGTGTTCATGGAAGATCCTCATTCGATTACATACAAACCTGCACGGTTTGCTTTTAAAGTGTTGTTGCAGGTAGCCTTACTAAGCGTAATAGGTACTATGCCAGCAGGCAAGTACTCTATCAAGAGACTAGCCATGGTTTTTTTCCCTGTGATATCTGAAGGGTATCCAGAGGTATCACCAGGTATCACAAGATTTTTTATATGAAAAAAGTTGTGACAGTTTTGATGCCATGAAAGCCTGCAGGGGTGGTGGCCTTCACATGAATAAGGACCCCAGGAGGAAGAAGAAGACCTACACTAAAGGACCTTTCACTTTTTGTAAGCTTGATAAAATTTGAAAACTTCTTTGTGCAAAGTAATGAACTTGTTTTTGGCTCTTCCTTGCTTCTCACTCCCAAGCCAGGCTGCTATCATCCTCGGGTAGGGCTCCTAAACCTACAAAGAGCCTGCCTCCAAAGTGTTCCAGTGTTCCTGTCAAAATACACGGGTAAAAATTCTGTAGAAAGGACCAATGAACCCCTTCCTTTGCAAAAGAAACTAACACTGGGTAGAATACTGGGTGGAATAATAATATTAAATTGTTGTGGAGCAAGAGAGAGAGAGGAAGAGAGAGAGAGAGAGAGAGAGAGAGATTCTCAATCACAATCCTTAGCGGACAGAAGCATATTACTTTTTGAAATCTAAAATAACGTGATTTGACAAAGTTCTGAATTTTTGCTTCTATTATAAGTATTGGGTGGTACAGCACAAATTTTCAAATCAACCGCAACCTGCAGCCATTGCTCAATGGCTGCAAAGCCTTTCTTTTTTCAGCCTATGTGGAGCAGCACCCTTACATTTTGCCTCCACACTCAATTTATATAACAAGATTTGCTTTTGCAATCACACGCATTGCATGGCTTTGGAGTGCAAAAGGGGAGCTTACTCCTTGGCTTCTGTATAGTGGTGCTACTGAAAAGATGAGAGGCCCACTTGCAAGGTTCACCACCCTCACACTCATTTGAGTACCTTTTTTTAGCAGCTCCAGCCATACCCCCTATTTGGGCCTCTAACTCACAATCTTCCATACATTTATCAATGTTATTGGCTCTCCTCATCATCATCAAATAATTGTACTTCATCTAAAATATATTTTATGCAAGCTAGTTTACTATTGCTGGTGGAGTAGCACTTATACCCTTGTACTCAGCACCTAATATTATGTATAATATAGGGTAAAGCCCCAAGGTGGTGAGGCTATTCCCAAAAGAAGGGGCCTAGGATGATGAGACATTAGTAGAATTGGAACCTTCAATTTGAGATGGTAGCCAGGTTTGGACCCACATTTTGGGATTGTCTCCCGCCCATGGGCTTTACCCATCATAAAACCATGCATCTATCATGAATTTAAACACACACACACACATCATGAGGCGTAGGTGGGGGAAGGGTCCTTATGCCAACTTCTGAAGAGTGGAAGGGATCTTACACTCTTAAGGGAGCTTAGTAGGTGTAAGATCCCTCCCACTCTTAAGGTGTAACCGTGAAGGATTGATGAGAAATGGTTTGGGAAACAGTTTTCTGTTGTGTTCCAGTTCCTTCACTAACCATGGTGGTTAGCTCTGTTGGTTTTTTTTTACTACCTACCTACTTACTAACAACCCACAAACAGCCCTTAGTATGTATAAACCATCTACATACTTAGTAGTTACCTATTTTCCTACCTATCTACCTATGTATGAGACCTATTTCCAACAGAATTGGTTAGCATGGTGAAACCAAATATTAACTCAGTTGAGGTTCATCAAGTGGATGGTGTGCACTGGTGGGTGCTGGTTCACTGTGGCCTAGTATATATATAGTATATACACAAGTCCTGAGGGATCAAAAAATTGTAGTGTACAAAGCAGTTGGCACTACTTGATCATGAATGATTTTTGTCTTTCATAGGAAGAAGATGCACAAGCTCTGATTGGTATGAAACACCCTGCACGCAAAGTAAGGTGATTGGTAAGGTGCATGGAACTAATTAGCAACTGTACATACACACTAGATCTCAACCAGTGCTTTTTCTGCTTGGGTATCCACTGCTTTCTATTACTTGTTTATTATTATTATTATCAACCAAAGAAGGAGTCGTAACGGCAACTTCAATCTACGTGTTGCCCTTGCTCTAAGGATTTTGGTGCACCAGCACAGCTGAGCTTTGTGAAATGGACGGTGCATAGTAGCTGTAGAGTCTAGCTCCTTGAACTGATCCCCCCATTGCCCATGGTTTTTCGGCTGAAGAAACTGCAAATCAGTGCATGTATCAATCACCATGAAATTCATGTGTCAGTCAATGCGTGAAGCTGCTGCTGCTGTTGGTTGCATGTAGCTAGAGCTCCAGCTGATCCCCCCCCCCCTTTCCTTTGTAAGATAAGACCCCAAGTAAGTTTTTGGGGGCCAAGTGTTAGTTTTTGACATGTATTCAAAATAGTGTACTCATCTGTCTTTCTTTTAAATGGCCAATATTTTGTTGCATGGGGGGGGGCTTTTGATCGGTTATTCATTTTTCAGTTTTTGACATAGCATACCAATGGGTCTTTCTTTGGATGGGGCAATATTTTGTCTATTGCTCTTTTGATGGGTTGGTTCATTTTTCACCCATATTTTGATGGGCTCATAGGAAAAATGACCAAAAAAGTTGAATTTAAGTTGACCTTGCGGCCACCCGAAAGAGGATTGTGCACTTGAAGACTTTCATTTTTTTCATTTTGATCTCTCCTACTTTTAAACCTTGTAACTTTTTTTTATTTCTTATTCATTTTAAACGATTTAAAGTGCTATATGAGCATTACCTGAAGTTTTACAAATCATTTTTGAACTCTAATAGCAACAGAGAAACATACAAGGAATTTTTTGAGCATTCGAGAACCAGCCTTTGTAGTGTTCAGTGATTTGTGTTTTGGAGTTCTTGACCCACTTTACTTTGGGGTCTGTAACTTTCTCATTTCTAATTCGTTTTCAACAAGTTAGTGTCTCAGATGCATCAAGAGGAGGAGTTCAAGTTTTGTTTGGACATCAGAAGCAACAAAGCCCTTCCCTCGGATCTGGCCTGCCTTGAGCGCTTAAATGCTCGGTCACTGATCGGTCTACCCTAGATGCATAACCAAAACTGAAATTGTGAAAAACAATTTTTTGAACATGTGTTTAAATTCTTTACAAAGGCAAGTTCCATTTTATTTTTTAAGTTGACAAGTAATCTAAACTTTGTAATTAAATATTAATTCTAATTAGTCATTGACCTGCATACCTCTAGAAACACATTTTTTTATTATTGAAAGACTTTGAATTTATACAATATCTAAGATTGGAGAGTGTGTAGTGTGTACACAAAATTGGACTCAATTTTTGAACCATTTGAAACAAAATGAGAATTGAAATCAAGAAATTTGAAAATTTGAAAGTACCAGGCTCACACCCACACCCAGAGAACCAAAAAGTAAAAATTAATGTTGACATTAGAACATGAGGTTCTCTTCAAAATGAAGAATCACACAACACGAGAGTATATTATTTGATTGTTGGAAAATAGTTGACTCATCATCTTTGTACAATGATACACATATCGTCACATTCAAAGTATTATATTATTTGATTCTTGAAAAATTGTTGACTCAATTTCACACAATATCATCACCTTCGTAAAGTATTCAACCTAAGTCAAAAGTTGAAAGCATTTTTCACATGCGTCTTGCTTAGAAATTCCCCCTCACATATGGCTAGGGTGAACCAGGACCCATGTTGGTAACTTCACCTTTTTAAGTGAGACCTCTTAGTGGCCATATCAAGCCCCCAAAAAAAATTAGATTTGAACTTCAAGACCCTGATTTAGTCTACGCATAGAATATTCGTAATATTTATAAATAATTCTGGGATTTTTACAATAATACCAACATGGGTGTTCATTCACACCCAGTCCTCAAATAATGCGACTCAATGCAGAAAGTTAAACCTTCAAATTAGAAGCATTTCCTTTTAAAGGACTTCCTTTGAAGTTTTGTTAATTATGTAGGGAATGAATCAACACTAAAATGATGAGGCATATATATTTTTCTTTTTTCTTTTTTTTCTTTTGAAAATCAATATTTACACTGTCTGTATTTCATGGGGTTCATTTGAATTTGAGATAAGGTGGGCAATAGGAATATTGTTCATATGAATACTTACTGTCATGCTTCTCTTGCAACAACAAAGAAAGATAACTGTGAAGAAACCTTGGATCAGAACCCTCTGTGCTCAGGTCTCTGCAATTTGCTCCATTCTCATGTCACTCCTATATTCCACAAATTGGATGCCAATATGTTTTAGTAATTCCCAATCTCATGATCCAACTCCTCATCATCTGGCAATCACACCCATCAACACCCCCACAGCCCAGAGGAGAATTTTCTAAGATTTAGATGATCCCCATTTTCCCAAGTCCAGGTTTTTTTGTGAATGCCAACCCAATTGCAGCATTCCCCATACTCCCCAAAGTTTCCTCACAGATTGCAGAGGATTTCTACTATTCTTTCATCACATCCTCATATTTCCCATTTTCTTTATTGCACAGAGAGTTTACACACAGGAACATAAGGACAATGCAGTGGAACCTATGTCCTTATGTGCTCTAAACTAGACACACAGGTCTGATTCTCTCTCTCTCTCTCTTCAAACATTCAATTCTGCCGACAAAAATTAGACAAACTAGCCCAGAATGCTCCTTGCCATAGCCATCCACAACAGCCAATATATTATTGAACTTGGTAGCTCCACACCACAAATCCCATTGAAGTCTTCATTGCCTTCACACACATAGCATAGCAAATTTTACCCTTTGTGCACCTTTCACCAAATCCATCCACCATCTAGAACCCGCAAAAACAAAAATCAAGAGCATACACACACACCATCATAGCTGGGATCTCATATTGTAAAAAACAAGTTGTCACATGGGTCCAAGCATGCTAAAAGGAGCCAAGGACTAGGAAGTCATCCATAAATCTTGCAGGTTCATGATTATTGAAATGTAATGAAGTTTGTTGTAAATTGTTCTTAAAGTTGTGAATTTTCACTTTTGTGATTCTTGGGTAATTTGAAGATGATTTGAAGATCACTTTACTTATATTTAAAGTGATTGCAAAGCAATGAAAACTCTACAATGGACAACTACTTTTAATTTTAAATGTATTTAATACTATGTGAAAATAGACTTTTTTCTCTCAAAATTCAACAGAAGCCATATATTAGTGATTATAAGTGCATAGCATTAAAAAGATCTTGAAACTATGTTTTAATTTTACTTTACACTAGAGTACTTTGAACGTGCTTTTGACCCCCCAAAAGTACATAATTTTATCACCTTTCTTGAAGATTAAATCTTTGATTCTTTGTAATGGAGGTTTAGGCTACATTGCCTAGCAATTTTGACGTGTTTTGTATATTTATTTGTATGTGCGGGAAAGATGCTTTGCAAAATTGGAACAATGTTATGTAAGGTCTCCAATGAACCTAATGCTTACTATACCATGAAGGAACTATAAATGTATTAGACAAATCTACGAATATAAGAACCTTCATAAACGTTGAACAAGGGCTAAAATCTCATAAGTTGAGTAAATTCAAATATTTTTATTAAAAACATATATTTCAAAATGAACCATTTATGGATGAAAATCATATCATCTTAGATTAGGTGCAAAATGAATGGTTATTCTTGTAGTGTCTTAATGATTCTTGAATCAAAGTAAGCCCTTGATGCCCAACATTTAAAGAAGCAAAGCTAGGTTTAATGGTGAGCTTCACTTTACACATTGATGACCATTGTTCTTATTCCACTTTTTCAAACTTGTCATGGATTCACTAGCCAAAGTCTCCACACACACCAAGGTGTTGCCACACACATTTGAAGCAAGAACAATGTTGCAAACTCCTACCATGGAATTGTGCTTGACGTGCTACTTACTGCACACAACTCAAGTAAGTGCTTGACTTCTTGCATATTTTATTTTGCAAATGCCTTGTTAAGATGCTTACATCCAAGTGAGTTTCAGGTTGTTGTCAACATTGTTTAAAATGGGGAATTATAGGAATTTTTTAAAAACCCATTGATCATCCTTTGTGTGATTCAATAGAAAGAGTAGAAAGATTGCCAAATTTTAGGTCTAGTGGTGAGGATGAGTAAGACGAAAGGCTTGAGAGTGAGGTTGAAGAAGAGGATGACCTTGAATTGATTGTTCATACAAAGTGCAAAATAGAGTAGAAATGAGAGTATTAATGAAACTACAACTTTTGACAAGCTTGAAATCTAATGAAGAAAAATTGCAATGAAGAGAAGAAGATAGGGCTCTTTTAGAACTCATTGTGGAGGCCACTTTAATCACAATTAGTATTGTTGGGAAAAAGGTTCATAGGTCCATCACAAGTGCAACAAGGACCATCACCATGTTTAGATGTGATTTTTTGAAGGCTTTTTGTTGCAAAGTAGAATTCCATTCTAAAGAAAGTTGTCACACAAACTTCTTGATAATTCTATGCCACCTTGTTTACATGACACTAACAAGTTGAAGCACAATTAATAATTACTTGAAAATTTTAAGTATGGATTGGCAAGTCACTTAATAAACACCAAATGTTTTAACTTCACAATGGCCAAAAACATTGTACACACATTTGCAAACCTCTCAATCAATTGAAAGTCATCAAGAAGCAATAAAGTTTTGTGAAGTTGATAGAAGAAACATAAAGAAGGGTGTTGACAAAAAAATTGCACTAAACATATCATGGAATGTTTTCTAGATAGACTACAAAAAAGCCACACAAGATGTCAAAACATTTCGTTCAACATGTGATAAAGTCATGGACAATTGAAACTATTGTATTTCCAAACTAGAAAGAAAGACATCACCAAGTTGAAATTCTTTCATAAGCAATTTGATGTACATTTAGTGCACTACCTCCAAGTTTCTTAGGTTCATTCATTTCTATGTGCATTTTAGGTTTCAATATAAAAGTACATGTTCATTTTGATTTTTTCACATTATGGATCCAAACATGTTAGGACTATGATTCCTAATACTTTGTAAGTTTGATGTCAATTTCAAGGGTGACTCTTTGATATGTAATTGAATTTTATTTTAATTTATTTGTTGTTAATCAATCACAAAAGACATTAAATGATGTAGGTGTTTGCCATAACTTGATAAAAGTAATAATTGATTTCATAAATTCGACTAATTACCAAGTGGTTGTTTGTGAAACCTTGAAAAGGAACCACCAAGTTGCATCAATACTTATTGATTTTTTAAAGGGTTTGCAACTAATTAAACTACTTGTAGGAACTACTTATCATAACATTTTTTACTTGTAAATGATTAGATTGTTAAAATGATTCATTTGGATGCTTGTAGGAACTACAAGGAAATATACAAGGAAATTCAATAGTAAAATATCAGTAATAAAAAATTGGTAGCCTAATTTTGGTAAAGGGTCTTCAATAAACTACTTTTTGTAGAAGGTTTTCAATGATGAGATTTTGGTAATTTTTTTGGTACATAATTTCTAATCATCCAAATTAAGATAAAATTTATGTCCAATTTTTTTTGAAGTTTATTCTAGCCTTAACATCATTCTCCCTTATATTTGTGATGATGTCCTTGTAATCATTAAACTAAAGAAGGGGAAATTTAAAAAAATTCAAGGAAAAATAAAACTAATCCTACTAAAAATATATATATTTTACCAAGGCAAAAGGTCTTACATCAATTCTATAAGAAAGAAAGAAAAGAGGGATGAAAAAATCTATCATGAGCCTTAAACCCCAAAAAGACAATGCCTAAAACCATGAGGTGTAAATGCTTGAAAGTTAAACACCTAAAACCTTGAGGCTTAATGCTTAAAACTTGAAAACTTGAAATCCTAAAGCTAAATGCCAAAAACCTAGGACTTAAAACTTGAAAACCTAAAAAACCTTGAAGTTAAATGCTTAAACCCACTTGGTTATTAATGTCAGCCTTGTCATGTCACATTAGTCACATTTGTTTTGACACCAACCTAACCCAACATCATGTAGGTTTAAGGTCAACCTATTCTTAGTATAATAAAATAGTTTACATGACACTAGGAAACGAGCATGTGAGCATGAGCTTCTGAGCATGAACAAATATATTTGGAATATTTTAATGATAGGGACAAGTTTTTTTTTTAATTTCCCTATGCCACATAGGAATGATGTGAAAAATATTTTTCCACATGTACATGGATGAAAGTCCAAATTGGATGAAATGTTTGGATGACAGATCATCAGGTTGAAATGTATAGATGAAATTATTTCCAAAACAATTATGTCAAATGAAAACCACATGTACATGGATGAAAGTTACAAAAAACATGAAATATTGGGATGAGCGTGGAGCATGAATGATATTTTGGATGATAATTGGAAATAGACGAATGTTTGGATGAAATTTTTGGCTGATTGAATGTATGGATGGAAGTAATTCCCAAATACTTATGATGAGTTGAAATTATTGGACTTGCATAATTTTCATGTCCAATTTCATTCACAAAAAAAGGTGTCAAAGGTGAAACTCAAAGGAGCTACATTATAATGTAAAAGGGTGAAACAATAACTTGTGTGAGTTAAGTTAACTCACACAGTAAGTAAAGGGTAAGAAGTCCACATAATGATGGAACTAAGAAAATGCTTGAGAAATTAGTGAATAGTGCATTATACACATCATGTTGAAGAATATTTTTATTTATACAGTAAAATGCATTCCAAAATAATAAAACCCATAACAATCTTATTTAACAACTATTTAATGACATTGCAACTTAATTTACCTCCAAGATTTTGGCACAATCTAATAATCTATGAATCTCATTCCAACTTCAAGATGGATAGTGGATGAATGGTTTTCTAATCCTAGAATATATGGCATATTGCAAAAAGTAATAGAAATGTTTACATGGCAACCATGACCCCTGTTTACCAAGGGAACCAAACATCATGGAAGAAAAATCCATGCAATTGCATGCCAAATAATCACTAATCATTACTTCATATTGTTTATGGTTTTTTGGCAACCCTTAAAGGAGGCAATAAATATGTCCATATCTTGGAAGAGGAATGTTTGAGGGAGTTAATAGTGTGGCTTCAAGAGTTCATCCCACCTCCCACTTGTTTTCTTGCAAAATGGATAGTTTGAACATGTCAGGATGACAAATCTTCTTCCCATCCCTTGATTTGGGCCAAGCATTTGGATCCAATGGCTTATAGACGTGGGTAAAAGGACCATTGCCAAAAATATTTCAAGGGGCACATGTGGAAGGCTAGTTCACAAATGCAAAAATGTCGTCTTAGTTTCTTAACTTCTCTAACACTAAGAAACCAACCTCCTCCAATGCCACCATCTCAATTTGAATGAAATTTGTCCCTACTTACATAAGCCATAAGGAAGGAAAGGCTTGGCCTATCAAGTGCATATTTCTTGCTTATCCCTCCCACACAACACATAAGGTCATCATGACAAAACCAAAACTTATGTAGCTCAATTGATACACCTTTGGATGAAGCATAGTAACCAACATCTCCTTCAACAGGAATACCATGATCTATTCGTTTTCTTTTGAAATGATTTTAGCTTTGTAATAATGTTTAATGTATTTTTGCAACATCAAACAATGAATGTTTGACTTCAAGGGGTAGCATTCAATTCACCAAATGTCATCCCCACAAAGGCACTCAAGAACATCTGCACCATTGTCGGTGATAACAAAATCAAAGCCACTGGTTTCCCCCATATCCATTGTTAACGATTGGTTGATTGGAGCCATTGCATTGGCCACTTTTGGACAAGAGAAGTTCAATTGATCATGCCGGTGTGAATTTTCTTCCGACCCAAATGGAAGGGTTGCATTACATTTTCATTCACTTTATAACATAATTTTAGTAGCTTGTCCCAGATGCACTAACTTTTTCTTTCTTTTTGTGTAAATGAATCTTGGTGGCAAGGTTAAAGTTGTCATTAAAAACGCTCCTGGAAACCTCCATGTTCCTTTTGTACCCAGGAACCAAGATGATATTCATGCTTGGAATCAAAAGGTTGATGAGTACCTTATTGCAATCTTTGATTTTGCTAAGAAGTTTTTGGCCTCTAATGGGGTTGTTTTATTATTTCACCTGGATGACCTCAAAGTTTTCAAGGAGGTCAAGTCTTATTTAGATAACTATGGCTTTTAAATTTGGATGAAGTGGAATGTGGTGAATTCATTACCACTCACAAGTAGCAAGCACCCATATTTCAAGGTTCCATCATAATCCATTAAACTTTCATGTTTTTTTTTTTTCCTCTCTTTCAACTGAAATTTGTCTTTAATTTTGCAAACTCTCTTCAACTGTGATGAATAACCACATCAAAAGATGGATTTTATTTTATATATTTATTGCAAGTGAGATCAATCTTGTGTGGAATGTGTTTTCTAATTATGAATGTAATTTTCAATATATTTGAAGCCATTTCCCAATATTCTTATTTTTTAATGGCCATAAATATTTCATCTATTTTCCTATATCCTACATTGTGTTTGTGTTCAACATATCTCTATGGAATCTAGTGTCAATTTTTATATCTAAAGTAGTTTTTATATTGTGAATAGAATTTCCATCCTAGCTCAATCCAAATACAAATTTCCAAGATTATAATTGGCAAAACATAATTCAATTTCTAGTTGGATTTGTTAATTCGTTTGATGGTCTTACAAATTACTTTCTTATGGCTTTCATTTGGATGTTGTTGTTTAAACAAATCAAGATTTTCATTTGTCAACTCCTAAATGAAAATACAATGATCTAGCTAATCACAAATGTTAAAATGCATTACTCCTCAAATGACCATGATTAAAAAACCAAACACACACACACAAATACACATCCCACACCAATTCAATTCCTCCATTTCAATCGTGTTGGTTCATTTCATGGTCTTGCAAATGACATTCCTATAGTTCTTTACTACTTTTCCATGGTTCTGATATGTCATTGATGTTAATGGCTTTGTCGAGGATCGTATTGTGGAAAGCCTTCAATGTTCAAACCCGGTTTGTTGTCCACTACCCTAGATGATTCTACCATAGCTTTCGAGGTTTCAACATCATCATCGTTCCAAGATCCTTGCATTCTAGGTGGAGTCTGAAAGCTTGTTCTTAGTAGTGGCACCATTGTGTATGTCTCCCTACAATAAACAAATGTTGGTGATTCGTACTTGTTTTCCTTTAGGTTGCTTTGGTTCTCTAACCACTTTTTGTTGATTGTGATCTTGAGGGAATACTTATTCGAAGACACAAATCCCAATAGATAATCGGATTGCTACAAGAATCAAGTTCTCTAGTTCCAATTTGTTGAATGTGTTAGCCATAGATTGTCTCTTGGAGGTTGTAATAAACTATTGAAAAAATCCTCATCAAACATACAAATCATTGTTGCATAGATTTTGTAGTCCTACAAATGGTTCCTTGTTGCCCAATATCCAACTTGTACTTGGCATTCTACATTGATGGACTTCATCTCTTTCTTCTCAACAACAAGGTACAAATCTAAGTCATGAAGAGTTCGACAAACCATGTTTGTTGTCTTTTTCAAAATGGAACAAAGCAATTGAAAGTGGAAAACTTGTGTAGAAAATTCACGACACGATAAAAAAATAGGTTGTTATTGATAATGTGTGCACAAAAACTCACAGATTTAATACCTACTTTTCTAATAATTAAAAGATGGTTTGCATTGCATTATAATAATCTTTTAACATGTGTAACAATGGCCACAAACCTGTTGGATTTTATAACAATGGCAATTAGATTTTATATGGAAAGTGGCATTGCTACAAATAGATATTCATAACAACGTACTTGTCAATTTCTCATAGTCTCTTTTCACATTCCTATAGTGATGCCCTCGATTACATAATCTTTTGTACGATACATTTGCAAACTATGCATCAATTTTTCAATGTGTTTTTGAAATAATTGTTTCACAATAATGTTGTTAGAACTATTAAAATATTTTTTATTGTATAAATAATCATTATATTTGATCACCTTTGTTTTGCTAACAAGTTCATGTCTTCAAACCCAACACATGCATTTTTTATTGATTATTTTAAAAATACATTAAATGTTATAACAAGAAAATTTTGTTGGATATTTTTCAAAAAAAGGGAAATTTCAATCGTCCATCTAACCAATTACATCAATATGAATGGTTCAAAGAACCATGCAAATAATCACAACCATCTAGATTATTATTGAAATTCACTCGCAATATTATTTAACCTTGTTTTTGGATCGATCGAATTGTGATCACCCATGTTGAAGGAGCAATCACACCTATCTACCCTTATCCACCCTTATCCAAATAGCGATCACCCCTATCCAAGGAAAATGACTAAATTTCATTCACCCTAACAAGCTATTGCACCTATCCAAATTGCTCTATGGAAATATGCTAACCAACTTTCAGTCATTTTTTAGACAAATGGTAACCGAATTTCAATCATGTTGAAATTGTGGGAATTGTTGTCATGATTAACTTAAACTTATGTGCCTTGACAAAATCAATCATGAATATAAATTGGCCACTGCATCTTATTGTATTATCTCTTCAACCTTTCTTTATGTACCATAATAGGTTCCTAATCTTTGGTTACTCTTTGCAATTAGTGTAAGGAACTTAGGGGGATCATAAGAAGTTGGAAAAAAGGATGACCACTATATGCATTACAAGGTTCCCTTGCTCAATTATCTTAACCTTGAAATTTTGCAATTGTTTATGGCAATTATTAATTGGGAGGTGAGGATTGTGGTTGAAGGGAATCAAAGTGTGTGGGCAACATGTTTGACTCAATGTCCAAGTGCCCTATAAAATATTCCTTTTGAAACCTTACATCCAAAGGCCTTTGAAAAAAATCTTCAAAAGATAAATAGTTTGGAATTGGATCAACTTCTGAAGGATCTTTTCGTAAGAAATTGAAGGTCCCAAAAGAAAACTAGCACAATCCAAAGGCCACCATTGCATTGCAAAAGGTTATGATGGAGATTTTTTTACAAAAAAATATAACCACCTTAACAACATTGTATGCTAATTTTCAATTTCAATTGCAAGGGATTGATTGACATAGGATCATCATGCAAATAAGATTTCGAGAAGTGTTGCAAGCCCCCAAGTTTGAAAAGGGTCATAATTGCAAGGACTATTCAAAATGAAAAAAATTGAAACTAAAGGATGTTACTTTCAACTTGATCCAATTAAGTGCATTATAAATGGATATAGACCTAGTCTTTAAACCATATGATTATGACTCTAAACATGAGGTTCTATTAGAAAAATTTAAAATATTTTAAAAAATTGTGCTAAAGGTTCTCTCAAACCAAACGAAATAAACCAAAATTGAAATGGTTACCTTCCAAATCAAAAGCCATTGATGTCGACCTAATTGCTTGTGTCAACAATTGAGGCCTAATAAAACATATTAACAAATGGGTTAATTGAGAGAATAGGTTCTCTCAAACCCCAAATACATATATATGTTTTGAACAAAAGGTTCCTTGAAAATAAAGAACTACCAATAGTGATGTCAACCTAATTGCTCAAATTAAAAATCTTTGCCTAGCAAACATATTAACAAATGGGTTAATCCACTAATCACCCACCACCCTTCAAAACTCAATGGTTTATGTCATTCATTAGCATCCTAACTTCACCATGACAAATTTTATAAACCATGTCCAAATCCTTGGAAGGAGCAAATCATACCAGAGGTTTCAAAGCATTTCCTACAACCAACTTGCTATAATAAATGAAGATGTTAAGTTCTAACATAACACCCTTATACACAACACACTTAGGGTTGAAAGTTACATTAAAAATCAAGCAAGCAAACAACAAAGATTACAATCTAATATAGGTGTATATTGTGTTTCATATTAATTAGATAAACTCAAAGTTCAATTTTATTTTTTTTGTGATGAGCATCGTTGATTGGCCACATTGTGAAAGAAAAATAAATAAATAAAAATAAAACTGGACATCCCCAAAATAGATATATTGCATTCCTCTCCTTTGGACTATTTATATAAGTTGCAAGAGTAGAACTTGTGGGGAAATGTGAAGCAAGTGATGACTTCAATGAAGTGGCCAAACTTCCTAGTTCCAAGTGGAAATGGCATCTTGCTTTGATGAAGTGACAAAAACTTACCTAGTCTTCAATTGGTACCTGACAATTTTCACCCAGGAGTGTTTTCCAACACATGGAGAGGCCTGAGTTGAAGCCTTGTTCATTTCAGCTCATCATTTTGAGTAGACTACCTAGTTACAGTAGACTACCCAAACTTTGCTCATTACATGCTACATTGACTGATGACAAACAGAGAAGTAAATTAGCTGACTCAATCCTGAATCCATAATCCCAAAAGCCCATATAAACAGGCTAAAGTTCTGAAAAGCAACAACTTACAATCCACATCTGACTGTTCAATAAACCGACCAGTTTTTCTTGAAGACTCTTGAGATCGGTTCACAATTGTGCATAGTAAGAGTTCACAGATAAGGGACACTTACTGGGCTTCTTCATGTGCAAGTTTGCAGACTTCAATTCCAATTGCAAAGGGCTTCTGGATGGAATAACCCCCAATGACCATGATAAATGTACACTGTGAATGAGTAACACAGCCCCACGAGAACCATAAATACGATGTTCAACGACCAACTATCAAGGTCAAAATTTCAACTACATTAAATATATTCTACCAATGTCACCTGCATGAGATAAAGCTATCACTGTCAAATACTCATCCACCAATAGCTCTTGGCTTCTTACACAGCAGATGTGAAACCCAGGTTTGAGAAGGTATCATCATAGGACCCATAGTTGATCCCTCCCCACTTCAACAATATAAGCGCCATGACAAATCTACCAAGTGAGAAATACGAACTTGCACTTAATTCTCATGTATGTTTCCCTCCCTGTACACATCTTAAGTATTGCATTCATTCTTCCATCTGACCTCAAACCTTGCGGTTCAGACATTAGAATGCAAATCCTTCAGCAGATGATTATTGATACTTTCAGCATGCACATGCAACTGAGAAAGAATGTGTAAATACACAAAACACCAGAAACTAGATCTATGTTGGATCTCTGTCCAAAGGTTTCAGAGATTGGAGGGTTTGGGAAAAAGGGGTAGTGTCTTGTTGTACAGAATCAGCAGGATCCATGCAGTTTTAGAGTGCTTCCATATTTACACAGCTGTTTCAACTCCAGTTTCTACTGCCTTGGGCTCACAAACATTGCCTCGGCACAGCGGGCAGACTCTGCACACACCACCATTTCCTCTGTCAGGAGCTGGATCATAACTATGCACGTCCAGTTTATGCAACAGTGATTCAAGAACCTGACCCAATAAATGGAAAGCAAATCTGACAGAAATGCAACATGCACTTCTCCTGGTTTCACAAAATTAAAGATGGGTGAAAAAGGATAAGGGAGAGTGCCTATGAACTAAAAAAAAAGCATGGAATCAGAAGAACCCATGACCTGCACTGAGGGAGGGGGAAGTGCAGACACTTACCCATGGACCTCCGTTAACCACTTATCAACACAATCCTTATGGTACTCATGCTTACAAGGAAGTGTTCTGATGGCATCCCCCTCCTCATATTCCACAAGGCAAATATAGCACCTGAAACGAACCATGAGAAAATGTAAGTTTTAAGCTCATATTCCCTGAACCTCACATGAGCTCAATATTCCCACCAAAAGAAAGAATGTTGATCCTAAAGAGAAATGGTCCTCTGTGTCTATTGGATGTTTGTTTAAACTCGCTTCAAACTGGAACCTGGTCTTTAGTTGGTCAGGCCTGTACCAACAATACACATCTACTGGTGGATTCTATATTAGTGAATATAAAGTAGGATCAGTGTTCCACTAAAGCAGTCCTGGAGTACTCAAATTGGTACCAAGAGATTTCATCCAGACACAAACTGCATCATCCTGAATTGGCACCTGTACTGGATACAATCAATCTCCTGACCTCAGCACATTATGACCTACAACTGAATGAAACAGGAGTCCAGATTCAAGGGTAACAGCAATTTCCTTCTACCAAAAGGGTCCTGGACCCTAGGAAAATAAGGACAATGACATGGAAGAACCCCAGCAAAATATGCTCTGCAACAAAATAGAGTAAGTCTTCCAGTTTCTGTAACTGGCATGCAATTGCATAGATCTGACTGAATGAGATTCTTTCACTCTACCTGGATCCAAAAGAGAACTTGCTCTAAGAGTGCTGTACCAAAAGTGGTCCCCAAGGAAGGTCCAATGCGCAGGTCCAATCTAAGATATCACAATAGTTTGGATGCCAGATTCCATTGCTCTCATTTCTGGACACCTTGCTCCTGGATGCAGAAGTCTGGCGGCCAGATTCAATGGCTATTAACCATCAAGAACCATTTGACCCCTCAACTAACCTCACTACATGCAGAAAAAGCCAGTACATCTCCTCTTACTTATGGTTCAAAATCTGAAGATCAAAGGCTTTTTGTCAAAGGTGAAAAAACTCAATAACTTACTGGGCCTCTTCGTCAGAATCATGAAAAGGTTTGCAATGAGCATGAAGAGGAATCGCATTCACCACATTGAGGGGTGCAGGCTGTGAGGCCAGTGACACAGTGGCTGACCGGGACAATGCCACTGATTGCCTGTGTATCTCATCAAGAACCTGCCAAACCTAGCACCCACTTAGTGCCCCTCCTAAAAGTTGGCCTTGCAGCATAAAATAATGACTAACACAGAGTGCCCTCAATTCAGAAACCATGACACCCAACCATGATCCACCACTGCGACGTACACCCATGACAGAAAACATGGAATTGGTCAAATGTCCAATAAAATTGTTCCTTGAATTATACATATGCACATCAGACCTGCGCTCTACCAACCTGTGATGGGTACATTGTGAAGCCAAGATCTTTCCAGCAAAGGAGGATCACCTCAAATAAAGCTTCAGCCAGCATGATGATCCGGGAGATGCTAGCTCTTGTTTCCAAGTCATCACCTATGTTGTGTGCTTCACATGAGCAACGGTGACCATTGTGGCTTCCAGCACAAAGTCTTGAATGAAATGAAGTCCCATCCAAACCATTGCTTAAACGTCGCAACGCCCATACCTGTAATATTGATCAGAGACAGATGAGTGGTGAAAAAAATGAAGAAAATATATGGCACAAATCTGGATCTCCTGCATCCACTTGACTTCAACATCACACAATTCATGTGCAGAGAAGGTAGAGAGAGGATCACAATTAAGCCACATGCAAGGCAACATTCTGCCAGAACCAAAAATCCTACCTGGGAACGCACACGTCTCCTCCTTTCCTCCAAGTCCAAGCTCCTGCTGCCATGTAAGGCTTCAGCATCTACAATTTGTTCAACATCACCTGATACAATGGAATTCTCCTCTAAATCAGCTAGTGCAGCCATAGTCTGTGGGGAAGTCCGGCGATGGAATGTTCCTCGTGACAAAGCATCCCAGAGCCTTCTTCCACTACTGCGCCTTGTTTCTGAAGCTGACAGGCCAGAATTCTGCCCCACAGATGTACTGCTACGGACTGAAACTGGGCCTGCACTGGACTGACCACGTAAAAAGCTGCCTTCCCACACATTCGACTGACCCCAAGACTGCAATAAAGATGGGGCTGGCCATGCTGATGTACTGTCTGCATCTCTGTCATCTGATGCAGATGAAAAAAGACCTTGATTTGCAGACCCAGAAACCAGCTCCATTCTGTGGTATGAGTCTGATGAATCTGACAACATGAAGCCTCCTCGATCCAAATCAACAGATGATGGCAGCCCTGCATAGCTTCTCAGCCGTTCCTGCATCTCATTCACTCGATGCCGTTGCTGTGTTGTCTCACAAGTGTAATGCAACCTTTCATCATGCAGCGGCTGCCTGCTCCCACCTGCCTCTTCATCATGAATTCCTGAGGAAGAGTTCATTCTTGCTCTCTGCAAGTAAACACCCTGTCCTCTCAAGACGCCAGGCTGACTGCTACTACTACTTGCTTCTGATTCCAGATGATGGATATTGCCTTCTCCACCTGATGGTAGGCTAGGTCTATCCCAATGCACATGGCGAGACGGGGTGGACTGGGAATTGTTGCCACCGCCACCCACAGCAAGATTGACTGATGGTTGAGGTTCTGAAGAGCCTAGCTCTCTGCTGGTTGACCCCTCAGCTTCCCATGGGTTCACCTCTCCATGACTGCCAACACTACACCAATTCAAATGATCCCGCCTTCCTGGTCTCATAATCTCCTCAACGCTCAACCTCTGCAACAATCATACACATGCACCACAAGCTCAGTAAAGCACAAGTCTTCACATGCTCATGGGGTGGCATGGTACTCACACTCCAAATTGTGCAATTCATGTTTCATGAAACATGCTCTGAAGAATCCCTCTCTCTCATGTTAGGTACCATGCATGTCATCTTGGGGACCACTCACAAAAGCACCAAGCATGAAGGTTCAGTAAAAAAAAAGAACCAGAATTTCAAATATAACACCAGAATCTGGAAACAACAGCCAGTAGCAGCAGACAAATGTACACATATCATGCTGAGACAACCCGGCTGAAATCTCCCCTCGACTTCAAGACAGATTCTAACATGTGCAACACCAAAAAAAAACTGTTGACCGTCAAATCCGGCATACAACCAAGCCTTGTTACTGACTCCCTCACATGATAAGTCTGTTCTAAGAAAGCAGCAATATACACACGCAGCAAATCGTGGCAAGAGAATCAAAACTTCCCTGCTCTGGACGTCACCGCAAACCCTTAAGCGCAACGCTAGAAATGCAAAATATAATGCTCGGGAGTGTCTCGCAAACACAACTCCGAGAGGGGAAAAAACAGTGCTCCGGGAGCAAAAGAATATCGAGAGAGAAAAAGAGGGAGTGAGATCGGTTCATATCACCTCCGGATTACGACGAAACGAAGGACGGCGATCCACGGAATGAGCAGCGGCAACCATGACTACAGTAGTAGCAGCAGCATCTCTCTCTCGCCTTAAAGCAGCACGTTGAACCGATGCACTCCGACTACTTCCGGATCCCATTTCCCTTTCCTATTACGACTATTACTCTGCGCAAAATCCTCCCAGCCACAGAAACATGGAGCTCCTATCCTCCTCCTCCGCCTCCACCAGCGCAAACCCCAAACCCCGCCCTCCCGGTTTTGCGCTGTTCCAACCACAAAGGCACCTATCCAGAACCAGTCCCCACGTCTTGTCACATGGATAGATGTTAACAGATCCTGCACACGAGACAACAACAGAAGAGCAAGGCGTGTCGAGGTACGAGAGAGAGAGAGAGAGAGAAGAGTAGAGCTTCACGCTTGCTCCGTCGTTTGTACCCTATCTACGCGGAAAGCTCCACCGTCGTCGAGCTTCTTCTTCCGAGTTTCTTCTTCGTTTCTCTTATTTC
>Ga0209208_10003197_pt1 | contig 23537 bp, 6 predicted proteins | sample S1TSphfallax_3_FD_187694 | JGI IMG/M metagenome (GOLD analysis project Ga0209208, IMG submission 187694) | Host-associated microbial communities from peat moss isolated from Minnesota, USA - S1T2_Fd - Sphagnum fallax MG (SPAdes) (version 2) | ecosystem: Host-associated > Plants > Peat moss >...
CACTGTTGGAAAGCTTTCAAGGAGAGCTACAAGTTTACTTTAGAACTCATCCCAATCGGAGGTCTTAGTAAAAAGTTATGAACTCACAAAGTCCCGGAAGTCCAAATCAGGATAATTTCAAGACTCCTCCTTGGGAGTCCTGGACCAAAAAGCCATTCGGATGTAGGTGCCGTGGAATAACGTAGAAAATACTATATGGGGGAAGGTGGTGGCTTCCCTTGAGTTCGGGCCGTGGTGAGTCTTGTGAGTCCAAAGTCACTCATGGCTTGTCCTAGCACTAAAGGTGCTACAGAAGTTGAACTAACCAACTTGTTGGTTGGTTGAATACAGGTTCAAGTAACTAAAGCTTGTCCCTCTTCCTAGTCCTATCCTGGAGCTTCAGCACGCCCTTCTATCCCTTTTAGTGCTGAGAGTTGGAAGCGTGCCCTCAAGTCCCCACAATTCCACTGTTTTAGAAACCAAGGCCCATCTTGGGTTTAACTTGGGACTTGGGAGTGCGTCAATGACTATGTTGGTGTAAGTGATGGGTGATGGTGGTATCCGTAACACCAACTTAACCTAACATAATTAGTAGGTTAGGTTAAGCCTAGACTACCTATCTAGTTTAACATAATTGAAAGGCTAATATGTTACTTGTTAGGTAATAATTTAATTAGTAACCTAATGAGGTAGCCTAGCCTAAACCTACTTAATAGGTTACTTAAGATGTAGCCCATGACTACTAAGTAGCCTAATAGGTAATTTAAGCCTTCTAGGTAAGTATCCTAGGTGATTTCGGCTTACTAAGTAGACTTATTAGCCAAGTAGGTAGCCTATTAACCTAGGCCTACTATAGGTACATAACTTAGGCTTAAATTAAGTAAACAACATAGGCCATTTAGGCCTATTATAGGTATGTAGTTTAGGCGTATTAGGTAAATAACATAGGCCATCGAAGCCTAGTGGGTAAGTAGCCTATCCTATTAGTTAAATAAATAGCTTAGGCCACGTAGGCGTATGAAGTACATAGTTTAATTTAAGATATCAAGGTTTATTCGATAGTTATACATAGTGTAAGCCACCTAAGCCTATTAAATAAGTAGCCTAACCTAGGCCACTTAGGCCTACTAGGTAGGTACGTAGCTTAACATAAGCAACCTATTCTACTAGGTATGTAACTAACTTAAGTTAGGCCACCTAGGCCTACTAAGTAGGTAGCTTAGCCTATGAGGTAGGTCTTAGGTTTAAACCTATCTAGTAAGTTAAACTAAGTCCATTAATAGGTACCTACATAGCCTAATAACTAGCATAGCCATAAATAACTTACTAAGTAGGTATAAACATAGACCTAGTAAGTACTTATAAAACCTAGTAAACTATAACTTATATGTTATTTAGGTACATGCAATTATCAATAGGTTCCTTTTACCTACTTAGGCCAACCTACCTATAACCAACCTATGTATTTAAATAGTGTAAAAAAATTCAAGTTCATTTAATACAATATGTTGTCCAAAAATAATCACCTTTTAGGGTGGTGGTGAAGGTAGATGCAAACTATGATAGCTCACTTTTGTGACAAAATAGTGTTTTTTCCCTGGGTCCCTTTATTCAAATGCATATGGTGGCTAACATATCTTTAGTTATATTAATTGAGATTTGAATCCAAATTAATAGTTTCATTATGAAGAGAACTATGTGGTTTTTATTGATAAAAAATTCATTTGCTAGTAGTAATGGACTTTTGAAATAAAAAAATATGGATTGGTTGTCTAATTAAAACATCACAAAATAAAAAACTTTGTATTGATTCACATTCCAAATTTGTTATTGGGATTCAATATATAATGTAATACAAGATGATAAACTCATATGAAGAATCTTTTCTTTGAAAACCTTAATCATTTAATAGTTAAAAACTTTTGAATGTTTAAAATTTGACCATATTTTCATAAGTCCATATGAGTTGCAATTTTTGTTTTTTTTTTCAAATTTTTTGTCCCAAAAGCATATTTTTTGAAAGTTTTAAATAGGGCATTATTTTTATGGACTTTGTGGGTTTTCTTTTTGGGACTTTCAAATTAAACAATGACATCAATGACATTAAATACAAGTTTTCATGGAAATTTGGGGAGGTTTGTAAGTGATTGAACATGTATTATTCAAAGATTAGAATAATAATATTTTTTAAAGTAACAACCATGTCCATTTTAATCATTTAAAAAAATCTTGTATGTACTTGTAGGGAATAATTTTTGCCAATATTGAGCTATTGTAGCTTGCATGGTTAAGGATTTGACTCCTTAATGTGAAAATGAAGAATTCAAGTTCCCACACTTGCAACTTAAGCTACCCTAATTACTTAGGTGATTTAATTAGGTAGCCTAAGTTGTAAAGCCTGTTAGATTGCCTAGCCTAACCTAGGGGACTTGGCCTAGCCTAGGTGGCTAAGCTAGGTGGCTTAACCTAAGCCCAAGGCATAAGGTTGATAGGTAAATAAATGATAGTGCAAACCACATTTTTTTTTCTTTCACCTAACTATATATTTTACAAAATTCAACTTGTAATCAAGAATATGAAATAAATTATAATAAAAAAAAACATTACAACAATATGTAAGACTATCACATCCTTTGTTTTGTGCACAAAAACGTTATGACATATTCACAAAATAAAATACCTATTATTTTGCCTACCTATTTACTACCTACTACTTAGCCTATTTAATAAATTAATTACTTGATACAAAAATGTTATCATATGTCAACACAATAAAATACCTATTATTCAACCTACCTAATTAATTAATTACTTTTCTACTTTAAATTATTTTCAACTAATTTAAAAATTATTTCCACTTTAGGCTATTTTAGGTTGTTTTTTAGTTTTAAAAATTATTCTATGGATGCATTCGCAATTTGAGTGCCACAACAGGAACCATGACACCCACTTGTCCTTTGTGTTGAAATTTAAAGCAAGGATTTAACAAAATGAATGTGAAATAAGATGCCAAACAATGAAAGGGGGATATGTATCTTTAAGCTTTCAATCAATAAATGTTATAATGAATGATTCAAATCAATTGAAAAAAAATTGAATGTGCTATTCAAGTATAATCCAAAAAAAAATGTAGTTCTACTTTGACAATCCAAAATGACATACTTTCATTTAAAATGCCAAAACCCTATTAAGAACGTCAAACAATGTCTTGTTTTTTGCACCAATGTCTTCAATATTTCTTGCTAAAGTTTTGGAATGTAAATTTGTAATGAAAAAAATTAATTTGACTGTCCTTTAATGTAAATGCCATTGGTGGGGATGGCATGGTAGATATGATTTTTTGTGGTAATGACAAAAATTCCCAACACTTTTCTTGATGTCATTTGAAAAGTCTATTATTAAATCAAAGAACTTGGGCAATGGCTTGACTCAATGTCATAGGATTTGGCATGGAGAATAATAGGTCATTCCATTGTTACACAACCCAAATTGAAATTAATTCATGAGTGCGTTTTCATCCAATAAGATGTCACATGTTAATCCCTTAAATTTGAATGCATACATTATTGTTAGGTGAGGCCTTTGACAAAATGTCCAAAACTTGGTTGTTGATGTGTGTTCTTTGTCTAAATCTCAAAAAATGGCATTAATTTTTTCCAAGAATGTTTCAAAATCATTGTGTAATGCTCCAACAAAGGCGCAAACCACACTAAGGTTATGCTTGGTAGCAAAGTGCTAACAAGGTCAACTTGGGTTGGGCCATTTAGGTAATGATGTGGGTGTAATTGAATGTCTAAATGCATTTGGTTGAAAAACTTCAAAACTTTGAACACACTCCATCAAACTTGTTAAGAAGATTATTTTGTGGTTTCTTTGCCAAGGGTGGTGTTGTAGGAACACACCCCAATGATGTTGATGTTTGAGTATTTTGGAAATGGGAAATATACTCATAAAATGAATGATTTTTTAACTACATATGTCTAAGTGATATAAGGACTTCTTCCATGGACATGACCATTTTTTTTCTTTATGTAAACATGAGTACAAAAACACATAAAACATGAATTTGACAAGAGGTGGGTGATCCACAACCTCAATCACAACTTGAAAAAATGAGTAATCCACATTGCTTTTAAAAATATATTACATTTTTAAAAAGAAAGGTAATTCACATTCAATTTTGAAAAATAACTCTTTTGGGGACAATAATAGACATAAGCATGAGGGTAACTTGTTTAAATTTTCATGAACATGACAAATATGAAAATGAGTGATGAAAAGACAAATTTAAGTTTAAATCCAAACACAAAACATAAAAATTAGGATAAACCACAAAAATATATAAACAGGAACATGAAATGTGTAAACAAAAGTGCAAACAAATCTTTATTGTGATAAAACATAAAAACATAACACAAAATGAACAAAACAAAGCTAGATGGAACAAGATCATACCTTAAATTAATATTGAACAAATTAAAGATAATGGGGGCCTTATTTTTATTTATACCCTTTTGAGGACCTAATTTGAGGAAACTTCCATTAAGGTTTCCATGTGCCCATTGATTAGGGAGCTTTTTAAAAGGTTCTTTAATTACAAGTGAACTATGAATTAATTTTAATTTAATTAAGATTTAACTAAAAGTTAATTTTTGAATCAACTAAAAATTAATTAAGAGTGGATTGAAAAATGTTAATGATTTGAAGGCTAGCTAAAAGTTAATTAGAAATCAACTAAAGAAATTTAACTATTAGTCATGCATGAACATCCATATGAATGAACTTCATTCATCACATGAAAGTGGTATCCATGACATGACATTACTGGTTGTAAAAATAACTAAATTTTCATTTATCATTAAATGCCATTAGTTGTTGGATGATATGACTATATTTTTCATCTTCATTTTTGTCCAAATTAATCAATCATAATCACAAACTATCACACATTCAACTTTAAACCATTTCATAGTTTCATATGTGACTTCGAATCATTTTTACATGGTGGCATAAAAGATAATCATATTGGTAATAAAAAAAAAGGTTTATTTGGACATAAGTCATAAACACATGGGTTGGTATTTATAGGGCTCCTTGTGAGTGTAAACAAGATATACTGGCCCAAGGACATTACTTTAAACAAGAGTTACATGTCCTTTTACCCCAAAATGGTTATTTCATACAAATGAATTTTTCAGCAAAATAAAAGTTTGTTAATTGTTATAAATTTTTGTTATAGTTGTTTTAATTCATGATAAGCTTTTTTTGTTTACCATTTTTGAATAAATATGAATTTTTGAGAGTGTGCAAGTTCCTTGTAAATTTTGTGTTACATGTTTAACAATGATATAACAATTTCAAATCATAACCAAAATTTCATTTTTTACATTTTTTTATTTTCTTTAATAATAAGTTGTGGGTGAAAGCATGATAAAGTGTACTACTAAAAGTACTCAAGCTAGTCTACTTCTCAAGTGAATAAAAAATAGGACCAAAACCCATTACAAAATTATTATATGTTCAATCTTTTTAGTTGAATGATAAATAACAAGATACTTTTTCATTATTACACATTAATTTTAAAAAAATTCATTGTAAAAGTAGGTTTCAAATAGCCTTTTCTAAATGGAAATAACTTTTAAAACTTGCCTTCTGAAATGTAAGATTTGATTCAAGTATGTGTCAAATATATTCTATCAAAGAGAAAGTAGATTTTTTTTTCGGTGATGCCTTTGAATATATAATGATCTTTATGTTATAACTTCATAAATGTATATTTCATTAATTTTTTAAATGAAAAAGTAGTTTTGAACACCATATTGATTAGTCAATTTCCAACATACTTATTGCTTACTTTTATTATTCCAAAGTTTTTGAAATTTTGTAGTTGATTTACAATAAACCCAAATGAGGGCTCAATAGTTTCAAAATGATATTTAAGTAAAATCTGAATCTACTTTCTTGTGTTTTCATGAAAAATTGCATCTTTTTAAATTTGATCTTTTTTTGTCAACTTTTTTTAACACATCATATACATTATACCCTATTTATATGTGATAAAAGATTCTTGAACTTTTAATATTCTAAATCAATTTTGAAAGGTTCAAAAAACTTTTCAATTTTTAGAAGTTCACAATTTTTAAGGTATGAATGCTTTTGGCATGTATCTATTAAGTTTTTATCCTTTTTTTGTTTCCTATCAAAATGTTAAATTTGTATTACATGAATCTTTTTTATAATCCTTTGCAAAATTAACTCCTTTTGATTCAATAGGCGTTCATTTTCAAATGTCCTAAATAAGATTGAAATCTAAAATTTCATCAAATGGATTTTGGTTTGAATTCCTTGACATTCATATGGATGAAAAAACAACTAACATGATTGCTATTGTTTCAAATAGATTTTATTTTTTTTTCTAAATTTGACTAATTCTATTTACAATCTAACACCTTTTTTGATTCATTGGATGTAACTATGTCACAATTTTAGTGAAACCAACACAAGGTTGTCAAATACCCACATAAATACCTTGGCACCTTTGGCTTTTAAAACTATGAAGTATGTTTTGGATATTGAGTGCCATAATGATATGTTTAAATAATAGTATATATAAAATATATTGTTTATGAATTTTTTTTTAAAGGGTTGCAATGGATGCATAACAAGGGTCATTAGAACTCATAGTTGTTGTGGCACAATTTCAACAACTTGCAATTTTTGATATATAAGTTTGATGGATAATAAATGAAAATTTCTTTAATATTTTAGCAAGTTCTATCCTCTTCCCCTTCCTTCATATTGGAGTGGACTCCCAAAGTTAAAGGTTTTTTTTTCTCATTTTCATTTTCTTTAACAAAAGCGTCCAAACATATTTTCTATGTAATTTTTATGAATGAAAGTGTCAACTAACCAATGAAATACTTGTCCATGTGTGGGCCGTAATGTGCAAAAAATTGTGAATCTCAATGTAAACTCTAAACCACAGCTTTGGTTCAAAGATGCACACCACCCATGAAAACAATACAATGTGGCTATATAAATAGGATCACCCTAGTGTGATTTAACCCTAAAACCTTTTAACTTTGAAGTTATAATCAAACAAAAATTTAGACTGAACTTGGACTAACACAAGACTTAGACAAATGTCAAATCAAAGCTTGAAGGAGGGTTTGAGAACCACTTTTTCAAGTGAAAGTGGGTTGAAAGTGACCACATCAGAAATGAAGGCATTAGTGTCATCATTAAGGTGATGGGCCCATTGGTTTTCTTGTTCAATTTTGTGATGCCACGCTGCCAATCATCCACAAGGAGATATAGCCATGTTTGACAACACAAGACCAGCTACGAAAGTATAAATTTATTAAAATCCTCTTATGTCTTGGCTACTCACTTGAACAATGTGTAAAACCAGGGCAATTGTTTGTCCAAATGTTGTTGAAACAAAGAGAATAATATACAACACAAAATTCTCCAAATACAAAAAAAATTAGCACAGAAATAACTGCTGGATGGGCCACTAAATCATGGCATTAGTTCACAAAACTAATTGACCCTCCATTCTAAAATTATTCTGAGATCATCTAAGCAGTTATGTGGTTGCATGTTAAGGGGGGCTCAAGTGTACTGTTTGCCAAAAAGTTGGCCAGGGCCAGGCACAAGCTGCTACCAAAAGTGATTGGCCAAATGTCGAGTCTGCATCAAAGTTACTGTTAAACTGAATGATTGCAAGAACAGAATTTGAGGAAAATTGGTATAATTCTAAAAGAGACTGATCAGATAAGACTGTTTCATCCTGGTTTTTGGATCTGTAGTAGAACCATAATTTGGCAATTTTTTGCAGATTCTAGTGACTCATTGGCTGGGACCACCTAGAGGTATTGCAGCCCATCATAGATGAAAAGTCTCCTTGAAGAAGTATATTGCATGATTGAAGCTGCAGACAGCAGAGTACCTACAAACAAACACAACCCAATACTCAGCTGCTTTAAAAAAATCAATTTCTCTCCCTGGACTTGCATGTTTGGTCATTGCTAGAAAGTGTCTAAGCAGGTTGGGTGGCCAAGCAAACCTTTTCAAGATCACAGTTGCAATATATACATGAATAAAGCCTAAGTAACTTCACGAGTGAAGTAGAGGATACCACTGAGCTAATTCAATCCAGTGAAGTCAATGCTAGGGTTGAATTTTTATATATTATTGAACCATATTACTTGGCACAACTGACGGCTAGTATTCATCAGACTGTAGCAAGTTGCAGCAAGAATGGAAAAACAAACACCTAGCTAGCCAGAGAGAAATTGATAGTTCAGACAAACAGGTTTCCCACACTACCCTGGAAAACTAGCCAGATCAAACTCTAATTTCTGTCCAGCTTGGAGAAAGTTTAAAATCTTCACACATGATGTGAACAATTTATAGGTAAAATAATTTGATCAGTTTTGGGAGAAATTAAGCTTCCAAAATCTTCATACAAATGTTGTGAACAATTTACAAACTTTGATGAGTTTTGGGAGAAAGCAAATTCTCACAAGTTTAAATACAACTTTCTCCAGGGAACTTCAAATGGGACTGGGCTAGACAGACTTTCTAGAGCATTTACAATTAAAACAGATCACTAGCCTTGAGATCTACCTAACTAACTATTCACAGATTCAACAAGCCTGACTTCTCTATAAACACAATATATATATATATCAAACATTGATCTCACAAAGGAATTGACTATAAATCTACTTATATGTATACTGATAAAAGTATTCTGCAAGTTTTATACTATTCTTAAACTAAAAATTGACTTCAATGGCAACTTTGGTTGCAACTCTGTAGGAAAGCTATTTGTTGTAAACAAAACCTCTGACCAAATTCTTCCTGAGTGCAACTAGTGTTTTGGCAGCTCCCACATGGATGATGATGATGATGATGATGATGATGCTCCATGGTGAATGGTGTGCAGCACCTTGAGTGTTCCCAGGGTTTATACTGATCTGCAAACCACTAGATCAAGGCTGCTGCAGCTACTGGGGATACTAGATTTAAAGCTCTTGGGTTAGACTAAATTGTTGCTAGAAAAAAGTCTTGATTTGTAAACCTGCAGCAGCTTGTGGAAGCAGCACGATCTGTACAAGCTGAAGTCGTCTTGGACGTGCATGTGTGGGCGATTTGAATTACACTCAGATGATTTGTGCACAGACGTAGAATCTTCTCGTCTGGGGTATGATTCTTGGAGCTTGCTTGCTAGCTAGCTCTAGTGTTAATTTAAGGTTAACACTGGATGATCTTACAAATCTAAGCTCCCCAGTAAGCGGGCTTGTGCATCACGGAGCTCAGAAACTCGATGTGATTTCCTGCTACATCCTGCATAGTACTCTGAGGATGATTGTATCCTAGTCCATTGGAGCTGAATCCTGATGATCCGTGAATATGGTTGTTGTTTCCCATTTGTAGTAAAGTAGAATTTGGCAATGCAGCGGCTGCTGCATGATTTGACTGTAGATGGTCGTATAACATTGACACCGCTGCTGCGCCTGCTGTCTGATCTTGGTGGTTCATCAGACCGCCAGTACCCTGAGCACTAGCGCTCTTGCTCACACAGCTCCCGGTAGTACTATATGCATTAGAATGGCCGCGCTGATCCATGTTTGAAAACTGGAAAAAAGTGGGTTGCAATTGTGATGTCGCTGTATTGGAAGCTGGTGGCAGTTGTTGTTGTTGTTGTTCCTGCATCAAACCAGACTGCAGAAATTGGTTGTGATCGATGTAGCTGGATCCTAGCGATCTGCCTCCGGCCGTCGCCTGCTGTAGTAGATTAGAAAGCTCGGCAGCTTGTTGGGTTGCAGCCGCCATCTGCATCGTATTGGGGAGCTGATGCAGGAGGTTGGACTGTAGTGTCATGTTGAGAAGCTCTGCAGCTGAACCGTTGAAGCCGCCTCCGCGACGTGGGTCATGACTAGACAGCTGCAGCTGCTGCCCTGCCGCTGCTGCAGAATCGTTGCAGCGTTGCTGTCGTGTGCGCTGCACTTTCTTGCGTGATCCGCCACCAACGGGAACGTTGCGGAGCGTGCCGCCTACAGTCCAGTAGCGTTGGCAGTTGCGACAAAAGTGTCGTGGTTGGGTCACACTATAGTTGTTGTAGTAGCAAAATTTGGTGTTCATGGATTGACATCGCGGGCACGGAATCACCTTCACTGGCCTCTCTGCACGCATGCAGCCTCCGCTGCCACCACCTCTTGTACTACCCGGCGATTGTTGATCATCCCCTGCTGATATTGGCGAATCCCCCGAGACTTGCTGTCCCAAGATTAGATCCTGCTCCAACTCCTCGTATCGGTTCATCATTGCTAGATGCATCATTACCATCTAGTATCAAGTCTTGCTAATCTCTCTTTACCAATCTCTCCCTGCTGCAGGATAGCTAATTTGTTTCCTTAATTCTGCACCCGGCCGCGATGCAATTCGTCCTCGACTCCCCTCCCTGCAATATGCACCCGCAGGTACAAAAACATGATCAGTTGATTCAAAACCAAGCTATCATGCTGATGGGAAACAAGTTACAAGACTAGAACCCCAACTGCAACTGCTTGACATTAAGCATTCGAGCGCGGCCATACAAAATCATTGGAGAGATCTGCGAATTCCTAATTGATGCGTGTTTGGGCAGAAAATATGAACTAATTTGACACGGTTTCTATGAAGTGATCATCTCCCATGAGTTGATTGATGGCCATGTGGTAAGCTGCTTGTCTCTAATTCTATGCAGGTTTTCAGCAGCTCTTGGCATGAGCACAAGACTTGCGCGCGGTGGCTTTGCGGCACGGGTCACAACATTCTTACCCAAAACCCAAAAGAAACAGTTGATGCAGCAGCTTTAATTAATACTCCACAAAGATTCACCATCACCATGTCCACCCTGCTGACAAGCGTTGTAATTCCTATGACACTCGACTGCAGGCTGACCACGAAGCTAGCTGGTTCGCTGGACGAGATCGGAACTAGTTACCCAATCCGTGAGAAGGTACATAAGTAGCTTCTATATTCTGCAAGAAGAGATCACCTAAGTACACTTTTTGATGCGCTGCAAGAGACAATCCCTGATCGGAATAGATTTCAGAGAAGTCTCGAGAGTCCTGACTCGGGAAGCACGTGGCGAAGCGTTGTGCAATGGTATAACACACCATGATGAATTAGAAGCAAGACTGCATGCAATTTAGATCAATAGTACTGGCTCGTACCTACTCTGCAGGGACGTTGAAGAATAAGGGATCAATTTTCCTTCTGGAGGAATCGCATACAGGAGTAGAGCTTGACCCACCAGGAGGAGCCTTTTGTCATGTACAAATTGCGGATGTGCAGCAAGTTTCGTCCAATTCCGAGCTGTGCAGCAGTTTAATAACGTCAAGACTTGCAGAAAGTTATCTCAAAAAGCAGTCCATGCAGCCAACTTGTGTTGTTCTAGTTCTCCAACGTCTACCACTTTTCATTGCCCCCTTTCTTCAATCCCCGACTCAGCAGCAGCTCCTCACAGTCTGAAGCTCACCTTCTGCATTAACCAACCTTTGACCCCGCTAGCTTCTCTCTCTCTCCCCACAGCGCCGACACGAGTTCATGTAATATACAAAGAGCCCGGCCACCTTCAAAATACAGAACTAGAGCCACACCTTAGAATCCAAAGGGGAAGAGACAGACAAGTCGACAGTAATCTAGACAGAGAGGAGGTCTAGAAGAAGAAGAAGAAGAGGAGGAGGAGGAGGGTTTCACAAGCAGCTGGTGCTTCTTTATGACAATATCCAGACCAGTACTAACAAGCTGCTGCTGCTTCTTTTATGGCATCCGAACACACTAGGAAGAAGGCAACTACAAGAAGTAGCTAGCTGCTTCTTGATGAACTCTGGACCTGCAGTACACTGCAGTTACAAGGAGCTGAGGTTCTTTATGACATCCAGATGATCACAGGAAGCAGGAGGAGCGCAGCTGCAACAACAACAACAACAAGCTCCTGCTTTATAACATCTGGACTCTGGAGGCAGCACTTGAGTCCTAGCTAGCAAGCTACGAGCTAGAGGCGCTGGAGATGTCTAGAGCTAGTTAGCTGAGACAAAAAGACTTGCTGCTACTGCTGCTCCTTCTTCTGTTTGCTGCTGCAAGCGTACACATGTATGTATCTAGTACCTAGCACCTAACTGCAGAGGTATTTCCTCCACAAAATATACTCCAACAATTATTAATACAGAGAATTGGTGTAGGGTCCCATGTTGCACAAGGCGTCTAGCACAGGACTTGTACATTAACTCCCAGATTTCCCTTCAAGGCAATCAATCTATCTCTCTTTCTATCTATCTATCTATCTATCTTTCTTTCTTTCTTTCTTTCTTTCCTTCTTTGTATTATCTATTGATGAATTTGGAAATTTCAAATACATTTATTAATGTGGGGCTCACCCCCGGGAATCTCTTCAATGCTACCCCACAACCATCCTTTTTCCCAAGTACCCTTTTTTTGAGAGTATTAATGTAGCCTGAGAGTCTAGAGAGCTTGTTTAAAAGGTGGGCCAGTTTTTGGGAAATCTAGACTTGGACTAGAGCCTACCTAGTTGGACCCATCTATCATATATTCCTTGGCAATTGACTCCTGTATACTTGATGTTGAAAAAAGAAGGCCATGGCTTGAGTCAGGTTAGCCTGGGCTTGTTTATTGCTCTGCCTCTTGTTAACCCGTACACCTCAGGAGGGACCCAAGTTTAGGGGTTAATCTACTACTTTTTAACCTGGAAAGTCTTAAACTTTGGACTTACAGTTTCTGGTTTCTAGCCTGAGGCTTGGAATTTATAATGGTTAGTCTAAGTGACCTCAAAAATTTAGGGTTTTAGCACTGGTACCAGTGAGGGGGCTGGGTCAAGCAAGGTGGAAAAAAAGCATTGAGATTTGCACTTTAGTACACAAACTATACTACCCTTCACTCTTTCAAGCTCAATTTCAATCTCTCTCGGGGTTCTTCCATGGGGTTTTAAAAGATTTCCAGGGAGATAAAGGTTTCTAGAGACTTCAAATATATCAGCCAATTTGAGTTTACCAAAAATTGGGTACATTTTTTTGGTACCCATAAGAATTGGTTTTTGCTGGCCTACTCTCTTGGTCATATGTGTTTTTTTGGTAAAAAGTTGTATGGCAAAAGATAGGAGGGGCTTTGACCAATTAAAGCTATGGTGACTAGTAGCTGATCTAGATGAGTGGAGCCCAGAGCACAACTCTTTTGCTTAACATTTTGGTTCCCTGTTCTCCTATGAGCCTGTCAGGATTTCCTGCCAACTTCCTGCTGATGCAATCAAAGCTACTCTAGGATCCAGCACAAGTAGGCTATGGGTTTGTCATTTTCGTATGGCCTTTTTAACATGAGTTATATTAATGTCCATTTGAGCTTTTAGCATGTACTTAAGAGCCCTCTCTATTTGACTGAATTAGTTTAATGTAAATTACCAGATACCATAAATGTTTTGTCTTGTCGTAGGTTTTTTCTTCAAAGTAGCTTAAGGCATTGATTATATCTTGACCCCAGTTCATGACTCGGCTTTGGGGATCTCCAGACTCCAGAACTTCTTAGGTTCACCATAGCCTTTTTCATTCATAAACAGTTAGTTAGTTGCATATGAACAAATGACTATCATGGATGGTGCAGTGTTTTTTTTTTCAATTTTGTGATGTGGCTCAAGTGACCATCAACTGTAAGAAAATTTAGCCAAATTTGGCAATATTCAAATTATGAAAATCCTCAGGTACCCCTTCATGTTGTAGGTAGATGTATTGATTTCTGGAGAAACTTTTTAAAACATTTTCAATTTTCAATTTTTTTTTTGTTTTAATCAGGGAATTTCAACAGTATATTTTTTAAAATGGTGAAAAATCAACCCCCAAAAAATCACTCGGATGGTGTACTCTTTTCTTTTGGCTTTAAGTTGAGAAACAGCCCAAATGCACAATATCATGAAATTACACAAACTACAAACTTCACCCCATTGACACATTGACAACAACATTGTTGGGAATTCCAGAAAGATACCCACTCACTGTACCCTAGGGTAATCATTTGCAGAACTAAACTGCAGTGTGAAATGCATGGGAATTTGTACAGAAAACTGTGGACGGGTTGTGCGAAAGTGGGATGATTGTATACCCCACGACCATGTGATCACGCATAGCCTTCAAGGGATGTACTTCTCATTGCAATTTGACCTCGTGTGCAATTTCTTCAGAATTTGCCTTTGTTGGTAAACTTGTAAGAAGTTGTTGGATTCAAATATGCGAAACCCAACACTGCACGATGACCTAAGTGGCCGTCATTCATGGCCTTGGGAGGAACCAGTCATCTAGAAAATCAATCATTGGGCAAGAGCCATGGAAGCCATGCAGTATGAAAATGTAAATTTGAAAAGCCAGCAATATACATGATAACTTGGCGAGAGAGGAATGTCAGGGGCCGAGCCAATCAGCACCCACCAATGCACCATGCAAGATGGATGGTGGGTGAACATGAAACATTTCTGCCCCATAGTGAACCATGGTGGTTAGCTATGTACTAACTACTAACCATCCACATGTATCCACCTACCTATTGGCCAGCAAGTGCTGTACCTACTTATTTACCTACACGCTAGGTACCACTAAGCTCTAGTCCACCCCATCACCAATCTAGAAATCATCAGAAATTATTAAAGGCATGTTCCAAAGAGGTTCCCAAGCAGAGTTTTTGGTGATTACCAGTTATTCACTTTATGGCTTATCTCTTAGGCTGTACATGAAAGCTCCTAAGAAGCACAATGGAGATGCAAAGTTTGCCAACTAAGTGTTACTGAACATGTCTTCACCTGTAAGCCAACATCTTGTCATTGTTATAATATAGTGCTCAACAAGACACTAATGTTTACTTCAAAGTGAGCCTACTATATAGATAATTTATCATTTGACGCCCTACGATTATGCTGGAAGCCCAATGCCTCTCTAACACATTTTTATCACCTCATGATTTTCAATTCTACATAAAAGTTGCCTTTCAAATGCAAAAAAACTTTTCAAGATGCTTGTTTGTTGGAAACAAGCATGATGATTGACAGCATTATTTCTTCAGGTGGGTAGGCTATGGCTTGTTCCAGCAGCAAGCTTCTTGATTGGATAGTGCTTGCAGTATTTCTCAAATCCCTAGGTGGACCCATTGAAACTTCTTGTGCGATTTATAATGGTTCTATCAATCTAGTGATAGAGAGAATGATTATTAACCCATCCAGATTCTAAGCCTCAACGTTTGAGTGTCCCCGTGTCCACAACATGGGGGTCCATTTTTGAGAATGCAAACATGGATATTCAATTTACTCCGGTCAACACATTCCTTGTTCATTTGGTTTGGTTTTTCACATTTCAACTTACTATGCTCACTTGCGTAGATATATGGAAACTAGCTTCGAGCAACTGCACCAATGATAAGCACTTGACCCTGCAAATGAAAATTAGATGAAGAAATGTCAAAACATGCCCTTTGGTCAGCAACATGGTTTTGGCCCAGCATTTTTGCACATACTACCCATGCTGATAAAAGGAAGAGCAAAGCAAAAGACCTGCTGTTGATTGTTCCAGGTGGGGTTGCTACTAATAGTCTCCCACCTATTTATCAGTGGGGTTGGAAAAAGGTAAATATCTAAACTTAGATATGAGAAATATTTTGGCAGGTCACATACTGAGCACTACTGGAGATGCTAAGCGAGTAGGATCAAGAACCTTAACTCAAGTTTTGAGGGGTTGCCTAAGATTGTGATGCATACCACTTTTCAAAGATGGTCATCAATGTCCATAAATGTGGCTCCATAGTTTAGTTCAAGTTATCCAACATCCTTCACAATGGAACAGTAGAATTTATATTGTGTCTTTTTAATTGGCTAATACTCCATAGCTAATCAGGGTTTCAGTTTTGATTTGGAAAACCCACCTTTTCTTAAAATGCCCAGCAATCTAAAGAGTTTACCTGATTTTGTTATATTACTGATCATAACATATCCGGCACAGGAATGAAGACTGTCAAACTAATTTTTAACAGGTTTGGGGTTGATCTTGGGAGGGCAAATTTGGGGATGAATTCAAGGATGACAAGTTACAAGAACGCACTAGCCTTGCCAGCCTATATTGGCACGGCCTTCATCTGCACACTAGTGAGTTTGAGTTCTTGATCTGGATGAATTTGTAGTCCTGCTTGGCATTGTGCAACCTAACCAGGAGGTTACCTGGAACCTACTTTCACCGACCATAAAATCAAGACCTGGCTTGGTTTGAAATATTTTAAAAGATCAAAATCAAAACTGATCCAACACATTTAAAATCGGGATCTGGAACAGGTTCTCAATTTTATTTTATTTTTAAAAACCTAACCGAACCAAAATCAGCCCCATAATTTTTCCCAGAACCTGAACCTAAGGTTCACCCCACAACCTAAGAACTGCACAACACTGGTATAGAGCTTTTTACCAGGCTTGAACATTAAAAGGGGGGTTTGGATTCTATCTCCAAGTTTGGGATCTTGGGCTGAAACAAGTGGCAAAAAACTAGGAGTCTCCTTAAATTTTTCAACTTTTATACTTTAAAATAGTCATATTTGGCTAGATCTTGGCTAATTGCAATCTATGCTATGGCAGAAATTTTATTTAATTTTTAATTTTTAAGTCCTGGTGCATGGTGAATAGTCTGGTCTATGCACTGGTATTGAACGACCCTACCAAGCTAGCATGTCTTGATGCAATGTCAGTCGGAGCCTGATGGGGGCATGGAGCTGAGGTGATACCAGCCTTGTACCACTTTTATATGAGTTTCAATACTAGGCATATATCCCCGTTGTACCAGCCAGAATCAGTTTTGGACCCAATATCAGGACTCGTTTGAAGATCTGATTCCAGACCAAAAGACTGATACATACCCGAACCTAAAGAAGATAGAATGCAACAGTGTGTCAAGTATCTGACCAATGAAAATAAAACAATTGGTCACTTGTATTTTTCATCATGCCCCAATGGGTACAACAAGGCCATAATAAGAACTTTATTGTAAATAAGTCTACCCATGCATGTTGCCTCCTCCAATTGAGACCCCCAAAGTGGTGTAACGAATTGTTTTGTTAATTGTCAAGTACTTATTAGAACACGGTTTCCAAAAGTGGCTCAGCTCAGCTCCATGATGCAGCAGCAGCCCATGTGTGTAGAGTGATCCCCGTGTTTGAAAAATGGAGATGATTTCAAGTGGGGGAGATGATTTTCAACTGCATTGTGCTCAAGAGCACTTTCCAACAACAGAATCTGGCATACATAGCCCCATTCATCACTGTGTAAGGATAAGGTGTTCTGCATATCAAAGCTTCAAAAATGTGTCATATATTTTGTCACAAGAAGGTGTTCTGTTTATCAAAGCTTCGGAAACATGTTGTATATCTTATCATGCATAGTGACTATTTGCACACAAAAACATTAATATAAGTTCACTCTGGGCAAATGTAGTGCCACAGTCCAGAATCCCATACACCTGAACTATCATGGTGTTGTATAACATGAGATTCACAAGACACCAGACTCCTATCAAGACTTTTTGCGAATAAGAGGGAAAATATGTACAATCATAGAGAGAATTCCGTAGATATTTTTAGTTGAGATGTGCTCAGACTAGTTGCTCTCTTGTAGATTCAGAGTTCATATCAACCCATCTCCTCAGGGCTCCAGTTCTTTGAAAAAAACCAAAACCCTAGTTCCAGTTCCAAAAATCAGATTCAGTTCCAGTTTGGTTTTTACTAACAGAAACTGGTACCTGGTACCTACCTGTGGTTCTAAGTTGTAACCCTCCAAACCAAGTACCCGCCCAACACTTACCTAAAGTTTCCAAAGTTCTATAGGTGCAGAGGCACCACATCAATCAAATTGCACATGCTAATGGATTGTAAAACCAAGGTTAGTCAGAGCATGTCCATTTTGTCATTAAAGCTCAAAGAAAAAACCAACCAGGGTCCTTATATAACATCTATTTTAGAGCTGTGAACAAACCAAAGGCTCAATTGCATTTTCATTCTCCAATATTAGATAATATGATCTGAACCCTAGAAAATAGTGGTATACATGACCATATTGCAAGGTCTCCAGGAAATGAAAAGGGCCGATGAAAATGCCCCTCCCGCCCCCTTGTTTTAAAAGTTTAAGCATTTGTTGAATGTTGATTACCATAGTACCTTGGTGATTCTAGTGCACAAACGATGTTATTTCTAGAAAGGTCAAAATTCTGAGGAAAAAAATTTCTCAAATAGAAAATTTTGTGAAGGGAAAAGAGAATTTTTTTGAAATATTCTGTTTTCAAAATGAAATCTTCAAAATTAATTAATTATTCAGCAAACATGTGTCAAAGCTGCCTAGGTATGAGGATACTACTAGTTGGATCTCCAATACAAACTCTCAATTCCAACATTATCAAAAGTCCAACCCCAAATTTTACTAATCCTATGGCTCATTAATAACCAATGGGTACCAATATGGTTTACGTACATTACCAAGCCCACCAAGGAACCCAGAACATTGCCATACATATCAAAAACAAAAAGATACACCGTGCTCAAAACCAATACACACATGGCTCCCAAACCAATGTTCAAAGATCAAGCTTCCTTCCTTGCACATCCTGAAAATAGATGACAAAACAAAGCACCCACCCATGTGGGGCTCTCCATATTGAAACCTTGAGCAAGTCCAAAAAGTTGCTGCCTACCCTCACATGTGGCTCATTACCAACACCATGAGCAACTCTAAAAAGTTGGTGCCCACTCACATGTGTCTCAATACCAACATCATAAGGTAAGTCTACAAAATTGTATAACATCCCTACACACCCAAGAAAATTAAAAAAAAAATTAAAGCCTACATGGACTCATAGTCCTCCTTTATTGGGAAGACTTTCTTTTAGTTGAATTAAAAATTCTCACTCATGTTGTCGTGTCTCCCCGACTTGACACTGAAACTAACCAGTAACCAACCCTTGCAACATACTCATGGTCAACAATGGCTCGTGGATTACTTACACATTGGTTATCAAAAAAAAAATTTACATTCTACCTGAAAACAAGGAAGCTGCATAGACTTTGAACATTCTGAGTAAAGATGCTAGGGGAGACCGTAGGTTTGAGGTTATGTGTAACGTGACTCGATAGACACGCACGCACATTATATCGTTGAAAATCCATGGACACGGCTAGTCCGACAGCCTTGGTGAATTATTGACAGAGTCAGTTGATCTAAAACTTTTGGCTCCCGTGGAGCTAATGACTTTGTCAACCTTTTTTTCCTTAAGACAAACACTTATTAAGGCATTGCTTCTATATCCAATTTGAGCACCCTTGGGATCAGGGGACAATACCTTTCTGCCCTCTTCTCCATTCAGGTCATTGCTGAGTGGATTCCAAAGATGATTACAAGGAGGCCATGCAGAGAGCTGTGGCACAGATGACAGACTTCCTGATCCCCCCCCCTTGACACAAGTCGGAGCCAGAAACAATTTATGATGTAAAAGATGATCACTTTGTACATGAAGACGCGCACAAAGATGCCAAACAACCAAATAAGTTAATCCAACAATTCAGCAGAGCAAAAGGACTTCATTATGTTGAGACCAGTGCATAACCCTATCTCCACTTGGGTATTTGGACTAGGTAAATCACCTTGTGCAATGGATGAAATATAGTTCAGCATCTAAATCCATATCTCCTATTTTGGGCCTGTGATGTTGTTTACCACGTTAAACATCGAGTGTTAAATTATTCCACTAACATCAACCATAAACATGAAAATTTTGAGAGTATAAAGTGACAGAATATTGAAAGGTCCCACCATGGCTCAATCATTATAGTTGACTAATAAAGGCTCATTTCAATTTTTTGGCCTCACCTTCCTCAAGGGCACTGTATGCTGAGCACATGTACAGGCTCAAACTTTCACACTCCTTGACTAATATACCACCTACTACTGTACAAGTCATTTTACAGTTATGGTTGGAGATGCTCCTATTACTACTGATCAGGACTCAAGTATAGTGTCAGGGCTAACGTCAGACATGGCAAGTAAGAAGGAAAATGCATTGTTGTTAGTAGATAGTGTGAATGCAGAGGGAAGGTGCTGCTGCTGTCAGGGCATTACACCACACCCTGGGAAGCAAGGGCACAGTCCAAGGTCTCAGGGCATAATGCCTTGACAGCAAGTGCATAGCCATCCAGGAAGTAACATAAGTGTAATACCACAACCAAGCCAAGCCGCCCTCGTGAGTGGGGACTTATGTGAAATTGCCCTGCCACTTGAGAGCGAGAAATTGTGTCGGGTGAGGTCCATCAAATAACAAACTCTAAATTCTCAGAGGTTGTTACGGTGGGTAGGAAACTTGCAAAACACATCGGTAGGAATCTATATGGTCATCATAAATGATATATGATAATTGTGTGTCTTTGAGATTAAAACAAAGGTTCTATTCTCTACTACCCTATTTGTCACGACCATTTACCACCTATATTTCAAACAAATGCCAAACCTCTAAGTCTATGAAAGACTTACTAACTTGAACTGTCCAATACAGGAACAACCTCCCAGGGGATCATAGTCTTGGGTGAACCAGCCCATAACACTAGTACCTTCACCTTCTTGAGTGAGGCCTTGAAGAGCCTATATTAATCCAGGAAGTATTAATTTTGGACTCCAAAACCCTGACTTACTCTAAGAAAGGTATGTTTACTATTTTTCGAAGCAACCCAAAAAAAACTTAAGCCACGGGTCCATTGTAGGTAGCTAATGTCCTAACAAAGTCACTTTGGTTGATAATGGAGCCTGGGTTAGAAGAAGATTCTCATTAGAGCATCTCCAACAGGAGCAGTAAATTGGTTTGTAAACAATGCTTTGGATGAAGTACAACTTTTTAATTGTACACATTATTTTGGATTAGTACAATCTTTAACTAGGTAAAAGTTGTCTCAAGGAAAGACCCTCAACCAAGCCTTACTATGGATCTCTAGAAATGTTCAATTTGTTTGGGAATGTGCAATTGCAGGAGCTAGAAATTTAAGGTAATTTAGAAAATGACACAATATGGCTTGAAGTATAAGATTACAATCCCATTTGTTTAGGATGTGGTGGTAAAGTGATACTTAACATCAACCATGCTCTTAAAGTGAGTTATTTGTTTGCCTCATTAATGCCTTTTAAATCCAACCCATTTAAGTTTCCAATATTGAGTACATATGGCCTCCATAGTAGGATTTGTTTTTAGTACATTTAAAGCTCTCTTTTGAAGATATTAAAGTCCTTGTTTGACCCTCTGCAAAGCCCTCTTTTGAGGATTTCAAATGCTACATCCAGGATTCACAAAGCAGCCTAGTGACAATCCTCCATAGCAAGATTTTTTTTTTAAATGACGATCATCCCTAGAAAGATTTAGTCAAATCTAGCAATAAACCAAATTTAAACACCAATCTTTAATCAACATTCTATACTTTTTGGCAACACATTGAACACCCAAATATAGAATTCTCTTGTTTTTTCACTTTTGGTGATTGAAAGCCTCAAAAAAATCACATTATTTTTTAAAACATTACTTTAAATCATCTTTTTTGAGGAAAAATTAAGACAATAAGAAAAAGGCTAATAAAAAGCTCCTAACACAGTAGTAATTCATAACTAATTCAAAAAAATCAGCTTTAAAAATGAGCATAGGAGAAAATGGAAGTCTGAGTTTTTACTTGCTATGCATTTTATGACAGTTTTGGGAGCTTCTAGTACATTATAGAGCATCTCCACCGACGCTCAGTATGTGACCCTGCACTGCAAAATGTAGATGAGGTTCATTAGTGTAGTCCAATGAATCCACTGGAAGACTCCTAGGACCCTAAACAATAGCACACATTTTCAGAGTCCTGGAGGAGCCCTGGAACAGTCTAAGAAACACAGTCAAGTCGTATGTACTCGCTGCTCCCTGTTTCTGATTAGCTACATAGTTTGATTGCTGCAAGTGGGTTGCTATTAGTAGTCTCTCACCTATTGCAGTGGATTCATTAGTCTAATCCAATGAATCCACTGGAAGACTCCTAGGACCCTGAGAAATAGCACACATTTTCGAAGAGTCCTAGAGGAGCCCTGGAATAGACTAAGAAACACAGCTAAATCGTATTTACTCGATGCTCCTGTTTCTGATTAGCTAGATAGTTTGATGGGTCCAAGTGGGTTGCTATTAGTAATCTCTCACCTACTTGCAGTCCTAAGTTCAGCTTTATCGGTGGGGTTGGAAAAAAGTTCGTAACTAAAACTTGGATGTGAGAAATATTTTTTGGAGGGTCACATACTGAGACTTAGTGCAGATGCAGATGCTCTTAGAGTAAACCTCAGTTTTCGGACCTCTCAGCATATGATACAATGATTGTTAAAGGATCATCCAAATCATTTTAAGACTCTAAGTTCGATGTTGTTGTATGTTGGATGTTGTAACCTAGTAGAGGCCCAAACACGGGATGCTCTTACTCAAAACAAAGCCTTAAGGATCCCAGTACACAACCAGCATTCAACTCCTGACAATCTAAACAGAGTGTAGTCTGAGTGGGACCAATACACTACCCAAATATTATTTTTTAATGAATGCCATTGACACATATCTTGTGGGGATGAGACATGAGACCTTATGGGGAAACATGTATGGTTCACATTAATTAGTTGTAGGGACGGCCAAATGTCAAATTTTCTTTTGACTATGGGCCTCTTTGACTGGCTTCTCACCTAAAAAAGAATTAGCACTTTCAACACTCCACAAATAGAATAATTGTTGTCTTTCCCCTTGGCCTATTGATATATAGGTCCCAAGAGTAGAATTCGGGGCAAATGATATGGGATAAAGTGTGGTGCTAATGGGATTCTGTCAACGTCCTCAAATCACTTAGCTTTCCATAGCCCCCAAACTTTCTTGATTCCACATTTTCCCTAGTTTATCTACCCCAATTTCATTCATGGATCACATCCATCCATCCACCTTACATGTGATGGATGGATGGATGTGATCCATTAATTGGTATTCTCGTTCTTTTTAATATATCTATGACAAAACAATGAAAATGCGTTACTTCAATAATGACATATTATGATTAGATATTGCTCAATCTCATCATGTTCATCACATGTTTGTATGGATCATAATGTTCATTGGATGTGACAAGCATTGGGACTTTTGGGGTTTATGACATATAATGCTCCTGCTAAAATTCTCACATTTACAATGGCCAAGATTTAGTACCATGATCATGGCCATGATGAAAGTAATTCAAACATCTATTCCCATTCTCAACTTCGCATTATCCCATTTCAAATTATGTTTTGTGGTCATAAAGCATTGCATGTGAAATTCTTTTACTTAAAAAAATTACTAATAGGCCCTTGTGCCATTGGCCCAAGTATATTACACCTTCTATAAGGTCACCCATCACAATACATTTTTTTTATCAAAGTGGATTTAACTTCAAAGTTCTTTGGGGCATGGAGG
>Ga0209208_10003198_pt1 | contig 23534 bp, 18 predicted proteins | sample S1TSphfallax_3_FD_187694 | JGI IMG/M metagenome (GOLD analysis project Ga0209208, IMG submission 187694) | Host-associated microbial communities from peat moss isolated from Minnesota, USA - S1T2_Fd - Sphagnum fallax MG (SPAdes) (version 2) | ecosystem: Host-associated > Plants > Peat moss >...
TGATCTGAGACTTTGGCTCCTTGAAGACACCCACCTGCCATCAAAACTACCAAAGGTCGACTGCCTGTGTATACCATGAACAACCCTGCTCCTGCTATTGCAACCACATTACTAACCAGAACCCTCCGTGAAACCAACCGCTCTCTTACTTGTTGATGAAGAAAACGAAGGGGCTTAAAGTGTTCAGAAACTGATATCTCAGGTCCCAAAGAATTAGAGTTACTCTTTGGTACTACAGCTGGAATTGTGGGAAACAAGTCAGTCACAAATACTTCAGAGCTTACTAAGTGGCAAAGACGGTTTCTTCCAAGCATGCAAACTGAAGTAACCGGACCTTTGATTTTCCTCTCACTCAACACCAGACTGATCCTTTGACACATTTTCTCTGTTGAGGAAGAAGAGAACTTAAAATGAAGTGGAAGGAATGGACCATTGCCAACAGGTCCCTCAGATTCATTGCCAAGTTTTTGGGAAGAGATGATTATCACACGCCCTAATTGACCTATCACGAGAAGCCCGGTGGCCCCCATTGTTTCTGTCTCTTCAGATCTCAAAGATCCATTGGTTTGAGTAGGGACAGAATTAGAGAAAATGGGAAATATTGCCATGATTGGCTGCTCAAGGTCACAAAGCACTTGTGGAGAAGCAGTTTCCACCAAACACCCAATTTGCAGTAGATACAAATACAATCTTCCATCCCTGTCACCTGCATAATGAATTCCACAGGAGACCTCAAGATTAGAAAGCACACACAGCAGCCACATTGGAGGTGGAAGGAAAACCAAAAATGAACAGTGAAGGATTGGACTGATTTTCTGCCTCACCAACCATTGCACTAAAATAACAAATTCTTAAGCTAAAGAGAAAGAGAGTGTGCTAATGGAAGCAGCTAACAGAGATGAATGAACTCAGGGAAAAAAAGAAAAGAAAAGAGAATTGGATTGGAGCAGGTATATTGAAAGGTAAAAATAAACCTTGGAGTAACAAATTTGGCAAAGAAGCAGCTTCACAAAAAGCCCCGGGAACAAGAGCCTCAAACAAATCTAAAGAGAAGAGCATGTGGCCCCTCATGAACTCACTCCCACTCTCATTGTTCAATGGTGAGGCGAAAAGTAAGCATGAAGGCTCTCTATGCAACAAGGGCGACACCATCCCAGAACATTGTCGAAAGTGCTTGAAGGTCTTCAAATTTGATGAACCATGGCTGCTGCTGCCGACCAGCAGTATTTCAGGAGGCCCAAATGATGCCATGACCACCACCTGAAGGCAAAGAATAAGAACAAATTTCCATCTGAACTGGATGCATGCATAAAATCTTCCTGGAACAGAAGTAGTTTTTTTTTTCTTTTTTGATTTGTTTTGTTTTGAGGTAATTCATTCAAGGGGTTTGTTTTGATACCTACAGCATTGTCACCAGCAAAAGCAGCAACAGCCACCCCTGGAACCACACCCACCAGTGACTCTGGCACCACAACATTCTTCACTTCCACATACAGCCTTGGCTCCTGTTCTTCATAAGTCTCCACATGCAATTTCTTCCATTCTGCATCAAACCCTGACACAGCTTCGGACATCTCTGTGACCCTTGCTTGGCAGCTTCTCGTCAACTGTTTGTTGTCATCATGAATTAAACTTGTATTTGATTTTCTGTTCATGGGTTTCTTTGATACCTTAGCTGCTGCACTTGGGAGACAGGAGAACTGCGATGCTGAGGAAGGTGTTCTGATTTCAAGAGATTTTTTTGTCTCAAATGCTCCTTGCAGTCTCCTGACTTCTCGTCTTTTACCTCCTCCTTTCTGTTTCTTGTGTGGCCTGTACTATCCAGAACCCATCCAGGTTTCATGCAAGAACATAGGCAAGTAAGTGCATTCCTTCTTCAGGAAGGTTGACAATCTGATTGATTCTCTCTCTGTCTCTCACCTTTAGAGATTCAGGAATTTCTATGAACCGCCCATTTCAGTGCGCAAGAAGAAGAAGAAGAATTAGGGTTTACGGGATTTTGTTGCACCTGTCCTTGGCGGGACCATTCTCTGCAAGCTTGACAACCCAAATGCAAGAATCCTCGGTGATCACTAGCAGAGATGCAGCTGAGCCTTCAAAAGGATCATCGCTGCTGCTTTCATCGGATGCTGCTGCGGCAGGGCCGAGTGTGAGGAACACAGGATCTGCCTGAAACCTCCATATGGACTGCAAGATGGATATGATGATGGCAACAACACAACAAGGCAGAAACGGAGATCTCATGAGCAGCTAGAAAAAGACAGCAGGCATCCTTCCTTCCTTCTTCACAATCAACGAAGAATTTCTACATCTGCAGCGGGGGATCCTCTCAAGATTTCTACTGCAGATCACTTACAACAATCCCAGAAATTGTAGCAGAATCCATTAATCGTTGCTGCAAAGAGAGACTACTAACCAAGAGATGACCGTCCAGGAAGACATGGACCAAGCAGGGAGATGTTCTGCAAGCCACCCACAACAACGGTGTCTCTGAACCCAGTGCCGCTGCGCTGAGCAATGATGGTGTGGTTGTTGGACCTGGCGGCAATCGCACCAGCTGCATCCACTCCCGGGCAATCCCCGTAGCCTCCATCCTTACCATGCTACAATCATGAAAGAGAACTTGATCTTGAACAAGCAAGCGAGAGAGAGAGGAACACCAGATTAGGGTTAGGGCTTCATTTTCATTCTTCGTTTTCTTCTTCTACTTCTTGCATTCTTTCGTCTTCCACTTTCCGCGTGTTCCAGGGACGACAAAGCTTCCGTTCCTTTGGGACATTTGGAAAAGCTCGTAAGGAGGGAGCGAGGGAGGCAGCAATGTGTGCCGCCGTGGCCGTGGCCATGCAAAACGGAAGCAGCAGCAGCAATGGTGTTGTTACCCTACCATTGCCAATCTCAAGCCCTTCGCAGCAAGCTTACATCTCGGAGCTTCTTTCCTTCAGTCTGGAGCGGTTGCATAAGGTATTTATCATCTTTAGCTCAGTTTGCGAGTGTTGAGAGTTTGGGTGTTTGCAACAATCTTTGAACCCTAGAAGAAGAGAAGATCTTTGTTGGGTTTTCTCCACCGTCTTTGCCATGATCTGGAAGATCTTGGGTGCTTCAGTAGCTTCCAAGAAATGTAACAATCATTCTTGATACAAATGCGTCAAATGTGCTTGCTGGGTCTTCCAGATCTGCTCAGTTTCTTTGGAAGATCTGGGATATCTGTGGAGGATTTAGGGTTAGCAGTTCTCTTGCCTTTTTTGCGCTACGAGTCTTCCAGATCTACCAGTTTTTTTGCATTGTTTTGAGGATCCTTGCTTGCTGTTGAATGATTGTGGTGGTGCTGAGTCTCTCCCAATGATGTCAATGCATGACCCCAATTGGGATCTTCTTCTTTGTTTATCCAGGAGCCGGAGCTTTTACGGGTAGATGCAGATCGCATTCAGCGGCAGATGCAGGAGGTTGCTGTTGGACACTACAGGGCATTCATTGCTGCAGCAGATGCAGTCCAGCATATAAGCCATGAAATCACTTCTGTGGATCAGCATTTGAAATCCTTGGTAATGAAAACTGTTTGCTTTCTGGAGCTGCTGACAGGCTGACACAATGATATGTGTTTTGACTGATATGCCATAATGATACACTCATTCTACTCTCTGAGACTTATTAGAAGTTCTTTATCTCTCAATTCTCTTCTGGTTGAAAGACACTTTAAATTGCAAGGACATGGAGAAGTTCTTTGAATATTTTTTGTGAAGGTATTCCTGTTCTGTGTTGTGGATTGGTATGAAGGCTTGTTCCTACATGCAGTTCTCTGGTGTACAATTGTTCTTCTCATTGGGTTGATTGCATCTTCACTCAGGTTGCAGAGATACCTAAGCTCACAAGTGGATGCAATGACTTCATAGACGAGGCACAACAGATTCTTGAAAAGAAAAAGCTGAATCGCACTTTGCTTGCCAACCATGGCACTCTCTTGGACTTGCTGGAGATTCCACAGCTCATGGACACGTAATTAATTACACTGTGCTATTCACTTGGTGTTGGTTGTTACTTGTGAACATGTCGAATGTGGAAATGTCAGAATAGACATGTGCCACAGACTTCCCATTGGAGTGAAAAATGGATTGAAAAATCAGTGAGGATTTTCAACAATTTGTTGCACTTTGCATGCAGTGAGAAGGAGAGAAGCCAATTTGATTGTTTGGAGGACACTATTTTGGAAGTTTGTTTGTGGGAATTCAAGCTTTGGCAGAAACATGCAGTGGTGACATGAGTGCTCTTGTTGTCATGCAGATGTGTACGAAATGCAAACTATGATGAAGCTCTTGATCTGGAAGCTTTTGTCTCCAAGCTTGCTACAATGCATTCAAGGTGACTTGAAGAACACTCTTTCTGATGTGCACCCAACCACATGTGAGATGTGTGTTGTTATGATCCCCTTTCACTTCTGCAAGTGTTCTCATGAAATTCTTTGGGTGGTGGGGCAGACTTCCTGTAATACAGTCACTTGTGGCTGATGTGAGGCAGACAACTGAAGCCTTGCTCGCACAGCTCCTTCAACGATTGCAGTCAAATATTCAGGTGAAATCACTTGGTGTAACTTATGTGTCTGCCTGTCGGAATAGGTAACTGGCAGTTGATTGAAGAGATTTTCTCATGGAGGGCCCTACTGTCAAATAAAAAGGGAATTGATTGAGAACTTGAAAATTGAACAGTAACTGAACAGAACAGTTTGATTAGGGTTGTTGGAGAATATCTTAAGTTGCAGACTGTGATACTAAGTTCTACTGATGTGCAGTTGCCAGAATGTTTAAGAGTTATTGGTCACTTGCGACGCCTGGCAACATTTAGTGAGCATGAAATGCGTCTACAGGTAGGTATCACACAGTCTCTTGTGGCAACAACAGCCCTTGACCCTTCAGTCTGCTCTTTTTCTAACTTGTCTTATGATCATTTTGTAATAGAAATGTTTATTGTGAAGGTCAAGAACGGCTGGTGAGACCCTCTCTCTCTCTCTCTCTCTCAAGGAAATTTGTCTTGTCCTGTTGCAGTTCTTAAAGTGCAGAGAAGTATGGCTCAAAGGCATCATTGATGACCTGGACCAGAGCAACCCATACGAGTACTTGAAGAGGATGGCAGACTGTCATCGAGTGCACTTGTTCGATGTGGTGATGCAGTACCGAGCAATCTTCTATGATGATACTTCTGGTCATGAAGAAAATACTGATGGGGGCCTCCTTTACAGTTGGGCTGTGCACCGTATATCAACACATTTGCATGTGCTCCAATCTGTACTTCCTCGAATCACTGAGGGTCCAAATCTAGCTATTATTTTGGAGCAATGCATGGTAATACACTCTGTATTTTTTTTTTTGGCTATTAATGTCGCAAAAATATATTGGAATTTTTTTGTTTCTGGTCTATGGTGGATTCCTGTGTTATGTCTCTAAACAGCAGGATGTGGTATCTCTGACCACAAGACTTTTTTATTGTTTTTTGTAAAACAAACAGCTGCTTATCATGTGCATACTCAATCATGTGCTGGCCAAAATTGTGCAGCTGCATCCTGCATGTGTGATGTGTAGCATGTGCTCCTGACATATGATTTGTTCTGTCACAGTATTGTGGAATGAGCCTTGGACGGGTGGGGCTTGACTTCAGAGGCCTCTTACCTCCAATATTTGAAGGGTAATTGGAGGAGTCAGCAACCTTCGATTTTTAGCTTTACTGTTGTTGACCAAGTTTGTGATTTCCTCAATTGGCTCATATAGCCCATTTGTGACTTCAAAGATTTTGCAACTAATTTCTGACATTCCCTTGATTCTTTTTTTTGCAGGGCTGTGCATGATTTATTTATCCGCAACATGTCTGTTGCACTGCAAAATTTCCAGGTACATATACATGTGCCTAGAAATATATCTTGTCAATCAGTTCAAGTGCAGTAGTCATTGCACTGTCAGCATTCTCTGGAATGGTGATCAGTTCTGTACCATTTCATGATTGGACTACAATTTTTGGGTTTTTGATTTGATAGCCAGGCTTGGATGAAAACTGGGTGAATTTGTTGCATTAGTTGTATGGGTGGGTCACTCCATTATTGTACAAAGGGACTGGTCTAGATTGGCTCTTGGGATTCTCACAGCATACTTTCAATTGCAAACTCTGCATGGTTCATTAAACTCCCATGGCATCACTTCTCTGCAATGAATGCCTGGTGAAATCCTTGGGCATGAGTGGTGGCAGCACTACAAAGTTTGAAGTACGAGGAGCAGTAGTCTGTGCTGATGATGCCAGCCTTGTTGTGCATGTTCTTTGACAGCTTGTCTTGGATTCCCATCGATGGGTTCCTCTTCCTCCTGTGGGACTTGGGAGCCGGGCTAGTGGCAGGGATGATTTTTCTGATGACATGGCTCCTCCTTACTCCTTAATGGAGCATCCGCCTCTTGCTGTTTTTGTCAATGGTAAAAATTCAATTTCCATCTGTGAAGGATTTTAAAGATGCCAAAACAATGGAGGATGTTTGTCCAGTTCATTTGTGGTGCTCAGCAGGTAATGAGCAACAGTGGGCCCATAACATTTGGGACATGCTGCTATTTAAAGATATATTGTTTAGTCTGATCTGGCATCTTGCATCTGAAATTTTGATTCATTATTGTGACATCAGGAGTTCTAGCAGCTCTAAATGAGCTCAGGCACTGTGCACCCATGAGCTTGAAGGGGGTGCTAGCATCAGAACTCCAACAAGCTTTCCAAGGGGTTGCTAATTCTTTGCTACAGTATAATGCTACCCACATACTGCGAGATAGTGAATCCAGTCTTTTCCTGGCCTTGTGTCGGGCCTTCATTGAGGTAGCTCCTCAAACATTTTGCCTGATAGATCCATGTAAAGTTTCCAGCAGTTCATGATTCTTCCCATTTACTATATAGATCATACAGCACCCTTGTCTACTGAGTGTGAGACAAAATATTTGTAAAATAAGACATGGGAAACATTTATGCCAGAGGTTTAGGGTATACTACATAAGACAGTGTCTCTTCTCCTGTGATTCTGTAGTCTGCTACTATTTGAATTGACCCTGTTTTAAATGTTTTGTAGGTTGGATGCCCTTTCCTTGTATTGTGCTTTGGACGATTGTATCCAGGGGCATCTAGTTTGATACAAGTCAAGGATGTTTTGGAAGGTGTACAGAAGCTGGTGATCAGTTCATCACCACAGCTGCCAAAAGACAATGGTAATGGGAACAACCTCAGTGAGAGTAGTACTTTAATCAAGGGAACAATCGACCAACGGCTGCTCCACCAGAAAGGGATTGGCAATGGAGCCATGAATGGCCATGATGATCAGAATGACCATGCAGAGAACACTGACCCTCAAAGTAACAATGGCATCACAGATGATTCAGTACACAATCAGACATTTGAGCATGATCAACAGTAGGTTAAGTTAGTCAGTCCTAACATTTCTCCTCAGCATGGCTGGTGATTCTTTGACCAGAGTTGTAAGTATACAGGTAACAGTAGAGATGCTAAATAGAGTTTCCATTGTCTGAAATCTGTGACTAGGACTTTCTCAAGCTGATTTGCCATATCAAAAAATCTTGATGTGAATGTAATTCAGGGAAGATTTTGTGATAGCTACGAGGTTGATGCATGAAAGGGACAAAAATAGCTATTATTTGATAAAATCCTGTCTTTCTCACCTTGGCCTTCTAACACTATTAACTAAACAGAACTGGAGATTCTGTTAAAGAGAAGTAGATTGCTGCTCAATAAAGAGACTTTTTTTATAGAATTTCTGCATTGTTCAGAGCCTTGCAAGTGGGTAACTTTTCTCTGAAGCCCCACTAAGTCTCCTTATATCTAAGGACACAGCACAGCATTATCAATTGCAAGATATAATGAGGTTTAGATGGGTCAAGATTCAATTTGAAAATGTGAAAATTTCCATTGAAAATTCAAAGAAGCCCCAAGGACATATAAGCATGCAGCTGTTGTTGATGCACACACAGATGCCATCACAGCCCTTCATGGATGGAGTGCCCTACAAGACCCATTGCAGCTCCCTTCCTTGTGCCAGCAGATGTGATCTTGTGTTCCACATCTAGAAACTCACCTGGCTTCTCTGCTTGGAGAATTTTTACCTTATTTGGATTTGGGCAGTACAAATGGAATCACTTCCTCATTGACCTTTTCCACAGAGGCAACAGGACACCCAAATTTTACTTCTGTAAAAGCAGGGTAAGTAGGGTTTAGGGTCCCTAAACTCCGAAGCCCTCTTTGGGACATGAAATTCTCTGCTTTCAAAGACAATCCATTTACCTTCCTACATCCAGATTCAATTGCATTCGTTTGACAATTCTAGAAGTTGAGAAATTTAAAATGAACAGTGGAAGGAAGGGGGACAGAATCACCGACGTGCCCTCCCACCAAAAATTTCATCATCAGTCCACATTCGATCAAGAGGCTCTGCTGTAAACCTTGGTTCAAATCCTGCACTTCGCATAAGGTCAACAACCCTGCTCACCTCCACCTCCTTCCCTTCCCTATCGTATGTGTCCAACATGATTTGATATGCCTCAGATGAAGGCTTCACATTCGCTTGATGCATGTCACTAAGTACCTGCTCCATTTTATCAAACTGTCGGCCCTTTCCATATTCGTTTATTAGTACGTTGTACATGCTGACATGAAAATTCCAGCCAGAACCCTTCACCACCTCCATGGCCTTTACAAGCCTCTCATATGCACGACTCCTAGAGTATCCCATGATAACAGCCTCCAAAGTTCTTGGACTTGCAAACATTCGCTTGTTCTTGAACATTCGCTGGATTGCAGCTTCCATTTCATCTAATCGGCAGGTGTCTGCATAGCTCTCAATGACCATGCTGTGTACTCGGGAGCCATATTGGACACCTGCTCCCAATAGAAAAACCATTAAATTTCCCCAAGAACACAGAGCATCATGCTTAGATAAATTATAAAATGCATTTTACAGTAGTCCTGATTGCCAGGTATATTTTGAGCCAAACAAAAAAAGGCCCTTTATAAGACCACTTCTTTCAGATTGACTAATATATGTTTCATATGAGAGTTTCATTCCATATAAAATGATTTGAAGACCATCCAAAAACCACCAACAAACCTTAGAGATTGTGGATGATATGCACAAAGGCATGGCAGTAAAGAAATACAACAATTGTTATCCTTTAATGACCACCAAATATCCATCAAGTACCAGTGCCAGCAAAGCAAAGGACTGACCTGGTGTATCATCCATGATCTTCAGGGTGTTTTCCATTTTCTCAAACATACGCATCCTGCTATATACCTCTGCCAAAATCTCACCCACCATTGCATTGATTGGAATCCCTGACCTTTGCATGCTGGTAAACGCAGCCTCCATTTTGTCAACAGCATTTGCCCGGGCATACCCAATGATCTGAGCATTATAAGTGATTACATCAGCCTTGCACTCACTTGTGTGCAACTCTTTGACAGTTGATTCCATCTGGTCAAGTTGCCCAGCACGCATGAACCCCCAGATAAGAGCATTATATGTGTGCCTGTCGGGGCTGAACCCTGCCTCCTTACACATCTCAAATATCTTCTTCATATTGTCTGTCAGGCCCAACCGACTGTACATGGATATCAGAGTGTTGTATGTCACCAAAGTTGGCTGGCAAGTATCAGTGTTTTTCATTTCCTCAAAAAGCCTGAGGGCCTTATCAGCTTCATCATTGCGGCCACAAGCATGGATGAGTGCATTGTAGCTCACCGCTGTTTTCTTGATGCCTCTAGTCTCCATTTCATTAAAAAGCTCCAGAGCCAATTGTGGCTGGCTAATCCTGCCTGCAAATGAAATCATCTTTGCATACTCCTTAGGATTTGCCTCCCAACCCAACTTGCTTTTCTTCCAATTAAACACCTGCAATCCCACAGAACAACCATGATGAGCCCTCATCTTGCACATCTTGAAAAAGATTGGCTCAGAGGCACTAATTATTCAAATACTGAAAAGAAAAACAAAACATCCCAATCATGTGATAGGACACTTCCCACACCTCAATGGCGACCTGAGGCTTGGGGCCTTTTTGCAAAGCATCAAGCAGAGAAAGCCAAGGCCAGCTCTGAGGGTGTAGCAGGTCTTCTGCTCGTGAATCCAGGATTGCTCTTGCATCTGCTGTCGTTGGCGCAGCTTCCAATAGCTTCACCAATCCAGCAACCACTGTGTTTGTTCTCGACCTCACAAACCTATCACCTCCTTTTCTTCTGAAAAGAACTGTTGGGCTATCTTGAGGTGTTGATGCAAACTCTGCTTCTGTGTCTCCTGCACAAAGCAAAGTTTGCCAGGGTACTTAACAATTCTATTGTCCTTACACTGAGAGCTTGAATAACATGCCATGAAAATTCCCTCAAGTCATATAAGAAACCTTGGTCTTCAAGGCACAGCCAGGCAAAATGGATCCACAAAACTAACCAAATTGAGAACCTTAAGCCATTCATCCAGTTCCAGGTTTAAACCCAAGCACTACTAGCTGGGCAATGGGTGTGCCCTGATCTTCTTTTTGCCTATACTTTTCAAGAATCCTCTAGTGCATACGTGGCCTCGGTGCACCACAAAACCCTAAAAACACCAGTTCCCAAATCTGCTAACTCCTTCAGGAACTAAAACCCTACAGAAAGCAACAAAGGAAAAACGCACCATGAAGAGTTGACGCATTTGAAATGTTGTCAGAATCGACGACTGAAGTGCACATGCCAGCAGCTGCTGCACTCCCTCGGAGAAGACATTGGACGCACCCTTTGTCTGTGTGCAGTAGTGATACAGACCTAAAAACCCTGGCATCTCCTCCTCTACTCTCCTGTTGAAGTCTGCCAATCTGAGCCCGTTTCAATAATACGACAGCAGCATTCACGTCCCTGGCATCGCTTGCTGATGGTCTCAACCCTCCTGCAGACAGACTTTCTTCATGAGACGACGAGAATGACGAACTACAACTCAATCCCACATTCGATGTCAACCGGTTTAAAGAGCGCCACACAGGCCTCAGCTGACTCTTCCCCTTCATTCTGCTATCCTCCTACCCCTCTCCTCCGTCACCTTCTGCTCATCCTTGCAGATCCTCGTGAGCTGCAACCAAGCTGGGGTATTCTAGGTTAAGCAAAACCCTCAACCCTAATCCATCGAGATCAAAACGAGCAAATAACAAAACCTTCAACCCTAAGCCTATGTTCTTCAAGATGTCCGGTGATGGACGGGTGTCGGGTGGGCGACGGGGTCTTCTTCTTCTTCGTCGTCGTCTTCCTTTTCCATTGCTGCTTCTCGGTGACGGGTTTAGGTTTTAGGTCTAAGGGTTAGGGTTTAAGGTGTGCAGTCTATTTGAGTTCTTGTTGCAATTCTGATGATCAATGGAATTATTGGAACATTACATAACTCATTTGCATGGTTGGATTTTTTAGTATTTAGTCTCTTGTTCTATTTGTGTTTTTTTTTTAAAGCATGGCAATTGTAGTACCAAGTGTTAATAGACATGTAAGAAACTATAGAAGAAAATTACCCTATATTTACAAGTTGCAACAAGATGGACTCCAAACAAATAGAACATTCATGATATGAACTTATTCTCTACTTTGCAATAGATGAAATTTCAGCATATGCAAAGTGAATTTTTTGTTGGAATGTGTCACAATGCAATAGGTTATGTGCCCACACAACACTTGAAAGAGATGCCACTTAATAACAAAGAATGGACAAGCATGGTAACATCTAACTGGAAGTTTTGAATGGACATGATTTTTCTTTTTGGCATTTCCAAATGAAGATCATTTTTAATGCCAAAAACTTTTTTTTTTTGATAGATTAGAACCTCAACTTACTAAAGAAAAAAATGTATGGGACTAACATGATCATGATTGATAGTCAATTACAAAAGTGAATGTAAATGCATGGGATGACAAACAATTACGTTCATATGTTGATAAGTATAGGCATGTCTAACAAATATGTCCAACAACTTAATAATTATAGCATAATTATAATGATGTGGGATAAATCGATCCTTGTACATCAACATGAAAACTATTGAATATTGCATGGTGAAAGGAAACAACATGACTAATCAAATTGCAAAGGTTAAAAGCATGGTGCAAGTTCTAAAGGACATTGACTAGCCAATCATTTATGAACTAATTATCACAAAAATCATTTGTAGCTTACCATCGAGTTATAACAGCATAATGCTTATTTGGGACAGTTTTTCAAAGAGTGATCAAACAATATGCATAATCACTATGCATCTTTTTAAACATGAACATTTGATAAAAGTACAAGGAGGCAATGATAACGATGGGAATCACATTTTTCACACAGTTTATAGGGATCACTATGAAACCCAACTTTAAGTCAAAACAACATAGATGTGATAATGAATACATCAAAGAATTGAATCAATGCACAAAATGTTTCAAATGTGGTGAATTTGGCCATTGGTCAACTGGGTGTCCACACCCAATGAAAAAGAAGAAAAACATTTTGTGAAAAAATGATGCCAATGTTATCAAAACAAGAACAGATTTCTTTTAAAATGAAGAGGTGTGTACATTTTTTGCACAAAGTTATTATTGATGCCCATTTGAAGAAACCCATGCTTGATTAACTTTCTTGTGATCTTTCATGCAAAATCTAATGCTAGGACTTGGTATGCAGATTCTAAAACCATTGAACACATTATCAACATGTTAGATTTGTTTACATCTTTGACACCAATTTTAAAAGGTCTATGGTCAGTTCTAATAGCATATGAGTGCACCTTATGGGTGAAAGGCCAAGGCAAAATTGAAATTACCATAAATGTTTCTAATCAACACAAATGGGGTCTTCCACAAAAAGTTTGCTATACCCTTGACCTATGGCAAAATTTATTCTCCATTGGTCAAATATCTAATAAAGATTTATCATTATTTAACATCAAGAATTGCAATGAATTTTTTTTAAATGAAGGGTGAGGTCTAATTGTATTAAAAGGAATGTGTGGCAAAGGTAAATTCTACAAACTATGTATTATAGTGGTGAAGCATCCCAAATCAATCATGTTAATAATATGATAAGTACATGGAAGGAAAAATTTCAACTTGGGCTTGAACACATGGGTCATGTTAGTGTGAGCACTATCAAACAAATGCATGAACATCTAGCCTAAAAGACATGGTTGCGCTTACACAATTTTGTGAAGGATGTGCCATTAGGAAACATCATAAGGCATCCTACAAGCTTGATATTACAAAGGAACGATATCAAGTTCTTGGTTTGTTTTCTATGGGGACATTTGTGGCCTATGCAAAAGGATTCACTTGGTGGAGCAAGTTACTATTTTCTATTCAAAGATGATTATTTAGGCTACAAATTTGTTTATTGCATTAAGAACAAATTTGAAGCCCTCTCTTGTTTTAAGCAACTAGTTGTGTAAGTTCAATGGGAAATACATTACAACATTGATGTTGTGAATTGATCATGGAGGAGAATATTGTAGTAAGGAGTTTGCACATTATCTTGATGTTCAACACATCATGCACGAAATTAATATGTTTTATACTTCACAAGAAAATAGAATCATTGAACACAATAATCAAATAGTCACAAAAGCTACCCACAACATGTATGTTAAGGGTCTTCCATTGTGCTTATGAGTAAAGGCTATCCACATTGTTGCATACCTTGCCAACAAACTTAGTCGAATTGATCTTGGTGATAGACCTTATGAAATTTGGCATGAGACCAAGCTTGCCATCTCGCATTATCAAATGAATTATTTTGCTTACATGTTCATTGATAGACAACTACAATCCAAATGTGATGCTAAGAAAACCAAGTTGGTGTTTGTTGGATACAAGATTATAAAAAAAGGATATAGACTGTGGTAGCCTAGCACAAAGAAGTTGAAAGAAAGTGCTAATGTTCTTTTCGTTAAGTCATTAACATATATTGTTCATCCACAAGCCATGTAACATGTAATGAACTTTCCAACTTGAAATTCAACCCACCATTATTCTTTTTTTAACATTTGACCAACATAATGACATTGAAAATGAGCAAACACAATTAGTGGGAGCATTACTATACAACAATAACCCACGTAATCAAGTAATGGGAGATGTCCAAGATACAATGATGCATGAGTTAGCACCATTTTTTCAACACTACAAACCTATTATTGAAATAGTGGTTGTAAGCAAAAGAATTTTGATTCTTGGTGATGATGATACACTAATTCAAAATTCTTTTGTTGGTTTGATGGAATTTTACAATAATGGATTCACAAAGCTTTAAATTTTCCATATAGTTGTTTAGTCTTTTGATATTTCATCATGGGAAGTCACCATGGATGAGGAATATGCATCATTGCTCAAAAATGGGACTTGGGAATTTATGCCATTACCACAAGGGAAAAATGTTGTTTGTTGTAAGTGGGTGTACAAATTCAAATACAAGTCAAATAACTCCATTGAACAGTACAAGGCTCATTTAGTAGTTAAAGGCTACTCACAAAAAACATTTGTTGACTATTTATAGATGTATTTTCCAATAGTAAATAATGATTTTATTTTTTTATTTTGGCAATTGCAATCATTTGTAAGATGCATATTCGCCAAATTTAACATACACATTGTTTTCCTTAATAGTAATTTGTCATAAGAAATATACATGGCACTACCCGAATGCTATGTGCAACCAAAGACAACCAACTTGGTTTGCAAATTTTAAAAAAGTCTGTATGGCCTTAAACAAGTAGCACAATAGTGGAACATCAAATTTGACACATTTCTAAACACATGTGATCTTGTCATTAATGAAGTTGACCCTTTTGTTTATCACAACAAAGGTCCTATGGAAACTATTTGTAGGATTTTTGTTGATGATGGGATTTTATGTAGAGCTAAGGAATTAACTATACATAACATTATTATGCACTTGAAGACTATTTTTAAAGTGATTAAAGGATCAATAGACTATTATGTTGGATTTCGTATTATGATTTATTCCTTGAATCATTCCATTTTCATCAATCAAAGTCATCACATTACAAACATCATCAAGCATTTTGGCATGGATCATGCAAATCCCATTGCTACTCCCTTCAATTCCAATATGTTGTTTAATGCTCAAGTTGGACCAACAAACAAGGCAGTTGATCAATTTTCTTACAAGGAAACAACTGGTAGCTTGATGTACACTATGACAATGACACAACTTAATATTATGTATGATGTTAGCATGGCAGTTCAGTACAATGTTTAACCTAAATAATCTCACCGGTCTACTATCAAATGCATTTTGTGTTACTTGAATGACATTATTAACTATGGCCTTCTTTACTATGGAATCATAACAAACACCATTTTACAGGATGATTACGTTGGAGACCAAGATGATGCAAGTCTTGGACGAGGAATGTGTTCATTTTTGGTAATGTTGTTATTTCATGGTGTAGTCAATGCCAAAGTTGTATAGCCAACTCCACAAATATATTTGAGTTTGTTGTTGCCAATGAAGTAATAATAAAAAAAGTTTGGATATGTTGCTTATTTTCCAATATTGGCATTAGTCCACACAAACCTACCATGATCTATAATGATAATTAAAATGCATAATGATGACTATTTGATTGGTTAAAAACTAGAATTATCACAAACAAACCAAACACATTGATACAGAATATTGCTTTTATCATGAGAGTGGGAGGCAAAGGAGGTAGAAATAACATATGTCCACACTCGTAATCAAACTGTTGATTTATTAACTAAATCAATTCCAAAGGATATGTTTCATAAGTTCCGCAACTACATGGGCATGGCAATGTTGAACTCTCATTTATTTACATGAACAAGTGGGAGGCATTAATCAATAATAGTTCATGCATGCTCGTAAAGTAAATGATTCATGATGGACGAATGAATATTGAATATATTTAACTTAAATACACACATTTTTTAAACATGTAGATGTTCATTTAAGTTACAAAAAATGATTAATCAAATTATTGAAATGTTACATAACTGTTTACATGGCTGAATATTTAGTATTTGATTTTTCTTCTTTCCTATTTTTTAAAAAAAGTTTGAAAGTTGAAATACCAAATGTTAATAGAGATGTAAGAAGTGTAAAAAAACATTACACTAGATTTACAAGTTGGAACAAGATGGATTACAAACATATAGAACATCCATGATATGAACTTATTATTTCCTTTGTAATAAAATACATTTCTACATGTGCAAAATGATTATTTCTTTGAATGTGTCAAAATGCAATAGTGTGGTTGGTTTTAAGTATTCAAGTTTGTGGTTTAATGGAAGGTTTTAGGTTACAAGGAAACAAACTTTACGCTTTACTTTTAGCTTCAATGCAATAAACAATTCAATTAGAGTTGTAATCATTTTTGAAAAGAAAAGAAATTTATATTCTCCTAGTGAAAAAAAATATGGGAACACAAATATCAACATGGTAAAATTCAGCCAGCTTGTAATCTTTGGATTGCTTCTTATTAATTGGAAAAGTTACATAAGTGATCTTGCCTTAAAAACAACCTTCTCAAAAAATAGAATGAGGATTATTTTCTTCAATATAAAAATTGTCAACCAATTATTTATGATTCATGCATTTAATCATGTTTCAATGTTGATACAATCAAGATGATGATCCCATTTGAACAAATTATTCTATGTGCTAGCATTAATAATTGGCATTCAAAGCATCCACAAAATAATCAATAATAAAATTTTATAGTTGTCATGGTTTAATATTGACACTAAAAACAAAATTGTTATTTGCAATTAGTTTTTGCAACTAGTTTTTAGTTGCAAAGGACATTTATGATTAAAAATCCACTAAACAACAAATGACAAGTTGTTGTTGACCTAGTTGCAAATGATGGATGTATTTTTGCAATGTATAATACATGTACGTTAACTGTATACATGTATTTAGATGTGTCCATGTAATTATACTTACAAGTTTACAACTACAATGCAATTACAATGTCCATCAACAAAAAATTTACAAGTGATAGCCCGAATGCCATGCACTATGTGACACTTGTTGCATTCAAATTTTCATGTATTTGACAAAAAAAATTGTGCCAAATGTCATTTGTTGAAGGGAAATAATGTAATTACAATTATGATTAATTATATGTCATCACGTATGACTACAAATCAATTGGTCATTGGATTGTAATGTGTATATCCTACATTCATCAAAAAATCAAATCAAGGTTAGGGTTTCAAATGACCGTTAACCACAATGAGTCATGTGACATTTAAACTAATTCATTGTGCCAAAACATGGCATCCATGACCTGACCACATATGATTAATGTCCCAATCTAGTCATGTAATAATATATGTTTTGCAACTATGCCATTTTCATGATAACGTGACTCTACATGATTATAATCATAAAATTTTAATTACTATGTGTGCCATTGACCTTGTTTGACCATTTTTCAAAATTAAAACACCTTGATGAAGGGCTCATATTTGTAAATTGAAAACTTTCGACACTCATACTCAAAAACATAACATGTTGATATTATATATTGTCATTTGGATGCAATCAATTTTGCAATGTATTATAAATTCTGATGTAAAATTTGGTGTAAAATTAAGTTCACAAAATAGAACCTAAATTGGATCAAATGGTACATGATAGTATTTTCAAAACAAGTATTATATAAAATTTTACAACATAATTTTTTTAAAAGCTTGTTATTAATATGATATGGTATGTTTAATCTTTTTATTTTTTCCAATGTTGCGATTTTGAAACTTTGACATATTTTGGGATTTAAAAAAAACTGCATATAAAAAATGAAAATGTTGAACTTGTTCCAATTTTATTCGAACAACATTGTGATTATTCACCCAAAATACATTATAGTTGGGATTACTTGAAGGTTTATTTTGATGAATATTTTCCTTGAACCTTTTGATATTATTTTTTTTTAAAAATCCACTTGCCCCAAATTGGCATTGTTTTGCAAATCTCTATATAATAGGTAGTCAAGAATATTTAGTTTGATCCAAATTTATTTATTTATTAAGTTATCAAAAAATTTGGTCATACAATTTGGAATTTTTTATAATTTAAATTAAATCACATTTAATGAACCGAAAGGAAATGAAAGGAACCATAAAAAATAAGATGAAATTTTATTATTCATAATACAATTTAATAAAAATTATGCATGTATAAATCATCAATAATGAAAATTACATAATATAAATGTTTTATATAATATTTAAAATTGTTGTACATAATATTATATGTTCAATAAATTACATGTTCTACTTTTAAATAAATAAAACACAACATTATATAACATTTACTAATTCACTATATGTTTAAAAGGTGGGGCAATCCAATATTTATTTTTAATTTATTTTTAATTCCAAAAAAAATCCATGATGGTTTGTAATATGTTTATTTATTAAAAGTTAATGAAAAATAAAAATAAATATCTTCAAAACGTCATTGTTGTTCAAATTTATAAAAGAATGAAAATTTAGATGCATTTTCAGTCAAATTACTTGATTTATTTTTTCAAAAATTGTATATATGGGTATGTTTTGGAGAAATCTTTCAGAATGAAGTTTTGTTTTTCATTTGGACAAACTATGAAAAATATATTAATGGTTAAAGTTGGCTACTTTTGTATGAAACCAAAAATGATGTGGGATAATGTTGTGATGTTTCCCTTTCATTAAATTTATCCCATATCCTTTGTCAACAAGTTTAACTTTGTAACTATATGAATAGATGAAAAAATATTATTCTACATAAAATAAATGCATTAAATATATTCAAAGTGCAAATACCACTTGTGATGCACTAATCAACAATGCTTGTGACCAAAAAAGTAATAGGATCCTACTTACTTCCTTATTTAGGCCTACCTACCTACCTAAACTTCTAGCTTAGATTTTTAAGCTCCTTAGGCTTAGGATACCTAATTTAAGTAATTTAATTTTATAGGCTAACCTAGGTTGTTAATTAGGGTTTTAGCATAGGCAAGGTTCATAAGCTATGTTAATGAATAGGTAGCTAAATTGTCAATGTGGCTTTATTATGTTTAAACAAATGTCTACATTTCATAAATTAATAAATATTTATTAGTTAATTATATTTTCTCATTGTAGTAATAAAAGTTAGATGACTAATGGAAAAAATAACTATGAACAACAATTATTACTAGTGGCATAAACCACAAGTCCAATTTTACTACTTAGTCATGTAGTAATATGTGATGTATATTACCATAAACACCATAATATGCATGTAGTAATATATGCCACATTTTGGTGTAGTGTAAACCTATGTTAGTTTGCCTAACCTAGGTTTGATTTTTAAGGCCTTTTAAGGAATTTTTTTTTGGGTGGAGTTTACCCTTTGGGGTGAAGCCAATTTGATTGGTTCCTTTGATATGGCAATTGTTAAATTTGAATATATTTAATGCACCTAACCAATCTAGTTATATAGTCTACAAATTTAAGAAATAAAACAAATAATATGGGATTAAATTTAACTACAACATAGTTGTAACATGACAACTTAGTCACAATTGCTAACTACCTTTGACCTATTAAGCATTTATAGTTTTATCTTAAGTATTTACGTAGCTTAGGTACCTAGTTACTAGATATTAGGTATATAGGTACCTATTATCACTAAGTATCTAATTTGTAGGTTACTAGGTACCTACATACTAGGTATCAGGTCCTACTATAATCTAGTAGCTAGGTACCTATAGTAAGTAGGTATTTTACATTTAATTGGTAGGTACTTAGGTAGCTTAGGTACTAAATGCAATTGTATGTGAATATCTTGGTTGCATGTGTAATCAAACATATATATGGTGTTGTTGAAAATATAAAAACATCATGAGAAATCAACCCAAAGGAAGGATGGAACAAGACATAGTTGCAACCTAGTTGTAAAAAAGATGAAAAGTCATCCAAACTTGAAAAGTAGTTGCACAACAATTGTTCATAGTTGTAGGTGACATTTAATCACACCTAGTTGCATGGGAGGTGGTTGTAAATGATGAGATTTCTTCTAGTGTACAAGTGTCCATCTTGTACATTTGTCCTTTCTTGATCTTAGTCATCATAAGTCTACCATTCTTATGGTTATAAACACTTCACATGTTTGGTTAGGACAAACAACAATGATTTCCTTATTAATCAATTTTCCTCCAAAAAAACATGTTTTTTCAAATATTAAGAACACATAGAAGTAATCAAAATTGTTCATGGAATCCATTCACCACCAAGCTTCTATTTAATTTAAACATGAACCTTGTCAACAACTCAAATGATTGCATTATTCACAACTATTATGCTACATGTGCCCAATTGAATTAATTCAATAGTAGAAACATTTTTCCTATTTACCATGTGTTATGCCATTTACTACACCTCAATTAAAATAATTGTCAATGAAAAAGATATTGGTCATCATGAAAAACTTCATCAATAAAAACAAAAAAATCATTCATCATCATGTGAAGGCACATTATGGGTGAGCCATTTTTCAACAAAATAAAAGATGTATAACAAATATTATAATATGTAGTAAACTAAAATATTGATTCCTTTGACTATTTTAAACATAACAAAAAAATTGGAATTTGCATAACATTTTGGAATTCAAAATTCACTTTAAGTCAAAATTAATTTTGATCCAACAACTAGATAAAAAAGATTGGATCAAATCAATGTATATAGAATATATAATTTACATTTTTTTTATTATGTCCATAGGGTTTCATGTTTATGGTTCATAAAACATTACCCCAAAAAATGAAAACTAAAAACCAATGCAATTCCCATCTATAAAATCTCCTCCTTTTCATATGGTAGTGATTTTTTTCTTACAAAGAAGAGATTATTATGCATTTATTACAAAAAATGCATTTAAAAATGAAATTTCATCAAAAAAAAACTTTAAAATGGACTTAAATAATTGATGTATATCAAAATTGTTCACCATAAAGAAAATTCCTAAAAATTTCACTCAAAACCCTAGTTTTGCCATATATATGCAAAATTTCAAACTTTGTGAGATGTATTATTTTGTCACAAATATATTTGATATCTTCAAAAAAATAATAATTTTGAATTTAAAAATTAAATAGTTAACTTAAATCTAAAACTAATCAAATATAATTAAAACAAACAAAAATAATTTAGGATATGATGCCCATTTGTTACCAATTTTTTTTGTAAAAATATTATACTTCTGACTACAATTTTTGGGGGGTTTAATGTGTTTTCACCCCACGACATGACATGTGCTTGACTTTGAATTCTAACTTTTTATCATCTTGAACAATGTTTCAATTTGGACATCTTTTCACCGTTTGCCTTGTTTGTGGCAATTCTTGTATGACATTATAACCTTAAGAGCTTCAATACGTTCTTACTTTTTTCCTCTTTTCAAGAGTTAATTTTTCAATTCCTTACCTTTTAAAAAAGGTCCTTCCATATGGTTATTGGCATAAAATCTTTGGTCAACTTGTTAATCATAAGACTTTTTTGTTTCATGTTCTTGTTTCAAGAGTCAAGCAACCAACATTCCTAAAGATTGATTAGTATGTAGTACATTATCCAATGTTAATGACAACAATTTATAAAAGGTTGGTAGATTATCTTTGATTTAAACCTTAGTATAATAGTACCATTGACATCTATTTGTCAAGATTAAGCAAAGTAGATTTGAAGTTAGTGATGTAATTCACAAAAACAATAATATTTTCATTTTCTTGCATATGACAATTTAAAAAAAAAATTGAACACAAACTATTTTTTTTTTGTTATTTGTTCATGCAACATGATTAATTAAGATCACAAGTCAATAGCAAATGTTCAACCAAGTAAAAATGCACAACGATTGTCATTGCATAAGATGAGATGACTACACAAAATAAATATAACAAGCCAAAATCAACAAGCATAATCACAAAAAGAGTAAGAATTCATTCAAGATTAGCATTATAAAAACAAAGCACAATGTATTTTAATACAAGAGTCATAAATAAGAAAGCAAAAATTCAAAATGCTATAAAACACAGGCGTCTTGTGTAGATTATGTACCTAATGTTACATTGGCTAGAATTACTATTGCAAAATGTACTTGCAAAGTATCGCAAAAACAAAATGCCCAAAAAGAATATATTAGAATAGAGTTATTTCACATATTCAATGTTACTAATTATTTGATATTCCAATAGGTTTGCTTTGTGCCTTGTGCTTTATGGTAGGTAAGTCTCACCAAGGACATTATGTGGGGTGGGGGTGGATTTAGCTATGGCCTCATCCTAAGCCCCATATTTTGGGGAATGACCCCACCACCTTGGAGCTTCACCCTATACAAATAGGTAATTGAGCTTGAAGTTTCCTTTTCTATTAAAGCCCTTTTCAACTTCCTTTCTTCTAGTTTGTTTGTGTTTTTCTTGCAAAAGTTAAGTTTTACAACAAAAATATGTAGAATATTGTTTGGCATCAAAGGGTTCTTTTCATGGGGTGTCTTCTAGTTATGATCAATAAACAAAGAGCTCATTGTGTAATGACTTATTGTCTTCTAGTTCCAATCAATAAACAAACAACTAATTGCACAAAAATTTGACCCTGAAAACTTTCATTACAAGATGTAGAACTTCTCATCTAGAATGTATACACTTCTATGGAACGTGCCCATTCATCCTATGAATGTATAACACTCAAGATGTCATTCACACAATGGGTCAAAATGGAGCAAAAATTTTATGCCCAAATCCTTCAACAATGCAACAATTTTGGCATAAACTAAATTATTTTTTTGTTCTGCCAAATTTTGAAAATTTATTTATTACTCGTGTCAAAAAAATTAAAATATTTATCATAAATTAAGAATCTGCAAGCTATTTTTGAATTTTTTATTTATTACTTGTGTCAGAAATTTTATAATTATTATAAATTAACTTTGAACTGCAGACCTTAAAGTTAAAATATTTATATGACTGAGACAGTCTAAACAAGCTAGACTGTTTCATAAAGTTTTTAATTATTTTTTAATTATTTTAATAATCACTATTTACCAAAATTTTCAGAATAAAAAAAAACAAAGTGTCAAAGTAAAAAAAAACTGATGATTTTTCTTTGCATAATAAATTTGTTAAGTCTTTTCTCTTGCTCCTTCCTTTCTCAAAATTTTAATTCTGTCTTGTAGACAAGTGTTATAGCCTATAATATGAGTGTCAAAAATAGATACAAGTATGGAGGGCCCTTGGAAGGGGCCAGAGTGAACCAGCACCCTCCCTTCTCCTCCTCCTTCCCCCCCCCCTTCCAAACAAAAATGCACCATGCAGGATTGGTAGAATTGGTGCCTAAAAAAAATGTTGTGTTGTGGAGTTGTCTTTAGTGATCTAGCCTTCTTCTTTTAGAATAGGTTTTCATAGGTTTGTGTAAATTTAAAAAGGGCTAATAATGTAAGTGTTTGAGAAGACAAGATATTT
>Ga0209208_10003200_pt1 | contig 23532 bp, 18 predicted proteins | sample S1TSphfallax_3_FD_187694 | JGI IMG/M metagenome (GOLD analysis project Ga0209208, IMG submission 187694) | Host-associated microbial communities from peat moss isolated from Minnesota, USA - S1T2_Fd - Sphagnum fallax MG (SPAdes) (version 2) | ecosystem: Host-associated > Plants > Peat moss >...
GACAATGGTTACATTACACCAAAATGCGTCTTAGTTCATTTTGGGTTTCACTATATTTTGAGTGAATTTGGACATTTTTACCATGGTGAAATTGGTCAACCTCCTAATGAATGGGAAATAGTTGTTACAAACAATGAATTGGTCCACTAATACCTAGTGAAACAAAGTTACTTTCAAGTGAAATACAAATTTACCAAATTATTTCACTTGTTAATTAATTAATTAATTAATTAACATGGAAATCAATTAAATTTAAATTATTTAATATTTAATATTATTGATAATTTCATAAATTTTTAACCTATGAATTATTAACACGTGTCACTACCTATGCTAAGTTAAAAACCTAACCTAAGTACATAGGCCATATATTCAACTTAGTAGGCACCTATTCTAAACAACTACAAAAGAAAATATTTGATCAACTTACCATTTTTTACCACAAACACACCATTTGTGAGGTTTAATCCCTTGACCTTTAAGATGGAGGCAAACAACCTTACCATCAAGCCACCATATTTGTTGTGATAATGTGTTACATATATTCTATGTATCAAATACTTCATTTTAAACAATACAAAAACATAAACTTTGAAAATTCATATTTTATTGAGATTTCGTCAAAATGAAATGATTAAAATTAAATTAATTATTTTTTCAATAATTTATATAATTACATTTATTTCCTTTTGAAAATGTAAAATCATGTGAACAATTTTTTTTTTAATGTCATTATTCAATAACATTTCAATGACCATTCATTTGAAAAAAAAAAGTTTAATAAATAGATAAGATTTTTGCTATTATAATAATACTACGTATGTTAAACTACTTTTAATTATTATAGGGCTACTTTTCATTGTTCTAAGTTATTTCACCATACATTATTTATGACTATTTATGGTTTTTTTTGTTATTTTTAGCTATTTCACCTTAGGATACTTTCAATTATTCTAAATTACTTTTGGTTTTTTTATGTTATTTTGGGTTATTTTAGGTTATTTCACCTTAAACTATTTTTGACTATTATAAGTTATTTTTGGTTATTCTATGTTATTTTTGGCTATTGTAAGCTATTTCATTTTAGGTTATTTGCGGCCATTATAATATTTTTTTGGTTATTTTAAGTTATTTCATCTTAGGCTATTTTTGACTATGTGAGGTTATTATTTGTTAATTTTGGCTATTGAAGGTTATTTCACTTTATGTTATTATAGGCTATATTACCATCAGTTATTTGTGGTTATTATATTGGTGGTTATTGGTTACTCTTTTATTAATGGTTATTCTATTAATGGATATTAATGGTTAATTTATTGGTTGTTATTAGTGGTTATTTTATTAATGGTTATTAATAGCTATTATATTAATGGTTATTGGTGATTAAATTACCATAGGTTATTATGGCTATTAGTGATTATTTTATTAATGGTTATTGTTGGTTATTCTATTGTAGGCCATTGGTGGTTATCTTATTGGTGGTTATTGATGTTATTCTATTGGTAGCTATTAATGATTATTTTATTAATGGTGATTGGCAACTTTTTTTTGGTGGTTATTTTTTATTATTCAATGTTATATTAGAATTGTTGGTGGCTATTGTATTATAAATTATTGTTGGAATTTTAGGCTATATTATCATAGGCTATTGGTAGTTATTTTATTGTAAGCTATTTTTTTATAAAAATCGTTAACTATTATTGACTATTATAGGTTATTTTACCTTAGGTCATTATATTTGATTTTAGATTATTTTAAATTGTTACATTTATGATAGAATAACTTATAATAACAAAGTATATTGACCTTGAATAACCTAAAGTATAATTTGAAATAACATATATTAACTTTAAATAAAATAACTTAAGGTTAGTTGAATAATTTAATTTAAAATAACTTAAAGTAAAAAGCATATAATAAGCTAGCTATGATATTTTAAGGTAGAATAATGTATAATAATTTAGGGTATAATAATTTATAATAACCTGTAATAACTTAGGGTATAAGTTAGAATAACTAAGGCAACCTAAAATAATATAGGGTATATCATAAAATAACATAGGGTATTTAAAACAACAACATAAAAAATAAACTTATTTACCATAGTAAATTATAATAGTGAATTATGTCAATTAGTAGTGAAACACGATGTTTACATAATGATATTATAATGAAATAATTTTAACCAGGGTGAAAACAAAAATGTAGTGAATTTATTTCACTTTTAAAGTCCCATAGTGATTTAGGCTAATGAATTACACCCCACATTTGTACAAGTGTTAAAAAGTCCAAACCCCTATTGAATAAATATTAATATTAATGTTTTGATAGAATGTGTAGCTCTTGTGCAAGCATTGATGGTGTTGGACTAGCACCACCAAGTCATTGTTGTAAGGACTAGGGGTTTGTATTAGTGATTTAATTTAAACTAGCTAGAGCACACACAATCAATCATTTTAATGAAATTTGGTGTGTGTGTTTATGTACTTGTAGGGCAATCATGAAGTTCAAGGAAATAAAGGGTGAAAAGTTGCCTAAGGGTCCAATTTTGGAGAGTTGGCTAGTAGTGGATATCAAAAAGTAAGACTTTGTTTTCTTTTCCCAAGTTCGACAATTAGTTGATAGTAGCCTAGATAATTTTTTTGACCTAAACAATAAGCATGTTACGGTAAAGGAATGCATTGCTTTGTTTGGGGGTTCCAAGAAGTTCAATCTCAAGGCCCTTGATTTGAAACTGGAAGATAAGATCATGATGGAGGTGATTTACTATAAGTTATTTGGGACAAGTATTATCACCAATAATGACATGCCAAAATGGATTGTGCATGGTTACATTGCCCATACCAAAGGTCATCTAATTAATTGGGCAAAGGCAGCTGAGTCAACATGAAAAGAAAAAGCCAATAGGGATATAATTAAAAATGGGCGCTCAAGACGAGTAAAAAAATAACACTCTACACCATGTTTTGACAGTGATGGGAGCATGAATCCCAATGAATTGCGATCACATACATTGGCACCTAGTGGTGGGAGTTTGATTCCCAACGAACAAATGTTGCAATCACGATTGCCTCCAATTAAATTAGGCTTCGAGGATGGGATTATTGTGGATCCAAACAATGCCATAGGATAGTCACTTTATTTGATCAACAAATGTCCCAATGGAGTGGTAGTTGACGATATTCAAAAAGTTACTGAGCTCTTGTAATTGAAAAGGGACCTACATATTATATGTAAGTCTAAGATCAAACCTTTTGCAACAAATCAAGTAGTTGCAAACAACAAGTTGTTCGAGATGGAATACAACAAAGATGATAGGAATCGTGTAGTGGAAGAAGCCCAGGCAAAACTAACAGAAGCAAAACAAGTTTTAACAAAATTGAAAAAGCAAGATTTGCCTATCATTGATGCCATATGCCATCCATTGCCATTCTTGCAAAAAAAATTTCCTGTGATCCATTACATTTTATTACAATCAAATGATCAAGGTGTATGTTTTACATATTAGGAAAAGAATGTTGTTGATATGTCATGGTATTGTTGTGTAGTCCATTGTTTTTGCCAAGTTAATCAAACTTGTGAAATTGATGACTATATATGTGGTAGGAGCGGAGATTAAAAATTAGGTGAGAAATATTGGGTGACAAGGTCCGTAAAGTCACCTTAGGAGAGGAGGCATATAATGAACCATGGGTTGAGGTCAAAGCCTTGGAAAATTTGCTAATGTTGGCAAATTTGGAGTTGGGAGACTTAGAAAGGGAAGAGGTTGCAATTTTTGTACATGTAACATAAATGAAAAAGGGTGGAGGGATGTCTTTTTGGCCTATACCTATTTTGAATCCTAATAGACCCCTGTGTGATGGTCCAAACATGGTAATAATCAAAGGATGTGGGTTATGTGGGCAATGGTATCATTGTTTTGATGTTGTTGTCACTTCTTGCTTACGTGCTTACCACCCAACATGTCTTGGGGAACACCTAAAGACCCACAACAAGTGCAAGGTGTGTAATCAAATATTTCACCCATATTGGTGGTCATCTTGGGGTTTTAGAAATATGGATGATGATTTGATATTTGTTGCATAAGAAATGGGTGTTGAAAAAGAACGTGTGAGGTTATTGAATGAACTGAAATATATTACAAGGATCAACATCCATGATTTCCAAGGTATGCATGTCTAATTCACCAATGTAGTTCGATATATGAATTGGGTTACTGGTCAAAAATTTCAGATCATGTTTTATACTAATTAGTGAAAGGTCATTATTTAGACATATCCCAATTGTTATAGCTTTTTGGATGCTTTTGTTGTTGATGTGATAACAAGCTATTAATAACATTCTAGAAATCTAGATGTTAGAAATGGATTTTATTTCATGAACGTGAAACAAAGGTAACAAACTATGTCTTATTTATGGTAATTTTCATATATGTTGTTTTAAATCAAAATAAAAGTTTATCTTCCTATAATTCGTGCTTTTGAATTGTAGGAGAGGAGTCAAAGACTGAGTTACGATAGACTAGGCTTGGATCAAATTCTGAACTTGGTCCAAATGAAGACATGAGGTTTATGTCAGTTGGCATTGTTTCAGGCAAGGCTATTACCAGCACATATGATAAGGAGCATAGTTCCTAGAATATAACACCTTCATGCTTGAAGCCACCCATCCAAGAACCAACTATAATGGATTTTTTTAATGAAGCCATCATTAACACACCAAAATCATGACCAAGTAGGAGATGCAACAAAGTGTAGCCTATTAAAAGACTTGATTCCAAACCGTAGTGGTCAAGAGAAGGCATTAGAACAAGTAGCATGTACATTGTTTTTGATGCGTGCCCATGAATTATGTTTAACATTTTATAATTTAGTTATGGGTGTGGTTTGGCAATTTCAATTTTAGTTATAGGTAATCAAAGCAACTAATTGATTTGTTGTGGGGATGATAATGTAGAACCCAATCTTGCAAAACCTAGTCACGCACATTACCAGTTAGTGACAATTTCAAGATCCATTATTGGAGACCATGAGCCTAGTTGCCCACCCTTTCTAAAAAAAAATCATCCAAGGTAATGTTGGAATTATATTATGCTATCACACAATTGTTTTATTAATTTATCTTTGTGTTTTGAGCCCATGTAAATAACACCCTAAAGAAGACATGGATTGCATAAACTAAGTTGAGTTTGCTTGTGCAAAGGTCATCCCAAGTAAAGTTGAAGCACAAGGTCAAACCTTGAGTGTTGCATCTAAGAGGACAACATTAGAAGCACACAAGGGCCCCAACCAAAGACAAACTAATGCAAGCTACTAGGGCCAACAAACTTGAGCAATCATATGCATTTTTTGTGCTACAATGTACCAATTAAGTTTGTGTAGTTACATATTTGTGACTCCATATGAGGAATGTCTCTTGCTATTTGTTTTTTTTGTGATTGTTCAAATTAGCTATGAGTGTTAGGATTTAAGGTTCCATATTCATCACTCCAACCCTTGCTTTTGGGGAGAATGTCATCACTAAATTGAAGCATTAATGGGTTTAAAAACTCTAGTGCAGGTAGACATCACAATTATTGACCTTAGACTATTATGCAATTCTTGACACAATGTTATATTATAGTGTTTACAAAGGACTAGAATACTTGAGAAGGATTTCAATGATATAAAAGGACTACATAGTGCTTTAGAAGGATTGTCCTACTTTTAAAAATGAATTGTAGTGCTTGATTTATAAGAATGTGCAATGTTTAAAAGATACGACTATAGTTTTTCCTAAAGATTATAGTGCTTGAAAAGGAAGTCAAGTCCAAATGCATAGTTCATTTTGCTAGGACAAATGAATTCATGCTCTTATTTATGAGTGGTTATAAATCTAGTTGCATGGATATATGAACACTTCATGAAATGAACAAGGTGCTTTAGCCTTCTTGCAAATTGATATACAAATTGGTGAGAAAATGCCAAAGATGACAACCAAGGAAAATTACACTTCCCAACATTCATGTACATTCCCAATATAATAAACAAGTTGGGAGAACATCTAAAGGCCTAGATAAATATAATTATGAATGTAAGGCCTCAAAATGTGAATTGTAAATGGCAACATGTTTGTTAAACACATCAAAATGTGAATTGAAAATGGCAGCAAGTATGTCAAACACATCAAAATACGAATTGTAAATGGCAATTTTAACACATATTGCACCAACAACAAGTAAACTAGTCCACATCCTTGCCATATTATCTACATCTGAAAGCACATAACCCCAAATTATGCATCATCATCCATGGCATGACGGTCTTCAAGTGTTTCTTTAATCAATTGAAGAGTTTCATTAGGTAGTTCATATGTTGGATGATTTCCTCTCTCATTATGCGAGGTTGGTGGCATGACAAACTTTGATGCACATATTATGTGTGAGTAGACATAAGCAGGAACAATGCCATCATTGAAGTAATAAATCTGACTCAGTCGCAACAAATCGTAGTAATGCCTTTGAAAAAATTATTTTCCATTCCCACTCTTGCATGGGATAACAATGTTGTCATTAACCTCAATTACATCAACAATAGCCTCTTTTGCAAGTCCATATTGTGTATCTTCTTCTATTTCCAACATGGATTGTTGAAATGTAGGTTTGTCAAAGACATCAAGTTGAAGAATCTACCAAGATGGGGCATGTGCCACTTGATGGCATTCCCCAATGTTAATTGTGCCAATGTAGATGTCACAAAAACATGACAAATGTCGAAATTGCAAGAGTGTGCAATCCTAACTAAATACACTCTTGACCTAGGCACATTGAATGAAATTACATTAACAATCAATCTAGCTTTAACACAAGATAATTATTAGAATAATGAAAAAATATTTCTAAACTTGAACAAAGAGTTTTAAGGAGATTAATGGACTTGATGCATCCTTCAACTTCCAACCATTGTGGAGCATCCACACTTATGAGTCCTATCCACATCGGCTAGAAGGATTTTCCAAAATAACTTGTTGACACTCCTTCGATGAATAGGGTGAGCTTCATATGTCATACTTGCATATACAAGGACTATACATTTCAAGCATCTAAATATGTGTCAAAGGAACACTTTGCAAATGATTTCTCCCATAAAAGGACTGACAAAAGACTCCTTTCAAAGCACTATGAAGGTGTTGTTGTGAAATGCAACTTACGACTCACTATGTACTTGTAAAGGTCTGCAAATGACCTATAAAGAATAGGTACCTAATGTTGTAAAAAAACAAAAAACCACAAGCATATATTAAGGATTGCATTAAAGCACCTTCAAGGGATTACAAGGGACCTAAATGGCCTTGGAAATATATTATAAAAAACCCATAGTGTCACATAAATAATATATGCATAATTGATGCAAATTACATATGTGTAGTTCAATGAAGAATATATAGTTATAGACATTAACTAAATTAGTAGTTCTAGTTGAATATGGGCATACCTGCATGCTCTTGATAGAAATGTACAACATCATGAACATTTTGTAACTATCGAGCTTGTGGTTTAATTCGTTCCTTACGAATCTCGCGTTTCAAGAGCACACCTTCACCATCAACTTCTCCCTTGCCATGACCAGATGAGAAGTAATTCCAACATTTGGACCCCTTTCGGTCTTTTTGGCTCACAAATTGTGAGACATTGTTTGATGATATGATATGATATCATGTGTAACATGCAATAAACCCTCTTTATTTGCACCAATATTATTAACATTGGAAAACAAGGAAATGACTAATATCATTGTGTAGCAAAAAAAATAATTAAGTGTTGAAGTGAAAGACACTAATTCCTTCCTATATAAATTGAAACCGATTCAATGTATTTGTTTAAAAATATGAATTTAATTTGATGAAATCTAAGTTCAATTCCAATTCAACAATTTTCTAATGCACGATGACTTGAAGAACCTAAAGTTATCCTACCTAAACTAGCTTTGATGAATCATCATCACTGTAATTAATATTGTAGCCAATAGTGTAAGGTAGGTTAGTTAGTGTAACCTACTAGCACTAGTTGTATTAGCCTAAATAAATATATTGGATACATTAACTTAATTTAGTATGCTTAATATGTAATAGCTTAAGCCGTTATTTTTATATCACATGTTCATTTTGTACAACATTAGTTACATGTTAATTGCACACAAGTTGCAAAATGACTAGTTGCATATGATAAGATTTCTATCAATGACTCTCACTTGGATGTACTTGAGTTGGGCTTGGGCATTTTTAGGAGAGCTTATTTATTTTCTTGTGAAATATTTTATGCTAAAGCAATACAAATTATTGTTTCTCTTGAAGTTATCTTTTCCACTACAATTTTTTTGATTTGCTTCTTTTGAAGTTGTATTTGCTTTGCAAGTTTGGAAGTTTGAATGCTTAATTGTTCTAGTTTACTACCAATTCTAGTTTAAATCTACATTAGAATTGGTAGTCTATTTGTACTACCATTTGTAAAATTGCTTTCAAGTGATTATTTATCACCATAAAATTACAAAAATGTATTTTCATTTTCTACTCCTATTATCCATTTTTGTTTCCAAACCTGAGATATTACAAAGTGGCCATAACAATAATTTAATGTCTAATATTGGAGCAATAATTTCATATTCAAGCTATATAATTGATTTAGTTTTCTTAATTTACTGTATTAAAGACATGAAAACCAAAACTAGATGTTTCCAAAAGGAACTAAGGTGAAATGCAAGGGGTTTTATTGACTTGAAACAAACTTTGTGTTCAAATCAAATGTCAACATTAGAAGATGGTGTTACCAACGTTCCCCATCAAATCACAAGATGATTTGACACATAAGACTAGGTCACCTAAATTTTGAATATTTGAATCATCTAGTGGCTTAGAATGAGCTACAATGAAATTATTTTGAATCCACCACATCTATATAACACATGGTTGGAGGGAAAGCAAACTAGAAAGAAAATTGCCAAACAACGTACACATGACAAAACAAATGTATTAGAGTGTATTCATAGTGAAATCTATAATCTTTGTTGTGTCGAGTGCTTGCCATATAATCATAGATTTTTTTGAAGTCTCCAAACAAGGAGCCCCACTTGTTTTTACATGCTGGGCCATTCCTCAAGTGAATTGAGTGGCCAACATTCATGACAAATTCTGAGATTTTTTCCACTTGCTCACAACAGTCTCAAATTGATCTTGTCCATCAACCCTATCTAGGTATGTGAGGTGTTCTTTCTTCTTGGCTTTGACGAGAGCAAGAACTTTTAGGGTTTGGATGTTTTTGCATTTTTCAGATTCTTCTTCATAGGTGCTGGAGATGGTGTTGGTCCCGTAGATGTCCATGGCTTCATTGCCACATAGGATGACACATCAGATTTGGTGTTAACTAACATTGCATATGCGAATCCCACAATAAAGGTGCATTCACACTTGGTATTAAGGACTCTAATATTAAGTCCCCTAACACCAAGCTAGTTATTCAGGACCTAAATCTATTTACCATGAAGATTATATGCTAAGTTAACATTCACTTAACATTAAACAATAGCCCACTTAACATCGGGTGCCACCTAAGATGCCACCTAGATTTTCACTTAAGACTGACTTAACATTAGGTGTAAATGCACCTTAAATCTAGCATTCATAACACTGACTCAACATCTAACTTACCAGCATGTGTGAATGCAGCTTTGGTGAACCTTCCTCCAATTCCAGGACCAGTGAAAATGAATTCCATCATTCATTGGGTAGTCAGTCTCTCCACCACCAGACCCTTTTTTTTTTTTCATGATTCAAATTTATGCACCTGGGTGATATTTGCAGCAACATTCAAATAAATAAATAAATAAATAAATAAAATAAACTAATTTCCGGTCAAATGAGATTCGTGTACGATGATCCCGCAAAACAACACCTGTGGCCGCGATGAGGCCAAGTATCCTTTCTCTCAAGCGCCTTGGATCTGCGGCTTGGATGAGGCCAAGTCGTGCATGTCGTAGCCGCACCGATGGGATGTACCCACTAAGTTACTCTCACTCACCCAAAGAGAAAAATGGGTTGGTGCATCCGCAGAACAGGTTCGAGGGTTTCAGGCCTCAGTCGTTCAGGTTCGGTCCGTGGATTCAGGTTCGTCGACGCGCGACCGAGCCTGATGATAAACAGGTTCATTGATTCAGGTTCGACGACACATATGAGCCTGATAAACGGGTTCGTGCATTCAGGTTCGTCAAGCTAGATCAGCCTGGTACAACTAGGTACCTACATGGGATATTACATAGAAACGAGCCTAATAAAACAGGAGCCTGATAAACAGGTTCGTCAAGCAGAGACGAGCCTGATAGACAGGTTCGTCGAGGGCGAGTACTCCGTACAATCAGATGTGGTAGAGGCACGAAGCACGCGAAGCTGAGGAGACGGAGGTGTGGCGGGAAAGGATAGAATGGATGCTTTATAGCGAATGGTTCTACGCCACTGTCTTCGGAATGCTTTCTTTTCCACTTTGCAATGCCTCATTGCTCCTAAAGAGAGAAACGGGGTTTCATTGTCAGCCACTCTTGTTGTTGTTTTTGTTGTTGTTTGTTTCTTGTCGTCTCCTCGTCGTTGCTGCGACGCCATAACTTCCAAGTTTTCTCGTTGTCTCGAAGAACTTCTTTCGTGTTTCTGTGCCGCCTGCCCTAGTCTGAATACTTTGTTTGTGAGCGTGCGTGCGTGATCAAGCGAGTACGTGGTAATATGGCACAAGCAGCGCTCATTTGTCGCGGTGTCGCTGCGTTGAGCGGCACTGGCATTGCCGGCGATCGTAGTCGGAATCATCTGACGTCTGTGAAACATGTTTCGTCTCTGTTTCTTTCCTCCTCACCTTCGACAATTGCGACTGGGAGCACGAGACTGTCGTCGAGTGCCGGCAAGACTTTTGCGTTGTTCGGGTCTAAGCCTGCCGCTAAGCCCAAGACTACCAGCGGAAAGGTAAGCCCTTGTTTGCTTGTGTAGCATTTTTGGTTTTTCCTTTGCTGCGAAACTTTCTCATTTCCATTCCGCTTATGTTGCAGTCGGCGATCATGTTTTCCGGAGCTGGTCATGCATCAAGCTTGTTTTTGTTTCCATCATAGTTGCAAGATCGAAAAAATTAGAGATATACAGAGGTTTCATGGCTTTATTAGTGTATTGATTAGACCAGGTCTTTCAGTAGTCATTGCTGCCGCCAAGTTTTTCTTGAGGTTGTCGTATTTCTGCGCTATAAGCTGACCTCTTCTCCTGCATACATGTTCATTGGTCCGACTGCGTTTAGGACTGTATTCCTCGATATCATCCCCTTTCAGAGCTCAGGTCGTTCCCTGGTCCAAAGCGGTTCAACAAAGCATAACTTTTGGATCTAAATGCAGGTAGTGAAGGAGAAAACCGAGGACGGAATTTTTGGGACTTCCGGAGGAATCGGATTCACTAAGGCGAACGAGCTATTCGTTGGCCGAGTTGCCATGTTCGGATTTGCGGTATGTGTGTTCGTTTTTTCTTCCAGAGTCACACCTTTCCCATTTTGACCCAGTCCGTACAGCGTTTTCCTGTCGATGCACTCTGGCCTGGTCATGGCAGTTCTTCCCTGCAGCTTTCCCTTTGCAGAATTTGTGCAGGATTTGGCTTTTAATTCCTGGTTATGATTTGTAGGCATCCATTCTGGGCGAAGCTCTCACAGGAAAGGGCACACTTGCCCAGTTTGATATCGAAACCGGCATTCCACTGACTGAAACTGAACCCCTTTTGCTCTTCTTCATCCTCTTCACCCTTCTTGGGGCTATTGGAGCCCTGGGAGATCGGGGAAAATTCGTCGATGCTGCACCTGCAACAGGACTGGACAGAGCTGTCATTGCTCCTGGGAAGGGTGTCAAGTCTGCCCTTGGCCTGAATGAGAAAGGTAAGCAAATTTATGTGTGGTGGTTGCATTATCATAAGAATACTAGTAGATAATATCATAAAGAAACTTGTAATTGTCTAGACTCAAATGCCATTAGGTTGCTTGTTTGATGTACTAGTAACCTTGAAACTGTAAACTGTTGGGTTGCTTCGTGAATTTGTCACTCATTCAAGTTGTAGGGACTCAGAATTTTGTGAGTTTTTGTTGTGGAAATTCACATTGCCTTCACTCCAATGTTTGATTCTGGTAATAACCTTCAAGTTGAGGATACAATAAGACTGTGCACACAATCAATCTTTATCCTTATGATGAACATGTAATCTATCTATTTCCTCTAGCAATCTATCACACTATCAATCAATTTCCAACATCTGGAGTCCGAGCTTTGTGAACATGTTTCATGTGACTCCTCAACAATTGCAGGTCCTACATTCGGCTTCACAAAAGCAAATGAGTTGTTTGTTGGACGGTTGGCTCAGCTGGGAATTGCCTTCTCTATCATTGGAGAGATCATCACAGGAAAAGGAACTCTTGCACAGCTCAACCTTGAAACCGGCGTGCCCATTACAGAGATTGAACCTCTCATCCTCTTCAATGTCGCGTTCTTCCTAGTTGCTGCCATCAACCCTGGAACAGGAAAGTTTGTGAATGATGATGATGTGGACTAGATTGTGAAATTTATCTCTGACATTCAAGTACATTGTGCCCAACTGTATACAAACATAATATAGTTGAAGGTCATAGACAATTGCATCTGACAATTCAGTATAATCTTTTTCCTTGGATTGGTTTTGCTGAGGAGACTGTTTTTTCACCTTCCCCCCCTTTTTTCTTTCTTTCTTGGGTTTCTACGGAAGCCAAAGTGTCAAGCACAGATGTCTGCAGGATAGAGTATTTAGTAGTTGCAGACTAGCAGTTTCTTCGCTCTTTTTTGTACTAGTGAGGTAGGGCTCCTTGAACAATTTTTATACTCTTTCAGCATCCAGCTGTGCAGTAAGACCTACATCGATTTATATCAGGTTATATCAGCTTCTTTGCTGCTGTTTGAGCATGTTGTTGCCAGCCCCTTTTTTTTGTTGTTGAGAAAGTGCCCACATTAAATTTTTTGGGCAGGAGTTGTGCACTCTGGAGTCATCCAAGTGGCAATATTTTTTTAATGTTTGGTAAAGGAGCTGGCCATCTTCTGCTCAGCCGCGCAGGAAAGTGGGGAAATTGCAAGTCAAGTGTAGTGGCAATCAAAAGGGAAATAGAGACGATCCATTAATGGCTACAACCAAAATTTAAAAACAGACTTCAGGCTATGATGTAGTTCAGGAAGGAGCTCACTCTCGCTCAATAAAAATCTGCAAATCCATAGGAAAGGACATACCTTCAAATGCACCAATTTTATTGGACCTACGAAGAGAATGGAAACAGAGCGCAAATAATAGCAAAGCTCATAGAATAACTTCCAAAAATGCAAGATAATAAATGACATTCATAAAACCAGCAATTCAGCCACTCTGCACAAAAGGTGTTAACATAAAATTTATGTACACAAGAATAACATTACAATTTCTTGTTCCAATCCATGTATAAAATGTGACAATATACGAAGAGCTCTCTAATGTGAAAAACTTCTAGCTATACATACCAATCACAAAAGGTAGGTCCAGAGCTTAATCTTTAGAAATAACACTCATCTTACTTCCTAGACCATGAAATATGGCCATCTCTATGAGCTGAAGGTACTTAGGGAAGGAATGGGTTAGAACAGAAGATATATAAATTGTTTTTCAAAAACAAGTCAGTGGATCATTTGGTGGTTCCATGGTAATCTTTGGAGTTGCTTTACATATGCAAATTCAAGGAAGATTTGTAGTCCACTCAAGCTAAATTTTTTGTGTGTGATCATATAACTTTTTAAACTTTTGAAGTGGGGGAGAAGGGAACATGTCCAAATCGAAGGTATCTCACAACAACCTTTTGTAAGAATGTGGGTAAGTCACCATGGAAACTATATTTGAACTTGGAATAGACCTTGAAACATAGTGGCTACAAGAAAAAGGACCACACAAGAACTAGAAGGCAATTGATTATGAGAAAGTGAAGGATTAGAAAGCCCACTAGGAACATACTTAGAAGATTACATCAACTACAAGTGTAGGCGATGAATTTTTGAGAGCCTATGAGAATGTGAACCACAAGGAATCAACCCTAAAAAGTCTAATGGGCCATCACCATTAGAAGGTAAGGGCATTGAATCACACACCAACCACAATGTTTGACCCATTTCATCTATTAGAATATATCACAACAAGACAAATTTTAACTTGGATGTAGATTTTGATAGATTCTAGTGACTTTTGCTTCATAATGAACTTTAACACAACAAACATACATAAACATTATGAGAAATCTTGTTGACTAGAACCACACTACCCTACAACTAAAGTTCCAAAACAACTAATATACAACTACATTCATTATTACAAAATGTGAGTGCAATTCACTAGTCCTTGTTCACTAGACCAATAAATTCAATACTTTCCAACTAGTCGCCATTCACTAGACCAATGAATTCAATACTTTCCAATTAGTCCATGTTCACTAGATTAGTGAATTCACAACATTCCAATTAATCCCCATTTATTAAAACCAATGAATTCATTCAAAATCTAATGAAATCACTTGGTGTACATGGACACCTTTTGTTGTAGTGATTACAACTAGAACATGGAAATACATGCAATAAATAAAAAAAATGCTATGTTAAAAAATCAAGGAGTTGTATTGTAATTGCAACATAGTTTCAAATGGGACACCTATACAACATAATGTACGCATTGTACATATGAACATAATCAAGCATGTTTGACTTTTGGGCAAGTTGCACTTTAATTGTTTGTGGCGACTACATTACAACTAGTGTAAATGTAGCACCCAATCAATATCTATATTACGATTAATGTATAACTTTAACACATATGATCATGCCACGTGTACAAATTTCCACTACCAATTAAATATGACATTTACAACTAATTATCAAGTATGATTCCCATTGATACAATTAATTGTGCCACTATTTTGTCACTATGTTGTCACTATAGAAATATTATTTCTCCATTGTTTTGTGATTGTTGTTAAAATGCTAATAAGTTATTAATTAAAATGTTTCATATGCAATGTTTAATATTTATTAATGACTTCGTTTTTCAATAATATATTAATTATTTCATATTCATTAAAATTTAATAATTAATCTGAATTTAATCTAATCCAAACATTTAGTTTGCTAAATGAATCGAATAATTAATTATCAATTCATTAAAGAATGTGGGAATCGTTTTATAAATTGTAACTTGATTTGCAACTGATGTACAATTAAAAGATTTAACCCATATGTTTTGTCCTTGAATCCCATTTCACAAATTATATAAACAAGGTGCCTTTTCTTGTGTGCTAAGTGTTCACATTAAAATAACTATGTTAATTTGGGATGAACTCCAAAAAAATTAACCCTAAAAGCAAAATATGAAATATAAATATTTACATAACCATTATTTAATTCACATACTTTTCTACCTTCTTATTTACTCATTTATCTACCCAGGTAAGTAAGTAGGTATGTAATGTGGCTCAATTCCACCTACCTATATTCACCTACCTACCTAGGTAGGTAGGTGGCACCTACCAATCTATCTATCTATGTTTTTGTATCAACCTACATAACTACTTAAATACATATTTATTTATTTTCAAAATTCAGTTGATATGCCATGTGGCAATTTTTTTACTACACCACATGTCACAACTAAGGCCATATAAAATGAACAATCATAATGAATGGTGAAAATCAATATTTCAAAAAAAATCACCCAAAAATCCTTATAATGCCACATGTCAAAATTTGATGGATTGATGAAAAGTAATGTTTAACACGTTATTATTATGGTGGTTGCAAACTAGTGCATTAAAGTTGCATAGTAGTTGTTCTTACACAATTGTAACGAAATTGCACAAGTTGCATATGTATACCATTTCACATATGGTAGTTGCATCTATTGCAACTAAAAAACCCAATTGCAAGGCCATTTGCAAATCATCCCATTTTCTCACAATGAAAATACAAAAAACAAACAAAACACAAAGTGCAAAAAACATTGTGTTGAATTGATCAAATACATAATGTTCAAAGATTATAAACATTTTGGATTCAAATGCAAAGAAATTAAAGTTGAAATTGTACATCAATCAAATTCAAAACAATTTCCATATTTTTAATCAAAAATTTTAAATGTTTTTGGAGAAAACCAATATTCATTTTGTGGTGGTGCTTGCTCACAGCTACAAGTTCAATAGAAAGAATCTTCACATCACTTAACAACATTACAATGATAATAGGCATGATGTATTTGTACATGACATTGTGGATAGTCGAGAGGTGTGTCACCACCTCAACTCTTCATGGTAACCTATGCACTCTTGTTGGTTACCTAGTTCATATCCTATGTCCATCCTCGACATAGAGTTTCCTGACTTCATGGTCTTACCAATTCATGTCATATCAAGCTTCGGATTTGTAGGATTCAAATTGTAGGATCCGATCCTAAATCCAATGTGGTGGCACTTTTGTTTTGCAGTGTCTATAATTGCAACTCCAACTAATATAACTTCTGAAATTTTCAAATTAAAATCTAATTTTCTTTCAAAAGTGGCCATGAATTTTTTTCTTGATTTGGATAGTGAACATCTGGAATCAGTGATTTATTTATTTATTTATGTTTGTGGCAAGATTTTTCTAAAATTTTGATTTTTTTTCTTTTTTCAGGAAAAAAACTTGAGAAAAGAAATATTTCTAATGTAAAAACATGTTTTTCCAGAAAAAAAAACCACCTACTATATGTTTGAGTATTTCCCAAGATCTTTCAAAGAGCTTTTATACATTTTCCATGGAAATTATGACCATGAAACAGGACTCATGCAAATGAATGTAATACACATGACTCATCAAAATGACATAACACACATGACTCATCAGAATGACATTATTACACATATGACGCATCAAAGTGATGTGACGCATATAATGTTTGATATTCATATATTCATCCATGCATGCATGCATAGTGGATGGAACTCTTGGTTAGGGATGGAACTTTTGTTTTGGGTTTCATCCACCTTCTTTCCCAAACTTTTGGGCAAAGGTTAGGGGTAGTGGATACTTTATGAATAAGAGAATTTCTGCCAAGGTTGTTCCCTAAGTTCTCAAGGGTAAATAAAGTTCGCATATGTTATGGGGAACATGAGGGAACCCTAAAACTGCCTAGGGATTCCAAGTTCTAATTTATAGACCTAATTCTTTTGTACTCCTACGTATTTTGTACAAGATCGCAATTTACGTATTTTCGTATGATACGTAGCTAATACACTCATGTATTCTCGTACTCCCGTCTTCCCGTATTCTGGTTCTCCCGTCTTTCCCGTATTCTCCCGTATCCGGATACGCCCATCTTCCCGTATTCGCGTACGCTCGTAGGGTGCGGAAGCACCCTGCGCGTACTCTGAATGCGGCGAGCCTGCGGAGCAAGACATTCAGGCGAGCAATTTAATAATGCGATGCACATATGCCTGAGATTTCCGGATTGCGCCTCTCGTGAATTTGATATGAAACTCGTGGAACGATTGTTGTTCGGGAATTATTGTTTGGTGTACATACGGGAGTTCTTCTTTCCAGTTTCTCTTCTTGTTGTGTCGAGCTTGCCAGGAGTTTTGCCAGGTACCTAGATACTCTTCTCTGTTTTCTTTTTGTTTTCCCTATGGTGCTTGTTGCAAACTTTCGTATATTCAAAACTCCATTTTCTGGTCATCGGATTGTGTGCAGAACCAAGAACCAAGTTCGCTCTTCAGCTGTTTTGACTGTGCCGCTCATTTCTTTCTCGAAGAGTAATTCATTGTCTGCGATCTTGCTTGGTTTGAAGCCTCTGGTACTCCTTTCTCCTAGTACCGGCATCTCGACAAAGATTGCACTTTAGCGATTGTAAGAACAATTTAGGATTATTCATTTGCTGCATACATTTTACAAGATTGTATGACTTCCATACAATTTGTGTTTCTCGATCATTATATATGTGTATTGTTCATGTAAATGTGATGTTGCACGCATCATCGAGTTCTTGTTTGCCATGAAATTCAAGTATATTGTTTGTTGTTCTGATGGCTTCATTGCATATTGAAATATCTGTAATATGGAGTCACCTACTTGATTTGGTTAAAGAAATGCAGATCAGAGACAAAGGCTTTTTATAGAGTGTGTTAAGTACTAGGATTTGTAGTAAAGAATTGTGAAGAAGATGGATTTCAAGAGCATTATGCCAGCGCAATTAATGTTTGAATATGGTAATTACCTTCTTTGTTGTTCTTGCTGAGACAGAATGAGAGTCCATAATTCAGGTTCTGACAGGTGCATTTGGCTTCCAACTTCTTTCTGTGAAAGTGCATGAATTTCACATTTTGTTTCTAATGCAAACCTGTTCTCTTATGTGAAGCCAACAGCAATCACAGTCCTGAAATTACATGACTTCAGAGCTCATACAGGTCCTTGAATCTGAAGGTGGCATGAATTCTACCCCTTTTGTACAAGAGGATCAGGATTGTACAAGAGGTCCCCTAGATAAATCCTAAAAGAATCTTGGCTAGGTTTTGTGCCAGCCAGCCCACACAGGACAGTAGATATGTATTGTTGCTGAGCCAGGTCTGGCTGAAAGTATTAAGACAGAGGAAATTATTCAGTCTGAAGTCATGCTTTCATTAGCTTATAGTGCGACATCTGTAGCTTCCTCTTCTAACAGGAAATCCTCTCACAATTCCATTGATTTTCATCTTGGTGTGCCAATATGCCATTCAGAACCTTGAGGTATACACCTTTGTTTAGAATCAGCTTGTTGAACAGATTGTTATGTCAACTTCCCAAGCTCAGAATCAATTCATTCTGGGACAGCACATGGATCTGGAGATCTGGTTGTTTTCAATTTGGCATCAGTGATGTGGAAGCATCTTCTTGCAGGATTAAGCAACATCAGAAGTAATTTGTCCAAAATAAAAAAGGTTTGAGGGATGAGGTTAGTAAAGGCAAATGCACTGTCTCAAAACCTTGACATTAGTCATGTTGTAGAGGCACAAATTGGAAAGTTCTGGACTAAGTTCTGTGCTTTTTTGTCAAGGCCTGTTTTCAGAGCACATCTTTGTCCAACAGGAATCTGTAAACAAGATTCTGGAGTAGTAAAAAATTAGAATGAGCAAATCTAGAGAGTTGTCAATTTGAGCACATGGTTTGAAACTCTAGAGGGTAGTGCGGTACCTTTTCTGAGAGTTGGCTTGTAGTTTGAGTTCAACTGTTAGTGAAAGAATAGCATTCATGATCTGTGATGATCAGCTAAAGTCTGACTAGTGTTGTAAGACTTTTTCTATTTCAGAATTTGTATTGGAAAATTGTTACTTGTGCCCAGGCCATGTATTGGATACAATCATGACCTAAAAACCTATTCCAACTACCAGCTTATTATTCTGCTAGTCATGTACCTTTGTACATAATGTAGATGCCCTGACCCTATTCTAATATGATTGTGATCAAACTCCAAGGGTAATGACCTTTTTCACCTGACCCAATGTACTGTCTGTAACATGGCTTGTCAGTTAATCTGTGTTGTGAGTGGGCATGTAGTCAGACATTGTTGTGTGACAAGAGGGAGGTGTGGCAGTTTCAACAGGCCATTATTGAGGAAACATGAGGACTCTGACTGCCTACACGAGAAGACAGACTCTCCTGCCTTCCTTGATGGTCTGATTTAAAACCCTTCTATCCTTTTTGTCACCTACTTCATAGGAGTGTTTGTGTACTTCACTGGAATCTTTATGAACTGAATTTCATTCAAAGAATTGGCTCTCTCAGTAGTTGCCCATTAAATAGAAAGGTGTTGGAATATTTAATTGTATATATAGATTTCATCTCTCTGTTTCCTCCAATACTTCTGGCATAAATAAAGGGAGGAGGGGAGGGGGCCCTCACATTTGCTCATAATTCACAGTACTCTGCCCAGTTGGTGGTAGTAGCTAGAAACTGTCTTCATTGTCCAACACATCAATACTCTATTTACCTTAATGTCTGTCATGTCTTACTTCTGACAATATTATCTAGAGGGCTTTCAAGTTGCCAGCATTTAATCCAGTGTCCAACTCTGAGCGAGTGAGATTGAAAAAGAGCCCTCAAGCTGCCAGAAGCTAAATCCAGTATCCAACTGAGAGAACATGGTTCTTTACAATAAATATACAACAAGTGAGCTAGTGATCTCCTTCTGCAGAGATAGTGAAGCTGTAGTACACTGAAGAAACTTAAGTGAACATTTGAATTGAAACTAGACACAGGAAGCTTTTAAAAAGAATCTTTTCTTCCGTCCTGCACAAAATTTTCCAATGCACTTCATTCATTCAGGAACAAGAAGCAAAAAAACAAAAAGCCAATCCTCTTTTCACCTCTGCACAAAATTTCCAATGCACTTTCATGCAGCCAGGCACACAACTCCAGGTGTGGGACTCAAATGCATTTACAAAACATCAGATAAAGAATGATCAAATGGCACTCAGCTTGCTCATGCACACACTAACCCACTCAATCAAAATGTTGGAAGCAATGAATCATCAAATTGGATTATACATCATCTGGAGCCAGAGTTGAAACAACACAAAATGTGGAAAATTTTCAAATGAGCCCAATTCGAGCAATGATGGTGGGAAGGGGGGCTGGGTATAAGAACAAATTGAAACTCTTAAGGCTGCAAAGTAAAAATCTCTAAAACTGTTTTTTGCATAGCAAAATTTGAATGTGGGGGGTCGGGTAGAGATCAAGGGAAGGAGAGAGGAAGGAAATGAGGGAGGGGACGTCATCCCTCCTCCTCCAAATTGCGACCACAATTCCAAACTCTAAAAAACCATGTTACCAAAATGATGAGTGACAAAGAAAATTTCTCAATTTTCTTTTGCTCCTCTGAAATCTGTATTGTTGCTGCTGTAACTCTCTCCTCTCTCCAAGCTCTCCTCTTGCCTCTCCTGCTCTCCCTGCTCCTGCTGCTGTTCCTGTTGTAATTGCTGTTGCTGCTCTGAAGTGCTTGCTACTTTGGAGTTTTTGAACCACCATTTACAAATATCATTGCTCGCTCCTTGTGACATGAAGGAGAGTACTTGTAGCCCTTTCACAAGAGTAAACAAACAAACACTCTTTGGTCACAAATTCTTCTTCTGCTGCTGCCTCTTCTTTGTTTGGTTTGCCCCCTTGTCTGACATTCGGTGTTGAGGTTGTGAGAAATCCTGTTTTTCTTTTTTCTTTTTGGGATTATGTTTTTGGTTGGTTTCCCATCTGTCTGTCTGGTCTGTCTGTCTTTCTTTCTTCTGTGTTGCAAAATGCGGGATACCTATGCAAGATTCAATGCTTGCATTTTGTGACTGGCGAAGAAGCTGTGGGGTCTGAATCTAATGTGCTTTTGGTTTTATGCTTCCATCAGTTCCCTTTGCCGCCGCATTTCCAGAACTTTTTTGTGGGAATTGGAATGCTTGTGAGGAATGTAAGCTGGGCTGGAAGCAGGTCTGTACTCAGGTAGAAGTCTGCCAGACTTGTATCTCACTCCACAAGCATTGCACAGAGTTTTGGGTCCCATGGGTCCTGTTCTCCATTGGGGCGTTCTTTGTGTCTGGCAATGCCGGCATCGCAACACAGCAGCTGAATCTCCAGCTCCCCCATGATGATCCTGCTGTTGCTGCTGGCACCCAGACGACAACTTCCTGCTTTGTTTGGGTTTGTGGAAGAAGTTGCCAGATTGCCATTCTTCTCCATCCTCTACTGTGTCTTCTTCATCATCACCATCATCATCTTCTTCATCTTCTCCTGTGCTCCATTGTGATGGAGCTATGGAGATTTCATTGGTACCACATGAGGTAGTGGTTGTTGTTGTTGTTGCGGTAGAGGGCAGAATCATGCCTGAAGTCCATTTCTTTCCTCCCGCGCTGCTGCGTGACCTCTTGCTTCTAGCGCGTCCAGGTACTGTTACTGCTGTACAGAAATGGTCGAGACTGTGTTCACTGCCTGTACTCGTGAGCTCCGAGGATGTCGCACTGGTCTGCTGCTCCAGCACAGACACGGGACTCGTTGCCTTCTCGTACTTCTGCTGCTGCTGCTGCTGCTTGGTGAACAAGAATGCCGCCGAGATATTCTCCATGCAGTCGTTCTCCTCTATCGATATCACACTCCCCGCGTCGCTCATAGACCACGTTCCCTTGCAGCACGACGAGTCCGGCACGACGCCCGTGGTGGCCACCGGGAATGAATCGTCCAGAAACCTTGAGGCCCACTCCAGCTCTTCCAGATCGTCATACTGCATGCGTCCGCACGAAAACAGCCAGTCAGCGACATGGGAGAGACATGAGTACTCTCACTTGTGCGCGCAATGCCGAGACCAAACTGCAGCGACGCAGAGAAGCACCAGCTGCTGGTGCAAGCTTTGCAGCTTTGCCCTAGGACTAGTCTCTTTGCAAAATCTCGACAGAACTGCAGCTACCCAATGCAGCAGCAAGCTTCTACAGACAACAATACTGTGACATGCAGGGAGTTCGGGACTTACAGGGACGCAGAGGTCCGCTTCGATCATTCCATGAGCTTCGATTTCTTCTTCTTCTTCTACCTGCTGTGGTTTTGCAGTACTGTGATGGTGATGGTGATGCAGCTGCTCTGCTGTTGCTTTCTCTACAGAAGAGGCTGCTGCTGCCTGAAGGTGATCAAAAGCTTCGGCTTTCTGCTGCACAGCAGCAGCCGAAGATGGAACAGGCGCTGGCAAACTGCTACTGCAGGAGTTTACTGCAAGCAGACTATCTGCTTCAGTTTCTATCGGCCCGGCTATGTCTTCGTTGGAGAAATCCAGCAAGTCGTCAATCTGGAATACGTCTACAAGGGCGGCGCTGCCGGCAGCCGCTACATCCGCGCCCGTGGGGACCAACGAAGGTTTCTGTTGCTTTCTCAGCTGAGGACACTCAAATGCCGCCAGCCCAGTTGCTGGTAGTAGGAGAGCTGCCGAGTCCATAACTGCAGTCTCGAAGCAGCTGCACCTGCAGGAACAGCTTTCTCCTCTAGCCTCTAGCTCCAAGCTGCTGCCTCACCAGCTTGCGGCGCCCAGAGAGAGAGACTCGTCTCCAGAATCTCACGCAACAAACTTCGGCAGCTCCTTCTTCGCGCTACAAAATGTACATGAATCAAGCTTCTTCCTCCAACAAATGCAGGTGAAGAGAATCCGTTGCTACAAGCTGTGCACTGCAGACAACACATTCACGTAGCTGGAGAATCCGTGGCGAACTGAGCTACACCCCATTTGAATGCAAAGCCTTTTGCATACAACTCTCGCTCAATTCACTTGAAGCTCACCCAAAACACAACCGACACGCGACATTCAACCTCAAAAATCTCGACTAGAGAGAGAGAAACAACGCAACACCCACGGGCTGCTGAACTAGAAGCTGAGAACACTTGCGCGCTGCCAGGTCTTTATTCTTCTTCTTCTTCTTCTTCTTCTGCAGCTTATGTCAAGGAG
>Ga0209208_10003202_pt1 | contig 23524 bp, 27 predicted proteins | sample S1TSphfallax_3_FD_187694 | JGI IMG/M metagenome (GOLD analysis project Ga0209208, IMG submission 187694) | Host-associated microbial communities from peat moss isolated from Minnesota, USA - S1T2_Fd - Sphagnum fallax MG (SPAdes) (version 2) | ecosystem: Host-associated > Plants > Peat moss >...
AATATTTTTTTTAACTTTAGTCAAATTTTGAAATAAAAATTAAACAAAAAATTTACAACTTCAAATACAATAAGGTTGATAGTGCATTAATGTCTCCGAATCCCAAATCCCTTACCTACAAAAAGAGGTTGGTCACAAACAAAATGTAGTTAATACCCAAGAATAACATAATACATCATAACAACAATTAAGTGTGTTGTGCAACTTATTTGAACAAAGTATAAAAGTATAATATTGATCTTATTAAAAAACGAAGACAAACACAATGTGACTCACTGAAAATTGAGTTGTTGATGGTTCAAAAAATAAGTTACAAAAACACTTAATCACTCCAATAATTATACGATATCTCAAAAAAAACATGGGTCAAAGTCTTCTTAACTTACATTAAGGATTGATTTTTTCATATGGGTTCTTTCTGGGCCTTGAAAAATATTTCACAATTTATGAAGTATTCCATGCCAAACTCTAAACCCTAAATCCCTCAAATCATTTATTAAATTACTTCAACAAGCACACAAACATTTGTTTCTTATAGATTTGTCTATCTTCATTTGCATTCCAAGACTGGACAATATTTTTATCCACAACTTCCCATGCCACCCCATCCCCAAACACATATGCACACTTTTTTCTTTCACTATTTGATGTGTTTCCAAATGAGTATGAGGTTTGCAATCAAAATGCATAAAAAGCCTTGATGTGGCACCATGATATCTAAAGTGTGTGACATATTATCAATAATATTTGCAAAACCATATGGATATTCCTCTCACTTCTACAACTTAGCCCATAACTAAGATATGTGCATTTTCCTTATGCCACCTTCAGAAGGGTGGCAAAACCAACCTTTCCTTGGACACTGAAAAGACACAATTGGTTCTAGACATCAATTGACCAGTTAAATCAGGCTAGGATCTGACCACTTAAGTTGCACTTGTTGACTTGTAGGTTTCACTGCACATTAGTACTCATCAAACAGCCCAGATAATGCCCCATGTTTTTTAGGTTACATCACAAACAGAGAACCATTTAACACAATGTACTGGTCAAGGTGTACCTATATGGACATCTAATCCATCTACAATTGAGCCCCATGAATTCTGTACAGAGCATGCAAGTTGCTCTATTTCAGTATCTCTACCAATAACTAACAATAGAGGTCCTAAGCACCAGCATAACTTTCTGCATCAAAAATAAATTTGTCAAGATTGAGAAGATGTGGTTTCCAATGGACAGTAAGGGCGCTTGAATGTCCTTGAGTTGCCCTTGACAAGTTTTTGGATTGACTGTTTGCACAAGACATGACCGCAAGCCATCGGCATTGGGGGGTTCTCAGCTGTGCTCTGATCACGGGATACAGGACATGCAAATATTGACTGAAATTGAAATGCATTGTCCAGTGGAGTTTCAACAGGCAGCTGTTTCAACGTTTGTGATTTCTGGAAGTCAACCACACAATCATCACATCAATTTAGTCTGACCCTTAATTGCTCATATGAAGCCATGCAGCTGTACACTACCCACGACATAATATTGTTGCCGCCTGAAAATAAATGGACTCTGCATGTGTTTCTAGAAAACTATCTATTTGGCAATCCAAAATGAGAGGCTGAAGCTGATGAGCTGTTACTCCAGCAGAGTTAGTAGCTGTCAGGGGGGATGAAAGTTTCCAAGAGATTATTCCCACTGATGTTTATGACAAGCAAAATCCTGTCTTTGTGTGTGTGGGTAGGGAGCCACACACAGCGCATAAATTTGTGCCAACCCCACATAGATACAATGTCCAAAGAGGAAAACAAGGAGACACAACCTGCTCACAAGCCATAGTAGCAATGATCAGAGATATCCAAACTGCTAACCTCCTCCAGGAAAGAATTCACAGCTCCACATGGCCCCAGCCTCCAATGTCATTCAAGTTGTGATCAGTCATGCTGTACTGTGACCAAGACATCAGACAATAGATGACCACATGGCTTGACAATGAAACTAGTGATCCATGAGGTTGGAGACTACAGACCTGCCGGTTACAGTCTGCAGGAGTATACAAAGACACCAACACAGACACAAAACATTGATTTGGACAATCTCATCTGTTTCTTATTTGCCATGACTGTCACAAGCTTTATCAATGTTGGAAGGGCTTGTGATCCTGCAGATACAGTCACTTTGCAATGGGCTTTCATATGCTTGGCCCAGAAGTTTACAAAACTCCCTGGTAAATTCAAGTGCAACTGCATCCCAGTGGGAGGGAGAGAGCAGATTCGAGTATGGGGATGCTTCCAGGCAGCCTGCCCAAAGTAGGCAACCCATAAGCCTCTGTATTTTAGTGATGTGGCAAGATGCAAATGGACCAAATGATGACCTTGCATACTGCAGGGCTTCAACACACCCAACATTGTGAAACACATGCACAAATTGGAGTTAATGTAATTGAAATTTGACGGATGAGCCCTGTTTGCATCATCACAAAACAGCAGATGTCAGATTACAACATCCCATAAAATAATTTGGAGTAAATATGACTGGGCATTCTAAACCCTGAAATCTTTCAATTCTATAGTCTGCACACTCCCCTATCATTAGAGATGTGAAATATAGGATTATAGTAATGCCCATTCTGAGGCAAAAAAAACAGCCTATCAAACGAGAAACATGCCTTTTCATGTCAGATACAAGCAATAGGAAAACACAGGGATTATGGGATAGAGACAGGAAGTGAGGAGGTGGGAAACCTTCTTCTGCAATGCAGGCCTGTTCTGCCTTGCCCAATTTAGCATTGATTCCAAATTCCTTGCCCATAACTGTTCCAAGTTCTAATACATTTCGAAAAAAGGAGTCTTAAGTGCCACTGCATTGGGTTCTTGAGTTTCATGCACAAAGCAATCACCCAAGTCAAATAGGCCTTGGTGGTAGAAGTGCACAGCCACAGTCTCATTGATGAGATGTTCACTAAACTCTGCTTCTCTATACGCTTTTGCTGTATTGGTACAAAAGGCCCTGTCTAGAAATTTTCGATATTTACTCACTGCCAGGTTTACATCCTTCTGCAAAGCCCCCACCCTACAAACACTGGTAGTAAGTAAGAAGAAAGGTAATGCCATACAACATATTCACAGCCCCTTACTCTGCCATAAAGTAAGAGCTCAATAAGCAGAAACATCACCAACCACATGAAGACCCTCACAGCTGCACAAACACTAGCACAACTCAGACATGAAAATTAGGTTATATGGAGGAAATTTGAAGATTGAGATAACTCTACAATGAAGAAGAAAGTACATGAACTTCATGCCAAGGATTTCTCATCAACTACTGGACTGTGGAGAAAAGTCACAGATAATACTCTGCATTCACAAAAATCTGTACAAAGAATCCATGAAACTTGCATATTGAACTTCGCATCTGAGCAACCATGCCTACACTTTGAGGTCTCCTGAGAAGATACTAGTGGAGACATCACAACTCGTGACTTTGAAAGCAATCTGGTCACTTTAAAGCTCTGCATAGGTAGTCAAAGGGGTATGACGACCATGACCCCAGCAAAGATTGCAAAAACCTAAGAGAATCTCTACCCTAAGAGAATCTAACCTAAGATAATCTCCTACAGGGCATATGCATGGCTAGAGCACCTCAATATTACTTTCAACCCATTCTTCTTCTTGTCTCATGAGCATGTACCAACTCAACAGTTCCATAGAGAGAAGCCTCAAAGTAAGTGATCTTGGGAGATAAAACAGGGTATGTGGCGAGAAGGTGTGTACCTGATTCGACAGTCCAAGCTCGGTCAATTTTCCTTGCAATCCTATGAGCAGCGTCTTCTGGTCGTTGGTCGACGACGAGTCCGAGATGTCACTCATTTGCTGCAGTCTTCCTGTCGTTTTCTGCCTCCAGAACCTTCGCTAACACAACCTCCTCTTCCTTTGCCTTCATACTCATCATTGCGTCGGTGGTATCTTCTGCCCTCTCCATACCCATCCTCCCCATAGCCCTCTTGTTGATACAACCTTTGCCCCCCTCCCTTCATGTCCTTCACCACGGCCTCTGTGGCCCTCATAAAACTCTTCCTGACGTCTTCTGCCATCTCCTTCATATCCTTCCTCCCTGTAACCGCCCTCCTGTTCATTATGTCGTCTTGCTTCATACCCGTCCTCACCATAGCCTCTGCGGTTTGCATAAAATTCTTCCTGAGGTCTTCTGCCTCCATAACCTTCATACTCATCATTGCCTCGATGTCTTCCGCCCTATCCGACAACGATTCACCGGCAGCGAGCGCAAGGATTCACCTCTCTTACAGATTTCAACTTGGAATGTGCTAAAACGACACATTTCGTGTTGGAATGTGTAAAAATGAAAAATTTTGGGTTTTAATAGGACGAACCAGCTCCGATGAAAAATCGTCGTCGCTAGAATTATAAAGAACCACTCAGAAATTCTCTTACAAATTCTCTCTACGAGTTCCTAGAAATTCTCATCACTAGAATTATGTAATATTGAAAGGTTTTGAACATTATATTCTCTGGATTTATCCAGAATCTATGATTTCAAGTTTCGTATATTTGTGCGCCCTAATTTTTGAAAAGACGCAGTGTTTGATCCATTTTGCATTGCTAATCCCTCTCTCCTAATTTGTGCTGAGAAACTCAGGAGAAAAGAGAGAGAGAGGGACTGAGAAGGGGGGCGGGGGGGCCGGAGAGGGGCCAGTGAAAATCCTTCTTCATAACACGCAGGGTTTGATCCAAAAAGCATTGCTAGTCCCTCTCTCCTAATTTGTGGTGAGAACTCAGGAGAAAAGAGAGAGACAGGGACAGAGAGAGGGCGGGGCGGGGGCGGGGGCGGGGAGGGGCCAGTGAAAATCCTTCTTCATCATCACTAATTCTTGGATTTTTGAGGAAGGTCCTGAAGAATTCTTACTTGCTCTTGAAGCTTTGTGATCAGCTTAGTCCATTGATTCTAGCTTGCTCCTGAAGCTCTTTGATCAACTTCTTCATTCTATTGATTCTTACTTTGCTCCTGAGGGTCTCTGATTAGCTTCATTACATTGGCTCTTGCTTGCGTGGTCCTCAAGAGCTCTCATCAGCGTCACCCATTTGATTCTCGGTCGTTCCTGAAGGTCTCTGATCTCAAATATCTCCTCACAAATCACAAAAAACGCTCCAGAAACTATCTGCAACCACAAAACCCTAATCCCAGTTTCTTCCTTCAGGATCGACAACAAACAAATGCTTCATGATCAGCAGGAGCTTCGACAATGGATCAGGATCTTTAGAAACAATCGATCAAGGTCTTCAACAAAAATAAGAATCATTCGAACGCCATCGTAGTAGTTCCGCATCTTTCTTTCTTCATGCATTCTAGGGTTTCAAAAACCCTCGATCGATCCTCGACCACCACTAGCAGGTTCTTCGAGGATTTCTGTCTTTCTTTTGGTTTTCAAAAGCACGCGCATCTGATCGGAGACTTACATCTGTTTTGATTCGAGGACTGATCTTCCTCTTCATCTTCGGGATTCTTCAAGAATATCTTCGTTTCTTCTCTCTTCTATTAGTGTTATTGATTCGCAAATCGAGATAGTTGTTTTTGCTACTTCTGGTGATTCTTTCATGTAACCAGCAGCAGGTTTGATAGAAGAATCCGACGATGAGCTTCTTCTTCTCGAGTAATAATAATAAGTCTTCTTCTTCTTCAACAATATGTCTGGATGGGAGCCTTCAGACTAGAATAGTAGCAGCAGCATCGGAGGAGGAGCAGCGGTGAGAAGCTCGTACTCTGAGATTGTCTCTTGGAAGTCATCATCATGTCGATGGAATGCTGTTTGCTGTTTGTTTATAGTGTTTTCTTTCTGCTGCGCACAGAGAGAGATGTTGTGTGTCGATAAACACATTCCTTGGATCAATTGTAACACTCTTGTGATGATGATGATGATGGTCGCCGTGTGCCGTTACTGCTAGCAGGCGCAAGACAGTTTGGCCGATTTGGAATCCTTTGCAAGGAATGGCAAGACTCGCATATTCTCCGTTGATAATTTGGAAAGGAATGCAAGCAAGGGCCATGGCTTGGTCACCTCCGTGGCTGCTGCCAACAACATCTTGCTTGTCGGCACCAACAAAGGCTGGCTGGTTCACCATGAATTTGCAGGAACCAATTCCAATGGTGTAAAAAAAAAATTCCTCTCTCAGATAACAGATTTGACTTGCCCATAGAGTTCACAAAACTAGGAAGGAAAAACTGGATCTTGCCATGCATAACCCTAGCCTTTCATATCAGGAAAAACAAAGAAGTGATTCTGAGCAGCATAATCACATGAAGTTGATTATTGACTGCATTTTAGTGTGTGATCTGCATGCCCTAATTGACAATCTCTTGAAGAGCTTGAAGTTTTGAGAAAGATTTGTGCAACATGCATCTGGTGGGTGGCATCATTGTTTCCCTTCTTCAGTTATGCTGCTCATGTGCTGTTTTTGAGCTGCTCAAAACCACTCACTCACTCAATCAATGCCTAGGATTTTGGTGGGAATTGACAGAACTGGATCTTAGCACCAGGGGTGTCATAGATCAATGGATACACAAAGTATTCATAGATCCCGGCAGGCACTCTCTTGCTACCATCTGCAGCAGTGTCAGTGCAGATATTTATTACATTCATGGAAAGTGGAAAAAACCTCGTGTGATCAGCAGACTGAAGGGCATGACAGTCAGTTCGGTGGCTTGGAATTGTCAACAAATCAATGAAGGCATGAATGATGACATTTTCTCCTTATTACCCTTTTCCTGATTTCACTGTTACACATCTAATTCAGACACCCTCAAGAACTTTGAATTCAAAGGTCAGTGATTAGGGTTCAAATATCAATAATTGGAGGAGATTATTGTGCAAATCAGGTTAAATGTTATGAATCTTTTGGAAGTTTTTCATCATTTTTGTGGACTGCATATGCTCTTCTCTTCCTCTAGAGCTGTCAATGGCATGTGGGTTTTGTTTGCACTTTTGAATTCTCGTGTGATGATTCATGATGATTAGCTACAAACTGTTGGAAAGTCAGTGACTGATGATCTATCTCTTTGTGTGCCCAACTACAGCTTTCACACAAGAGGTCATTTTGGGAACCACCAATGATCAACTGTATGAGACAACAATAGAAGAGAGACAAAAAGGAGAAATATCTGAAGCTCCTGTTTGAGATCATGAAGCTCTAGAGCCTTTTATTGGTGTATAGGTGACTACTGTCTGAACAAAGTGTACTCCCAGTTTACTGGTCATACCAGACTAAAGAATGCTCCATAAGAGTGTTTCTAGGATTGCAGATACTCATTGTGCTTTAGTGCAATGCAGGTGGAGACAGTGACCACAGGTACTATAGTGCACTACTTTGTAATGGCAGCTACTCCCTCTCGCTTGTACATCTTTCAGGGTACCACTTCTCTAGAGGTTAACTCCTGTCTCCCCCTTGGGATCTTATGTGCCCATAGTCTTTTTTGTCTCACTCCTTGTCTGCTCTCTCCAAGTTGGGCAGGGTATTTTACAACACAAGGGCCATGGTCAACATATTTGACAACATGTTTCTTATTCTTTCTTTAAGGCCTGGTATTTCTTTAGTGTTCATGAGTTATGCTGAAGGAATAGCCCACTTCACTGAGCTTCTAGGGGAGGTCCCAAATAGGTGGAGTAAATGAGAATATTTTTTCTGTCATCATAGTTGCAAGTTCAGTCATTCTTCAGTTGTTTCCAACCCTCAGAAGGTGGATAGGCAAATGCAAATGCTATATCATATTCAAGGGATTGATGAATGCATGCCGAAGTGTAAACTCATTCCAGTGTGGGTCCTTGCAACTGTTGTGCAGTGAGCTGCATTTCTATGGGAAGCAGTGCAGATCAGAGCAGTTTGCATGGCTTGCTGGGCCTGGTATATATCACAGACGTCTCAATCTTGACACTTCACCAAGGTCTTCACCAAAAACACATACCCTGATTGCAATAAGCTACTTGCCAAAATACCTTTTGTTTACTACCAATCTAGATTATGTTGTTCAAAAAACTGATGCAGGTTTCTGGAGTGACTCATGGCAGTGCTAATCACACACATGGTGGAGAAAGTAATGTTGAGAGCTTTGACAACGCAAGCACTGCAAAACCCTGCTGTCTGTGGTAGTGGAGGAGGAACAGTTTGACTCCCGTATGGACCTGGGCTCTCCCACCATGCTGGGCCTTTGCTCTGACACAGCTGATGGTGCATTCTATGCCTTTGATGAGAATTTTATCTATGAGGTTAGAACAATTGTCTTGAGTTTGCTAGGGGGTGCTAGGTTCAGAATATTGAAGCTCTTTACCATTCTGCTCAAATTACAGATGGGTTAGAAGTGATACTTGTATCTTATAGCAACATTGTTTGCTGTTTGTGATCAATGCAGATAACAGTTCAAGATGAGGATTGAGACATGTGGCAGGTGTATTCAAGTTTGAAAGAGTATACTGCTACCTTGGAACACTGTCGGGATAGTTTACAATGAAATTGTATCTATGCTGCACAGGTCTTTCCTCTGGCATTATATACAGTCTTTGCTATTGGGAGAAACCAAGGTTTCTAGAGTGCAATGTCCTATATTTAATGATGTGTGGAATGTTTTCACTGCAAGGAGGGCTTGAGACTGTTCACATGTTTCAGAGTCTTATGTGCTTTCTTCTGTTCCATTCAAAAACAAAAAATGACTTCACACTGAAGAACTCATGAGAATGGAAAGATAATCAGTGTCTATATTGAATGAAGTTACCAAATCCTGGTTCAGTTGCCCACAACCATGCAGTCACAATGGATTTGGGAATACCAGAATCACTGATTGGTGCTACTGTGACATCATCTATCCATCACATTCTCTGGTGCTGCAGGCAGAGGCTGCCTTTGAAGCTGGAGATTACTCTAGAGCAGCCTCTTTTGATGCCAAGGTTGTTTCACAACACATTCAAGTTTTTGGATTAGTCAGAATTGCAATAGACAGTTGTGTGTTGTATGCACAGAGGATTGCTGGATTCTGATGCTGAATCTTCTGCACAATGTATCCATGTTTTTCAGACAACACCAAGTGGCGACATTTGAGGAGGTTGCATTGAAGTTTGTTTTAGTGGGAGAGTCAGTAAGAAATTGTCATTCTTTCCAATGTGTGTTCAATCTGTCTGTGTTCTCTTCATCCTAGCTAAGCTATTGTTATTTGTAGCTCAACTGTCTATTGATGTTTACCAGGATGCACTGCGGACATATCTTCTCAGGAAGCTTGATTATATGAGCAAAGAGGATCACTCTCAGATCACAATAGTCTCAACCTGAGCTGCTGAGCTTTACTTGGACAAGGTGAGGTTTCAGGTTTCTTTTCTCTTTGTTTGTGATTCAGCTGAATGTTCCAGCAAAATTTTAAGCCAAGGCTCAGGTTTCTGTGTGGCTTCTAAGTCCCCCTCATGAGCATTTGGGTCTGTTTGGCAGATCAACCGGCTACTTTTGGTTACTGACAAAGAGGACAAGGGGGGAGAGAAAGAGGAGAACTCCGCAGTTTCTAAGTACTGAAGCATTGTGCAAGAGTTTCGGGCCTTCCTGAGTGATTGTAAGGATGTGCTGGATGAGGCCATGACCACTGTTAAATTGCTGGGCAGGTACAGTTGCCTCCATCTGTGATCCACAAATCATGGCTGCTTCTGAATTATATCAACACATGAACCTAGAAGAAGAGGAAAAGATACCAGTGTCTGCCAACCTGTGTAACTGTGGTGTTTGATCAGCCTTTAGACTACACAAGTTGTAAATCCATTTCCCCAGCAGCAAACTATTCTGTTGTGCTACATGGAAGCTGAATTTATTGCAGTATAAGAATGTGAACTGGTCACCACACTGTTACAAGCATATAAGTCCTAGAAGATGCAGTTATCTCTTGAGCTGACAATTCCTTGGTACCCATGTGGTAAATTAGGAGAGTCAGCCCTTAATTCCAAGTGCCCTATTCTTTCCTAGGGGTGGCTCTTTGGCAGGAATCAGAGGTATCAGCACTGAAATGGTAGTCAAGAGAAAGAAACCTGCAGAGAAAAGAGGCATCCAGTGGAATGGGCTCAACAAGTGTCACAAGATAAACATCATTGTACTCATTGTTGATGAACTTTCCATCATTGATGACACTGCATTCACGGATTTGAAAGGATTTATCACATTACCAACAAATCAACTGTGAAATGCAGATGCTACATCAATCAAACCAATTCAACCCTGAGGCAAATACATGACATGTCTTCTATAAGGCACAAGTTGCACACATTTCAGAAGCCAAATAAAGGCTAAACCACTTACAACATGGGCCCCAATCATTACAGGCTTGTTATAAAAAACATGCCATAAGGATCTAACGGTATTCCTGAAAATAGTTTCATATACTCAAATCTTAGAATGACAGCTTGCTGACAGATCAGGCACTTGAGGTTATGTCTCATCATTGTTGAAGGTAAACAAAGAGCAGTTCAAAAGCCTCAGATGGTAATGTGATTCCAAGCTCTTCCTGCAGTTCTTGCCTGTCAGAGCAGTAGAAGGCAAGATCACATATCTATGAAATTCCAGAAGAATCTCCACAAACAAGAAAATTGAAGTTAAAATGACAACAAGTTCAGTCATAACCTAATGAGAGTCACTTACATGCACGCACACACACACAAATGGAGCTGGACATGGACCTTGCCTGGCAGATATGAGGGAAGTGTTCCCAGCAGATATATGTCCAGCACTGGAAATGTCCCACAGGCCTGGCCATGAATCCTTGGAATCAGCCCACTTCCATAGCAGCAATTCACCAGTGCTCTCCATATAGATCCACAAACGCAACGCACTGTGATAATCACCATCAGCATGCATAAGATGCCTTTCAGAGCCCCAAGCCAAACGCATGTCAAGACAATAAAATTATATTAAAAAAGCATGGCAACTGAAATCACCCTTGCATAAACAGGAAAAAAAACTAGGAAAGAAAAGCTTGGGACCTAGGCAATTTTCAGAGACGGTTTTCGTCAAAAACTTGCTCATCAACCTTCATACAATTGCAAAGAGCATAGGGTAAAAACACAACAAAGTGATGCAGTCAAAGAAATGACACTAGAAAAGAATTGAGCAAAGATACCTTAATTTGCTTCGGTTGCTTCAAATGCCATCTGGAGAAAGAACATCCAACGACTTCACCAACAATTCCTCTTCCCCCATGATTGCTGCCTTTCCCTCTCGTTCTTCTCTCTACACTTTCCAGAGCACAAGTGAACAACAACTAGGAATGGAACTCTACACACACGCCCTAATAAGAAGCCATTCATAGTCCCCAAACTTCCATCATTCCGGCATGGCACATAATTGTCAAAAATGGTCATACTAACGGATAATTGTCGACCAAGCGACCATTTGTAATTGCCATGTTCAATGACCATGGTATAATCGTTTTAGTGACAAACAAGAACCTTATACCTAGTCTATATGAACATATTATATTTGACATCATTGTATTGTTGTAATTCACGTATTTGTAATCTCTATGGCAAGGAGGTGAAAAATAGGTAAAGATCCTCCTAAGGCAATATTGAAAGGCAAAAATACAACTTCAGAAAGGTCTAGTCAACAAGGTAGCCTTGCTCCAAAAGAAGACAATCAACAACAGGACCCCAACATACAAAGTTCTAATGTTATGCAGGAGGGAAATGACAAGTGGGACTTTCCCAACATTTTTATCAGCAATATGTGTTCATAAGATGCATAATTAACTCCATCTTCCTATGCTAATCATGTGTTATTCATATATTGTCATGGATACCCCTATGGACAACTCAATATAATCAAATGGCTCAAGACTAATACAAACAAGTTAGAACATAAAAAGAAAACTAGAGGAATATCACTAACAAAAGACTTCCACATGTATGTCATCATGAATCCATTCAATGCAAGTATCCCTAATAAAAACATGTAATTGTCAAACTTTAGGATTTTTTTTAAATTTATTTGTTGAAATCAAATTTAGTTGACTTTACAAGAAACAACATACAAAATTCATGGATTATGATTTGGCTTAACTTTGGTTTCAATTGATTCCTAGAACCAATTGCCCCCTCTAGTATGTATTGAAAGTCAAGGAAAACACATATGGCAAGTTTCAAGCATATAGTGACACCAACAAAAGAGCCAAAATCTTGACATATTGGAATTGGTTGAAAAAATTGGAGATTGGGAACCCATGACTTCATCCATGCAGAATTCCATGGTCTGCAACTATCTATCCCTTACAACATGCCATTAGCTTCATCCAATGTACCACATTTCTCCATTACACCCCTAATCCCTTCACCCAGTAGAAGAGGTATTATAGTAGGCCCCTTTAGTATCAAGCCACACTTTCCTTTAAATCTTTTCTTGTTGCAACACTTCAAATTCAATGGATTCATCTAAACCATGTATGATTCGTGAACATCACCTAGAGTTGCAACAAAAACAAATGTGTTAACAATGTAAATGAATATTCAATCGAATATGAATGTTGATTAAATAAGCAAAACAACTATGCAATCTAGAAATATGTCAAAGAATCTCTTGCAGCTCGAAAACAATGATTTGAACAATTGAAAATATCTATTCAAAATCAACATGTAAAGGAAACCAAGGAAGAAATTGTCCAAAGATTACACATCAACTTATTTCAAATCATTGGATGCCAAAAATGTTATTAATCATGTTCAATCATTTCACCTTCATTAGATATATGATATGGCTGAATTGTGTTTAACAACATGAATGGATGAATCAATTTGTGTTATTTGTGCCAATCTTATTCCCATATCATCCTTGCATAAATACTTCCTGATATGAATTACCTCTAAAACTCATGAGGTGAAAATTAAAACTTTCTATAAACCTCCCATTAGCTCTTTTGAATCATTATGCACTTCAACCCCCATGCAATATTCTTGAAGGTATGTTATTATCAACTTGAGGAATTTTGTCCTATCCACCTTTATTGTCAAACTTTCCACAACTTTCAATTTGTATAAAATGTTTTGAATCACTTCAAAAAACTTCGTATAATGGGCCATTCCAATTCACCGCTACAAACAGGTTGTATATGGGAATATTTCTATAAAAAAATCATTTTTTGACTAGGACAGAATTAACTATGACAACATTGGCCCAGAATAATGTATGGCTATCTATTGTGAAATATGAAAAAAATCATACAATTCCCATATTTATGCATTTGTTACAACGCCAACCCCACATGTAGCCCAACAACGGGGTGTTTCAAAGTTTCAATTGTTGAGGTTCTAATATCAACTCAATTCATTACAACTACAGAAAAATAGTTAGTTCACAATGTTACACTTACTAATATTTTAAATTTCTACCAATCTAACAACCCATGTCATAAACATGTGGAAATTATAACTCCTCCAAAAAGTAATTCTTCATACATTTTTCATGTATTTTATATGTTAACTCTAATTATTTCTTTAAATCATTATTTAAAATTTTCCCTTTTTTAGACAACAGTTCATGCAAATTCAATCATTGACAAGTTAGATGCTTTTGACATGCCTAATACTTTCATGGAGGTTACAAAGTCTTTAGACATTTCAAGAGTGTCACAACCCTAACCTTGGGCTCACAACCAAGGCAAGGGCTTGCAAGGGTGAAGGTCAAGAGGGGAAGTCGCATCTCATGCTCCTAGGAGTATAGGAGAATGTGAGGGAATGAACCCACACAATCCCAAGTGAACTCCCATTTTGGGAGTTGGAGTCGTCATGAACTCCCGAATATTCAAAGAGCAATTACAAGGGTCAAAACCCATTGGATTTAGGAATCCATTATATCATTCAAAAGATCTTGGAACTTAAATGTCTAAAATAGGTTCCCATGACCCATTCAGATACTTAAAACACAAGTTATGGCCAAAAAAAGAGCTAGGAATCAAATTGGCAATTTGACCCCCAACCACTAAAAATCTAGAATTGCTTCGATTTCATTGCATGCAAGTGGCATGCGACATATCGTTGAAAAACTCTTGATGAGGGTTACAACTTTTCTTGAGACCTCATCTGAATCAAAGGTCTACACACAAAGTTATGGGCCCCCAAAGTCGCAAGAGTCCCAACTTTGGGAATTTCAAGACTCCCACTTGGGAGTCCCAAGACAAAATGACATTTGGGTGCTGGTCCTGTGGCCAGTCACAAAGTATACTATAAAGGGGAAGGTGGTGGTTTCCCCCAAGTCTGGGCCATGGTGAATCTTGTGAGTTCATGTTTGCCCATGGTTCATCCATGCACCAAAGTGCTCCAACTACACACTAACCAACTTGTTGTTTGGTTTGTGCAAGTTCATGTGAGTGATTGAATTGCTTGTCAAGCTTCCTAGTCCCATCTCGGAGCTCCAACATGCCCTTCTGCCCCTAAAATGCTACAAGCTAAGGAGTGTGCCCCAATTGCTTCTCTTTTCGATGTTCACTTTTGGATTCTTGTTGAGTCCATCAAGGAGCTTGGGGGTGCGTCAAAGAGATAGACATACCAATTCCATTCTAGAAGTTACTATTGATACATAATTTAAAATATTCATCAATAACTCATCATTTGTTTTAGATTTCACTTTCAAATTAACTCAACAAGAATCCACAAGGTGGGTTATACAAATCTTTGTTGACCAACATTCACATGACAACATGGTGGTCTATCATTCAACTAAGATCATTAGTGATTACAATCATGATATTTGGAACTATCAATTTTTTGAACTATTCCCTCATGGTCTAGATGAACAATGTCCAATTAAATTAAGATTGGAAGCTTACATGGTTGACACCTTGCAATTATCCTTAAAGTGATTTTCTCAACACCATGAATTTCCCTTGATAACATTTGATGTGTTTGCTCACAACCGTGCAATTACTTCTATCTATGTTTGTTACAAAGTTAGCCATGTTGATGCCATGCAAACAACCATTGTAAGCCAAAAGAATCTCACTTTCCAGCTTTGAATCATTATCCTTTGACCTACATTAAATTCATAACAATTTACTCGTATTTATTCAATCATCTAATTACATTTAATTATGGTCTTATTTACAACCAATTGTTATGTGTAGCTCAATTATCAAGATGCCTTTACAAGTGCCACCTATCAATGGCCATGTTTTTGCATTGCAAGGTGGGATTCACACTAGACTCAAACATTATTGGGTTTCCAATGAAGAATGACAATAGGCCCAAACACACATGTTTCCACAATCAACAACTTTGGGCCAACCATCCCACTTTTTCACTATCACTCCAAATAATGCAAGTAATCATTTGCTCCCCTCTTAATATGATATTTATCAACTCAAAATTGTTATATCAAATTAATTAATTAATTAATGGCAATTATTCACACAATAGTTCATATAAGTGTTTGGCTTGTCACCAATTATGTTGGGGTGATTTCCAATGACTAGCTTTGCCATATGGACACCACTATCCTACTAAGTTCATTTGAAAAAACAACTATATTAACCAACGATCATATCACTTGCACCCGATATTTCAACCAAATCATGAATATTATCATCAAAACATTAATGAAGTGGGATAAAAATTTGCAATGTTTTACTCCATGTGGTGGACTATTTGGCTTTTGTAAAAGGTTCTTTGCATCCACAAAGTCCTAAGGATCTAGAAAACTCCACGCCCACTAGTTGGTGTATACCCAAGGCATGCCAACCATTACAACTGGGTTTCTACAACTTGTTAAGGATCCAAACTCCATATTTATGAATTGCATCGTTGCACATCAAACAACATTTTTCCAAATGGAAATACCCATTTCAAAAGGGGCTATTTGTCACAACTATGACAGTCCTTTCCAAATGCTAATCTTACCTGTTTTTGCTTTCAAAAGGCCCAAAAAAAACACATGTGCACCTATTACGATGAATTGTCCAACATGCAAAACTTGTTTCACAAGTGAACATCTCCTAAGGCAAACAACCACCAAAATGGTGACTTCCATTAGTATTCAACCTAAAACTCTCAACCCTGCTAAGATTGAAAACTTCATTAATCCAATAGATTCGTTACCTTTTCCAAATCCAAAGTCAAACACCTTCAAAGTGGATTCAATTGTATTAACCTTAACATTATTTAGGGACCAAAGCCATTATTGGGCTCATTCAAAATCTTGTTTTAAAATATTTGCATGCACGCCTTATGGGGTAGTGTGTCATTGTGCTTTCCCCCAATCAACCACTTTGGTGACTGTGGTCAATGCTAATTTCAAAATCATTCCATAGTGTCAAATTGACAATGAATACATCAATGGATACTCTCCAATAACCATTGCCACATCCAAATGCAACCATGACATATGTTGTTTCATTGGTGGAGATGGACCTGATGTAACATATTACATTATGAAATATACAACGAACAACCAAAATGAATTTGAGAATTTGGCTACCTTCCATTTAAGTGCATTCAACAAATGGGTTAATCAAAAGTCTAACCTTCTTGACAATGTAGATATTAACATGAAGGGAGGCCAAAAGATATCAAACATGATATGTTTTATGTCCTCTAAGCAAAAGATTGTAATTTTAATGGCATGCCTATATCTACTTTGAAGTGGCCCCTTTAATGAGTTTCATGAATTTGTCATTTTATTCATCAAACACCTTTTATATAATTTGATGAATGCAAATATTGTGGAGGTTTCACTTGTAAGATCAATAAATGGAAATTTGGCTATCCACACCCACTATATATTATTCATTTCATCGAGATTCATTGGAACACTTGTTGTTTTATGAATTCACCTTAATTTATAAAAAAATTGCTTCCATCAAACAACTCCCATTCAAAGAGCCCCACCATTAACAAATTTCCCATTCATTAAAAGCTCAAACCTTTAAATGCATTGTTAATGTTTCAAAAACTCAATTGTTGGATATATCACGAGAAGATTTAGCACCTAAGAAGCATTTTTCAAACTTCCAAACACTATGTATATTACACAAACCCTTTCGCTACTTCAACAACCTTTTGGGTGATCATATTTCATGGAAACACACATTTCAATCATGCAACCAATCTATTGCCATGCAAGCCTACATAGAACATTGTAAGGATTATTATGTGGGAAAATGAAAAACAAATGAAATGCATGGCACCAATCATGAATTTGAAAATTTATTGGACCACCCAAATGACACCAACTCTTTAGCACCAAATGCACCTTACTACAACAATGATGAATACTCTAAAAATGACCCAAACAAGAATCAACAATTTGACTTCGACAATGACATGGAAAACCTTGACCTTTCACAATCTTTATATGGTGACCTCAACGCCATACCTAATTCAGCTGCAATTGCTAAAATATAATTGTTTCACTTCCGCATGTTGTTCCCATCATATTTCATCGCATGGATCCAATAGCGTTACAAGTTAGAATGAAGGATCTTCGTGATGCTAGCTCCACGTGCCAATTCAATCCTCCAACATTTTATAACTACATTTATTGAATTCAATATGCTTTAAGTAAGAATGGAAACGATTGTAGTAATTACAATTGGTATGGACTAAACACCCCTTCTTGTAATTTATTTTCCTTTTATAATGTACCCTATTTTAAAAGACATTTCAATTGCTTGTAATTTTAACCAAAAACAACATGCCATATTCATGTTGGCAGGTCGCGTGTTACTCAACTCATATGATAGTCTTACACCTATAGAACCTTTTTTTGTGTAACTTGGTGGAGATGCAAGAATTGATAAGAGTCATGTCATCAAGGTTCTATCGACTTTAACCTCTAACTGGCAACAACCAAATTTTGTCATGGTAGTTGCCCAAATGGAAATTGTTATTGTTAATGTTGAAGGTTGAACAATTCATGCAACATTCAACTTCAACCTCCATGGAAAGCCATGAAATGCCTAGCCCACAATTAAGGACATTGAAATTTTTATTGGACTACATATGTTGATCCTTGAAAAGGCTTCAACATGTGCACAAAAATTTCTTGGATCCATCTAAATGCACTTTTGAAGCAACTAAAGATGCCCCAATGTTGTTGTTGGTGGAACACACATCCTTTATTGCAGCTATTGTTCCAACTTGACCCTATAGTTGGCCCAACATTATTTACCCAACCTTTCTCCAAATGCATCTATTCAAAACTAGGTTGGTTGCAACCTCTATAAAAAAATTAGCCATTTAGTTACTTGATAGAAATCATGCAACAATAGGACGATCCAAATTTTGCAACATCTCTTCAAAGATTTCACACTAAAATTCCTAGTAGCCATGATGTCGATGCGATCAATTCAATACATATGGACTTCAATATTGTAGCAACCACTTTTGAGTTCAAGACTATTATACTTACATCAAACTTGCTTCGAATTGCCTTCAAATTGTTCATGTGCAAAACTATTTGCCATACAAAAGGAATCTCCACCGATACAAATTCCATGTTTGTGTCATGAGGGGCCGCCATTTGATTCTTTATGTTCTTGAGCGTTGAAGCTTCAATTATTTATACAATGACAAAAACAATTTGTTTGCCAATGATTTCGGAACTTGCGATGGGAATGCCCATCATGTGCACAAAAAAAAATCTAGACCCAAGGAAGTTGCTAATAGAACCTTGGGTCATGTTATTGGTTACCAGTTGCCAAAAACTACAACTACACATCACCAAGTCATTGATGAGACCTATGGGTATACAATACTTATTTCATCCACATTACTTGACATAATTTTCATAAATTTGCTTGGCCATGACCAAGTTTTAAATCTCGAACTTCCACTTGGCATTATTGGCATGCACCCAATATTGGAATGAGATGTATTCATCAAATTTCCAAACCAAAGTTTCACTATTTCTATTGAACAAATTCCCATCATCCATACCTTTATTTTCATAATTAACAAATGCCAAAGACTAACCCTTTCAAGACCAATCCTTGGACCACTCTTACATCCATCCCAACAAAACCTTTTTTTTAAATGGCACATTATATATAGCTCTATCACGAGTGAAACATTTGGTAGACTTGTAAATTCTTGAACCCCTTTCCCATACTGTTTTAGAATCCAACCAAGAAATATTCAACTCACAAAAGACAAATGTTTACATGCTCTAGAACACATTGCTTGATGCACATGTTTGCATCATGTATTATGGGAAAATAAAATAATAATAATAATATGAGTTTATTTATAACAACCAAATAGTTAATAGAATTTGGATTTGCAAATAACTACATACATACATGTGCATAACTTATGAACTTTGATGAACGATCCCCGTATTTAGAATAATTCCTTTTGATATAGCTTTCACATAAAAACTTTAGTAGGTTAATAACCTCTTAAAATATGATTATCATATCTAGCTGAGTTGACCTACTTTATAGGTATTTACTTTAAATTATCATTAATTTTTTGTATGCCTAGCTACCTAGGTACTCGTAGGTAATTTGATCTACATTTTCCCATCCTAGGTTATGCAATCATGTAATCACATAATCCTAATTGATTTCCAACCCAATCATGTAGTCATGGATTGGGGTTTATTAGTATTATGTGAATATGAATTTATTCACCACAATTGTATTAATTGAATTTTGCAACTATTAAAGAATTTGAAGAAAAAATATTGTTTGATACACATGTTTGCATCATGCATCATGCTTTTCAACATATACAAAAATATTTAGTAATATATTACATTATTTATCATTTATCATTTTGATTTATTTAAAGAATTTTTAAGGAAGGTAAAATGAAAATAGAATCATTACTTTCAATGAGATTTTTAAATTGACATTAAATAACCTTCTATTAATCTAGAGCATTTTCCCCCAATCACATGGTTCTAGTTATTATATGTTGATAAATTACATTCAATTATTTATTTATACTATATTCCAGAATTAACATCTATTAATTAATACATGAAGTTATTTTTATTTTTATTTTTATTTTTTGGGGACATAATATAGTTTTAACTTTGTATTGTAATGTTCAAAAAACAATCAAATTTTTATTTGTATTTAAAATATATATTTAAAAAAAAATTAAAATATTTACGTTTTATTTATGTTAGCCATAAATTATATTGCATTAAAATGAAATTTGTCAAATTTCATTATAGAGAAATCTATTTATAAATTAGGTTATTAAATCATTTTGTTTGTGAAGAAATGTGTTTTGAATTGTTACTAAACAAAACATTCAAACTTTTTTTTTCTAAAAATGATTTGGAAATTTGTAAGTTTCTTTACTATGTATGTATAGTTCTTCAACAAAAGTTCAAAAATGAATTTTCATTTGTTTCATTTGAACAAAATATGAGAAAGAAAATGCATTTCAAAAGTTTGATTTATAAAACAATTTCGCAAAGATAGTCTATCATTTATAAAAATGAAAAAATGGTAAGATTCACAAATTTTCATCTTGCTCACAATAGTGATGGTTTTTTTACAATATGTTATTTCAAAATATAATTTTTATGATGAATATTAAAAATGTAACATCCATCAATCTTATGTGCATAAAAGTCAAATTCAAATTTTATTACCAAATCTTGAATCCTTATAAAGTTTTCTTCGTCAATATGCAACACAAAATCAATTTGAAAATGAAAAACAAAACTATATAACAAAATATTCAAATTGCACCCATATTTAGATCCAAAATATATCCAAGATTCAAATCCATCAAGGTCTTTCATCTTGAATTTTGAAAATCAACATTTTCCTATTAATTTTCCTCATCATATTTTCAATGATATCTTTGAAACACCAACATTTAACAAGGAACCAAATTGATTCATGAACTTCTATCAATAAAAGATTCCATATACTTCAAGGTCCCTTTACAAGTGGGAATATTTTTTTGTGAAATATTTATTTCATCAACTTCATTGAGAAGACAAAAGGTATTTTTTTAGTTATAATAGGAGTTGTTGCTTTACAATTATCACTACATGCATTTACAATACATTTAATGTTTAAAATACTTATAAAAGGATATTTAACTACAATCGCATAACCACAATTGACACTAAAAACATTTAAACAAGCAAATTTAATTGTGATTGATGAAATACCTATGATGATAAATATTATTTTATGCACAATTGAATGACATTTAAAACAATATTTTCAAAATGTTGTCAACCCTTTTAATTTTATTTAATTTTACTGGTTGGTGACATATCACAACTATTGACATTATGTAAACAATTTTGATGCAGAAAAATGTTGTAAAAGTTATCATATATTTACACCACCATCTTGGTTAAATGCAACTCACCATCATTTTAATTCTTCAATGAAACATGCAAGATATCCAATCTATTTACAATTTTTGAATATCACTTGATGTAAACAACCAATTTAAATATAAATCAATGATGTTTTATTACATTGCATAATTTCAAAATATGATTTACTTTCAAACATAGGTGACAAAACAACAATCTTTTGTACTCGTCATATAGATGTGGAAAGCTACGATAATTTATTACTTCAAAAGTTATTTACATGAAAGAAAATATTTGATGTTTATTGGATACAAATGTGTTTGGATTTGAATATATGCAACAATAGATTAAAGGTCCCCATTTTGAACATATAAAAAAATTGTAATTGGAGTTTTGGTTATTATAATTGAAAACATTGATATGTCAAAGGGAGCAAAAATTGGAGCAATGACAATATTTACATTCATATAATTCAATGATAATTAAAATATATATTATTTAATTATAAGAAATTTAAATATAAGATTTGAAATTGTGTTAAAAAACATAATTAAAAAAGAAAATATATAATGAGAATCATTTTTGTAAAGCTACATTCCATCATATTGGGTTATGCTATTACTAGTCATAAAGCTCAAAGAGCTACTATTTCAAACATAGTTATTGTAAATATACAAAATGTATTTGCACCCAATTTTACATATGATATGTTTTCACAAATAAAAAATCACAAGCATTTAGTTATATGTTATAATTTAACACTAAATGGGTGAAAACTATGAAAAAATGAACTAAACAACATGCATCTTGACAACCCTTAAAATTTATTTTTTGAAATGTTGAAAAATCACCATGAGAACACTATATCTCAAAACAAAAAAAAATATTTTTAAAATAAGTTTTTATACTTTCAAAGTTGCAACATAAAGAATTTCATGAAAATTCACCATGTTTCAAGAGTCTTTTTATATGTTTAAAACACTTTTATTAAAAAAATGGACATGTGGTTTTTTTTGTATTAGAAGTTATTTTCCCTTATTAAATGTTCACCAAATTGTTTCAATTTTTTTATGAAATTTAATATATTCCATAAGAAGGGATCCATTTGTTCAAAACATTCAAATGTCCTTTTACATTATTATAGTTTTGAATTTGTAATCATGATTCAAAGTAAAGTCATATATTTGATTATAATGTAAGTCTTGATGAAAAAAAATTTGAGTTTCTATAATGTTACATGTCATATTTGACCTCAAATTTGATATTTAATTTTCTTAAATGTCAAAATACAATATAAACCAATAGAAAACTACCACATGGAAAATGCAATCCTTGGAAATGACTTTAACCTTGGTGTGATTGGCTCCTTTTTTCATGTTTTCACCCAAATGATTTCACTCATATGGTTTAAATCATAAGCTTTTGAACACAAATTATATAACCATATTATTCCAAATATATTATATTCCATTTATTAAAAATTAATTTATATTGCAATTGTAGTCATGAAAATAATCCATTTATTTATGATATGCATTCATAAATTTCACTCTAAAACATGATTGTGAAACAAATATATACACAAGAAAAAAAAACATTTCATTTTTTGTTATAATAAACATATTTTATTGCATTCAATCTTGATTTTGAAAACAAAAGAGTTATCATAACTTCCTTATAGTAATCTTAGAAAGACCTTCAACACCTAGTTAAAAACCTTAGTCTATTGAAAATATCAAGATGATTATACAATGACATGAGTTTAAAACCCACTAATGCATTAATATGACTCCGATATTTATCATAACACAAAGAAAAATCCAAAATATATATATATTCATGTCTAGTAAGTGTTTTGCACCAACCTTTCTGCCGTGGTTTTTTTATTCTAAAAACAATTAAATGGTCTCATTGACAAGTGAAGTTGTTTCACATTTCTGATTTCACATTGTGAATAATATATTATCAAACAATTATTATTTATAATGTTTATAGCCATGTAAGAAAGTCACCCTCTCTAGAAAATTAAACTACATTTTTTATTAAAGTTAAACAATTCAATCACATGAAACAATTTTTTCCATTTATAGGGAAAATCTGCAATAAATTTCACTTCAAAAAAATAAATTTATCTATCAAGGAAGGTAGTTTGTTTTGTTTTGTAATTATAAGATACACAAAACCAAAATGCTTTAGATTGTCTTCTTGGTGTCAAGTTGTTGATG